>Ga0187892_10002471_pt1 | contig 36889 bp, 26 predicted proteins | sample MA1701073metaG_FD_139345 | JGI IMG/M metagenome (GOLD analysis project Ga0187892, IMG submission 139345) | Bio-ooze microbial communities from a basaltic lava cave in the Kipuka Kanohina Cave System on the Island of Hawaii, USA - MA170107-3 metaG ... | reverse complement strand
TTCGATCATCGTTTCGGCCACCAGACAGAAAAATGTAAGAGAGAAAAATAAGAGATGCCATTTTTCTCTCTCACATTTTTCTGTCTGGTCGGTCCGGAGTGGCCGAAACGATGATCGAAGCCAGTTTGAATTCGGAACGCAAACAATTGTTGGTGTTGGAAAAGAACTGGCTGGTAGGGTAGGCTTCCGGCTCCGGCTAGATCAAAATTACGGTTATGCTCTTCTCGCTTATCAAACTTCTCGCATATCCGCTTTTCCGCGTGCTTTTCGCCGTCGAACATCAAGGCGTCGAGAACGTCCCGGATGAAGGCGCGGTGATCATCGCGGGCAACCACCCGTCATATCTCGACCCACTGCTGGTGGGATTGCCGATCAAACGCACGATCCGGTTTATGGCCTGGGACGCGCTCTTCAAAGTTCCGCTGCTCGGACAGCTCATCCGAGCCATCGGCGCATTTCCCGTAGACATTCGCAAAGGCCACGGTGAATCGGCTTTCCGCGAAGCCGTGCGGGTGCTCGAAAGCGGCGACGCGCTGGGCATCTTCCCCGAAGGCCAGCGGTCAGAGCAGGCCGCGATGGGCGAATTGCGAACCGGCGTGGCCCGGTTGGCGATTGAAACCGGCGCGCCGATTGTCCCGGTCACGATCGGTGGCGCGTCGCGCGCCTGGCCCAAGTGGAAGCTGTTGCCCAAATCCGCGAAGGTCATTGTTCGCTACCACGAGCAGATCCGCCTCGACGAAACAGAACGCGCAGCGCGGCGCGACGACCGCGAATTCCACCGTGAAGTGATGCAGAAGGTCGCTACCAGCATCAACCGTTCGCTCGCCCCATCCATTCGCGGCGCCGATACGCTGGAGAAGTGGTACCAGCAGGCGCCATCGCACGTTCGCAGCTACGAATGGGCGCCGCTCATCGCCACGCTGATCACCATCCTGGTCGCCAGCCGTCGGAACACGCTCCAGGCGCACTGGCTGGGCATCTTGCTTCCGCCTGCGATCTACTATCTTTACCTGATCGCCGACCTGACGTTGATCAAACCGGTTCGCCTGGCGAAATACTTGCGCAACTCAGCGCCGATCTGGTTGATCCTGATCTGGCATTACCCGCTGACGAGCGCGCTGGTCGTTCCGGCGGGCGAAAGGAACTGGTGGCTGGCCACGGCTGCGCTGGCCGCGTTCTTCCCGTTCTTCTACGAAGACTATTACTCGCTGCAAAAATTCGTGCGTGGCATTGTCGCCAGTTACTACTTTTCACTGGCGATTTCGTTGGCCGTGCCACACGGCCTGGGCACATTGGTCGCCGTGCTGGGGTTCATCGCAATTTTTGTCCTCTGGAATCGGGTAATCTATCGAAAGCTGATCGCGGCGGTGTTGCTTGCGGTAATCGCGTTGGCCGTATGGTTGACCGAGGGAGGGAGATCGCAGTTGTTGATTTACGCCGGGCTGGCCTTTGCGACTATTGCCTACCTTCAAACCTTCGTCACCATCGCTTACGATATCAGAAAAGCCGGCAATGTGTCGCTGAAGTAACCGTACCGGCGCGCCAAGATCACCTGGTCCGACCGGCGCTGCCGATCTGTTCGTACAGCCACGCCCGGGCGAATTTCCATTCTCGTTTAACGGTGGTCGCCGAAACGCCGAGCGTCTTCGCAATCTCCTCTTCCGTCATTCCGGTGAAGAAACGCAGCTCCACCACCTGACCGGCTCTGGGATAAAGTTTCTCAAGGCCGTGCAGGGCTTCATTCAGATCAATCAGGTCGGGATCGCTCATCAGCGGCAGCGGGGGCGCTTCTTCGAGCGAGACGGCCAGCCCGTTTCCGTTGCGCTTGGCCGACACAGTGGCCCGCGCGTGATCAATCAGAATGCGCCGCATCTGCCGCGCGGCGACGATCAGGAAATGTTGCCGGTTCTGCAATTCGACCGGGTTTTCGCCGAACAGCCGCAGGTAGACTTCGTGAACCAGCGCCGTGGCTTGCAGCGAAGGGCTGGGGCGCTCTTGTTTGAGATAGCTTTGCGCGATGCGGCGCAGGTCTTGATAGACAAGCAGGATCAATTGCGATTTGGCTTCGTCGTTGCCCTGGCGCATATCCTCGAGCAGGATCGAGAATTGGCTTGGAGTGGAATTTGACATGAGATTTACCGGGCCGGTTTGGGGGGCTATTTTTCAAATGCGGGGCAGGCGGAGCAAAAATAACACTTGCCGGCCTGTGCGCCAAGAAAAAAATTAGAGTGTTCCCGCAGATGGTCTGTTTCAGCCCACGTTTTCGCTTATTGTATGGTGGCGCGATTTCAACCGGCCCCACGCCCCAACGACCTGATCCGGCATGAGCAGCGAACAATCACAACCCGCAATCGAAATCTTCGACACCGCTTCGGGGTTGCCGCCCGAAGAGCGCGACGGCTATCTCGCCTCGGCCTGTGACGGAGACGACGATTTGCGACGGCAGGTCGAGCGATTGCTGCTGCGACACGAAGAGGCGGAAGCCGAGGGTTTTCTGGCGCAACCCGCGCTGCCCGACCCGAACCGGGAGACCGCCGGATTGCTGGGGCGGCAGATCGGGACTTACAAGCTGCTGCGCGAACTGGGCAGCGGCGGAATGGGCATCGTCTACCTGGCCATCCGCGCCGACGACGTTTATCAAAAAGAAGTAGCCGTCAAACTGGTCTGGCCCGCGATGCAGCGCACGAGCGTCATCCGCCGCTTCAAGCAGGAACGACAAATCCTGGCCCGCCTCGATCACCCGAACATCGCCCGCTTGCTCGACGGCGGGGCGACTGAGGAGGGCTGGCCTTACATTGTGATGGAATACGTTGACGGCGCGCCGATCACTGAATATTGCGACGCGCGACGGCTCAACATCACCGAACGATTGAAGCTCTTCCGCACGGTCTGCGCCGCCGTCTCCTACGCGCACCAGAACCTGATCGTCCACCGCGACCTCAAACCCGGCAACATCTTCGTGACGACGGAGGGGGCAGTGAAGCTGCTCGATTTCGGCATCGCCAAGCTGCTCGACCCCGAACCTCAATCATCCGAACCGACGCTGACCGGGTTGCCGCTGCTGACGCCCGAATACGCCAGCCCCGAACAGGCGAACGGCGAGGCCATCACCACGGCCAGCGACATTTACTCGCTCGGCGTGGCGCTCTACGAATTGCTCACCGGGCACAGGCCGTACCGCATAGAAAACCCGTCGCCGCGCGAAATCGCCCGCGTGATCGCCGAAGCCAAGCCTGAACCGCCCTCGACCGCCATCAGCCGCGTCGTCACGGAAACCAATCCTGAGGGCGAGACGCGCACCGTGCGCTCGCCCGAAATGGTCAGCGCCACGCGCGAAGGCGCTCCCGAAAAGCTGCGCAGCCGTTTGCGCGGCGATTTGGACAACATCGTGTTGATGGCGCTGCGCAAAGAGCCGGGCGAACGTTACCAATCAGCCGCGCAGTTGAGCGAAGACATCGAACGATATCTGACGGGACGGCCCATTCTGGCGCAGACGCCGACCATCGCCTACCGGGTGGGCAAATACGTGCGCCGCCACAAAGCGTTGACCGCGGCGGTCGCTCTGGTCTTCATCGCGCTGATCGCCGGCGTGATCGCGCTGTTTCAATGGGCGAGGAGCGCGGCGGAAGAAGCCGAGCGCAACCGCAATCAGGCTTACGCTGCGGAGATGAATCAAGCCGCTCAGGAGTGGGCGAGCGACCCGGCCAGCGCCAACCTGCCGCGGATGCAGGAACTGCTCGACCACTGGCTCCCCGACCGTCCGGGCAATGCGGGCAAGGAGGATTTGCGCGACTTCGAGTGGCGCTACCTCTGGCGGCTGTTACACCGCGATCAGCAAACGCTGCGGCTCGACGACATGCCCTGGGCATCGAGGTTTATCTCGGAGAGCTTGATAGCCACTAGCAGCAGCAACCATCGTCAGATAAGCCTGATGGATGCGGTCACCGGAAGAATTGTGGAAAGCCACAAGATAGAGGGTGGTGAACTCATCGACCTGCATGGATACGAGGGCGGATTTCGGTTCTTCGTAATTGAGGCCAGTCACACGCTGAAGATCTGGCAAATGCCGAACCTGCGGCTGATAGCGACCTTACACGACAAAGCTGCGATCACCGTGGCAGCCCCGCTCATTGATCGTAGAATTGTGATGACCGGCCACGACGACGGAAGCCTGAAGTTTTGGGACATTGAATCAGCCAGACCGCTGTTTACACTCAAGAATTCCACCAGTCCGATCAAGCTGATCGAAATCACCCCGGATCGCCAATATTTACTGGCGCAGGCCGGAGACCACACCGCCGAGCTTTGGAACCTGGCACGCAAGCGCGTGGTTTACGGGATTCATGAGCAAGAGCGGATAGTGAGCCTTGGTTCTCGCTACGACCGAATCAGCTTCTTGTTTGAAGGTGGTCGAACGCTGAAGTTTTACGACCTTAGAAGCGGAAGGCTTACTGCCGCCTTCCACTTCGCCTCTCCAATCACCAGGTTTGGTTTGACGAATGACCACAGGTTCATCACTTTTGGCACAGACGGTAAGCTGAGGCTGCTGAGTTTTCCCTCCGGCCGCCCGCTGGCCACCCTCGAAGGGCATACTGACTATGTTAACCACTACGCCTACTTCCGTAACGAGAAGCTGCTGGCGACGGTGAGCAGCGACCGTACGCTGCGGTTTTGGGACTTGCACACCCTTCAGCCAATCGCCGTCATCCGCGGCCACGCCGGAGAAGTTCAGGGTGTTCATATTTCACGAAACGAGCAGAAGCTGCTCACTACCAGCGATGATCGCACGATCAAAATCTGGGACATCGCCGAACTGCTCAAACCCGAAACGCTCAAAGGACACCGGGGCTTCGTCTACGCCGTAGCGATTTCGCGCGACGGCAAAACCATCGCCACCGCCGGCCAGGATGGCGATGCCAGAGTGTGGGACGCCGACCGCGGGCTGCGCGTCATCCTGCGCGGTCACACGGACGAAGTCCTCGCTGTCGCCATCTCTCCGGACGGCAATACGGTGGCGACGGGCAGCAAAGACAACACGGCCAAATTGTGGGATGCGTCAACCGGCAAGTTGCTGAAGACCATCACGGGCCACTCGGGCTGGGTACGCGCCGTGGCCTTTTCGCCCTCGGGTGAGCAACTCGCCACCGGCAACCGGGATCAGACCGTCAAGCTGTGGGATGTGGCGACGGGCAGCGAACTCGCCACGCTCAAAGGGCACACGGACGAAATCCTGTCGGTCTCGTATTCGCGGGACGGGAGCAAGCTGTTGACCGGGAGCGCGGACAAGACGGCCAAAATTTGGGATTTACGCGAGCGCCGCGAAATCATCACGCTCAAAGGCCACCGCAACTGGGTCTGGTCAGCGAAGTTCTCCCCCGACGAAACCCGCGTCGCGACGGGGAGCATGGACTGGGACATCAAGCTCTGGGACGCCGCCACGGGCCGCGAACTGAAGACATTCAAAGGCCACGCCAACGAAGTCTTCAGCCTTGATTTCCATCCGGACGGCAAACGCCTCGCCTCCGCCAGCAACGACAAAACGATCAAAATCTGGAACATCGGAAACGGGCAGGAACTGCTGACGCTCAAGGATCACAAAGACCAGGTCTGGTCGGTGGCTTTTTCCAAAGATGGGAACACGATGGTCAGCGGGAGTTGGGACGGGACGGCCAGAATTTGGCGGGGGGCGAGCGAAGAAGAGGTGCGCGCCCGAATCGGGAAGTAAGCTCCTTGTCAGGGTTTGTGTTGCTGAATCCAACGTCTGAAGTATTCCAGCGCCTCATCCTGACCGGTGAACTTGCTCTGCTCGATCATGTCGGTCATGACGGCGGCGGTCAGAAAAGGGAATGCGCGACTGGCGCCGGCTTCCAGGTATTCCTGCCCGACCAGGTGGTACATCTTGAAGACCGCGCTGTCGTAACGCCAGATTTCGGGCACGCCGAGCGCGGCGTAGATCGGGAACTTGCCGAGCGATCCGCTGCTCAGGTCAACCTCGACGACGATGTCGGGCGGCGGGTCGGAGGACAGATCAATCACTCTTTTCCCGATGATCTTCTCGGCGTTCAGGATGTAAAAACAGCCGTCCGGTTGAGCGCCCGTCTCGCGCAATTCGCGTTTGAGCAAGGCCGTGCCGCGGGATTCCAGTTTCAGCCCCAACTCCCGGACCAGCGCGCGGGTCAGGTCTTGAATCAAGTCAACATACTCTTCGTGTTCGGGGCTGGGCATGGTGACCTCCATTCTTCCTTGATGGTAGCTGAGACGGACGTCGCGGCGGTCTCCCAGTTCCGCCGCCAGAAACTCGAAATCTTCCCAGGTCGCGTGCGGGAGAGTCAGAATGCCATCAGTGGGCAGATGATCCACGGCTTCAAGGTAATTCAGAGCTTGAGCGATCATTTCAACTCCTGGTGATGGTTTATTCCGGTCAATGTCAGGACGGCTGAATTATACACCGTCGGTTTTGGAAGGCCATAATGGTCTCCTCAGCCCCGGAGGGCATAATGTTTATGGAATCGTGGCTGGAAAATCCCCCAGCCCGGAGGGGCGACATCCACAGACGCAGATGTCGCTCCTGACGGAGCTTGAGATCTTTTGCTACTGGAACTATAAACATCCCGCCCCTCCGGGGCTTTAGCCATAACATCTGCGAGCATAAAGACTACGACAAAGGCAAGTGGAAAGATGATTGCTAAGACTGAAGGCGGGACCGAGGTCCGCCGCTTCAACAAACGGAAATACGGGAAGCTGTTGGCCGACTCCGCCCCGACCGTGATTCGGACTGAAGCGCAATACGACCGCGCGATTGCCGAGATCGAAAAGCTGCTCAAGAAAGGCGACCGCATCTCGGCGGAAGAAGATCATCTGCTCGACTTGCTCTCGACGCTGGTCGAGAAGTATGAAGACGAGCACTACCGGATCGGGCCGTCGGCCCCCCACGAAATCCTGCAACACCTGATGGATTCGCGCGGCCTCAAGCAGAAAGACATCGTCCATCTATTCGGATCGAGCGGTCGGGCCTCGGAAGCCATCAACGGCCAACGCCCGATCAGTAAAATTCAGGCAAAGGCGCTGGCCGAATTCTTCCACGTCTCGACCGACCTGTTCCTCGGCGCGTGAGAGTTGGACAGCCTACCCATATCGCTCCTATTTACGATCAACCAATTCCGGGAAAAAAATCGGCGCCAGTTGTTTCAATTCTGCCAACACTTCATCCCAGGCCGGCAATTCATGCACGAATGGCCTGAGATTCCCTTCCCAGTTTCGTCGCGCCTCCGCCTCCAATTCAGATGTGAAGAAATCGTCCAAAGAGCCGTAGGACACTCCGCGATGGGCGCTCTTGCGTTTGAGCAGGTCGTTCAGTTCAGCGTCCTTCAGCGACGGCCCGAAGTCGCGGAAGACCCGCCACAGATCATAATAGTCGCGCGCTCTCGGGCGATTCCAACCGCGCGCAATCAGTTTCTGCTGAGTCTGGAGCAATGCGCGCATCTTCTCGGCAACGACCTCGGCGAGCGAGTAGCAGCGCAGAGTCGCCGTTAATTCCTCTCCATAACCGTGAATGAGTGAGCGTTGCTCGGTGTCAAGCAGCAGCGGCTCGTCGTGCGTGATTTCGATCTTGATCCGGCACAGCGGACTCGGATGCCAGGGGAACTTCAGCCGCGCGGTGAATGCTTCCTGGCCGCCCGGATGCGGACTGCGCTCAGTGTAGCGCGCCATCTCCATCTGAAACGGCCCGTGAGTTGAAAGCAGCCGTGTCGCCGCCTGCCCGGCTTCGCGGATCGCTGCTTCCAGCGTCTGCCCGCGCGGCGCATCAATCGCCGAAAAATCCAGGTCTTCGGAGAAACGGTAGTCGCCGAAGTAGAGTTTTTTGAGCGCCGTTCCGCCCTTGAAGATCAACGTCTCGCTCAACTCCGCGTTCGCGGCGACCCCGGCCAGCAGATAGCTGAGCGCGTAATCCTTTTCGACGATCATCTGCGATACCTGCATCCGAAGCGCAGCCTCGCGCAATCTTGCCCGCAACGGTTTCATCGCTCGCCTCCGGCGCTCAGATTGTCTTGCACCATCCATCGCTCATCATACTTGCCTTCGCGCGGGCGCGTCGGGTCGAGCATTCTCACCCCGCTCATCGGCAGTTTCGCGAGCGGCGCTGTCACGCGACGAGGCGCGCCCACCCGCTCCAGCGCCCAGCCGACCCGTTTGGCGACCGACGCCTTATCATAGCGCAATGCGTATTCGACCAATTTCTCCAAATCGAGATCACGGGCGTGCTCTTCAAGAATGCCGAGCGCTTCGCCGAGGCCACCAAAGAGGCGCGGCGAGGCGAAGCCGTCGAGCAGGCTCCGTTCCCGGTCGTAGATCGGGACTTTGAAATGTTCGTCTACCCAGACCTCTTCAATGCCGAAGAAACGCTCAGCCGTCACTGTCACAAATTCGTAGCTTACCCCATTGATCTCCCAGGCATGCTTCCCGACCCGTCGCTTCACGTTTTGCCGCCCCCGAGCGCGAGCGGGACCAGCGCGCATACTCGGCGTGACCACCTTCTTCGGCGCGCTGGCCGTTACCCGGCGTGGCATCTGCTCGGTCAGTCCGTGATGCTGAAGCGCCGACCAATGGCTAATGGCCGAAGGAGAAACGAGGCTGGTCGCGACCGCGAACGGATGTATCTGAACCTCTCCCGGCAATCTCCCCGTCCCAGCGTAAAGACCGCGGCGCAATCGCAGCAGCCATCCGCCCGCCGCCAGTTTGGAGAGCAGTTGCGGGAGATAAGTTTCAGGGATGGCCAGGTCTGCCGCGGCAGCCTTCGCGTCTTCAGTGGTGAAGATGAACAATCCTCTTTCGGCCAACTCGCGCATGAGCTTGACACCGAGAGTTTCGCCGTAACCGGTTTCTGTGTGAAGGGTGATTGCCATCGCCAACGATTGTACTTCACAACTATGAGATAAACAAATTAACGCAGTACATTTTTGTCGGGTTCTGGTTGATTGGGAGATTTTCTGAAAAAATTCTTTAGCCGATGACCTGTTTCGCCTTCCTTTTTCGCTTAATGGGTGGGAGCAGGAAAAGAACAGAAAATTTGCCTGCGCCCTCAGCTTCACTGGATAACGGCAAACCGTAGGCACGCTTCGGCCTCACGGATCGGCCGCTGGCTCGAAAGTGGATTTAGCCGACGGTTTGCCGTTGCCAATACCTTGCTGGAACGACCCCCAAAGTCTCATTGGCTGCGAGGCATCAGCAGCCTTCACTCTGCGCCCCCGGCGTTTTGATCAATCGCTGCAAGCATAGCTCTCTTCAGAAATAGGAGTGTGCCGTTATGCGTCTGTCCCACGGAAATGGATCACGCAATTTGAAATTAACCGTAATCGCGGCGCTGATTGGCGTTTGTCTGATCGGCGGCAGCCGAACTTCGGCTTATGACGACCGCTCGGATGGCGCAACAAACCGCATCCCGCCAATCCCTACCGAGCCTTTCAGCCCGTCGAACGCTCGGACCGAAGATGGGCAGTTGATTCCGGTCGAACAGTTTTTCCCGGCCTCGCGCTGTGCCTCTTGCCATCAGGATACGCATCGGGGCTGGTCGGAATCGTTGCATCGCAACGCGGCGCGCGAGCCTTTCTACCGCGAAAGCGCCGACATCTTGCTCCGCACCCGCGGCATTGAGTTCACGCGCCATTGCGAATCCTGCCACACGCCGGTCGCGCTCTTCTCCGGCATGCTGACGAAAGGAGCGGGAAAGAACGAAGCGCCGTTCACGCCGCTCGATCACGAAGGTGTGACCTGCACAGTCTGCCATTCGATCACCGAGGCGCGGCTCGACGGCACTGGCAGTTTCACCATTCGCCGCCCGGCGCTGCTGGCGAAAGAAGATGGCACGCCCGCGTTCGGCGATTTCACCGACGAACAGATCCTCGCTGACATTCCCGGACACAAACGCGCGGTGATGCGCCCGCTGCTCAAGTCGCCAGAATTTTGCTCCACTTGCCACAAGGTGGATGCGCCTCCGTCGCTCAACGGCTACAAACACATTCGCGGCTTCTCCGCCTACGACGAATGGCAACAATCGGGCGCGTCGCACGAATCGCTGCTGACGTTTTACCGCCGTGACCAGCGCGCCGATTGCCGCGCCTGCCACATGCCGAAAGTCGAGAGCGCTAACGACCGCTCGGCCAAGCAGGGAAAGATCGCCTCTCACCGCTTCCCCGGAGCCAACACCGCCGCACCGCTTTTCTACGGTCAGACGGAGCAGGTCGAATTGACGAGGGCTTTCCTTCAAGACGATGTCGTCGAAGTTGACATCTTCGCCCTGAAGCGCGCCGCGACGGGCGAGGTTGCCGCGCCTCTGTCCTCAACCGGTTCTGGCAACGGATCGAACCGGTTGACGCTCAATCCGGGCGAAGAAGTGACGGCGGAAGTCGTCGTCTCCAACCGCAATGCCGCGCACTCGTTCCCCCCGGAGGTGCGAGACCTCTACGAAGCCTGGGTCGAGTTCGAGGCGATTGACGGGACGGGAAAGACGATCTTCCACAGCGGATTTATCAAACCGGACGGAATGCTCGACGGGAGCGCGCACGTTTACAAACAGATAATTTTAGATGAGCAAGGACGTCAGATTACGCGCCATCAAATCTGGACGACCAACATCAAGGCCTATGACAACACGATCCTGCCCGGACGATCCGATGTCGCGCGCTTTCGCTTCCGGCTGCCTGATTGCGGATTGGGGATTGCGGATTGCGGATTGAAATCGGTGACCTTGCGCGCTCGGGTTAACTACCGCCGCCTGAATCAGGAATACACCGATTACGTGCTGAAGCGGCAGAACCGCAAGCTCACAATTCCAATCGTGCGAATGGCCGAAGCCGAAACGAAGCTGACAATCAATCGCGATCAGGCAATGGCTGTCAAAGCGACATCAACTCCAGTCATTCCGCATTCCGCATTCCGCATTCCGCAATGGAAGAGGTGGAACGATTACGGCATAGGCTTGCTGGAACAAGCCCAATACGGGCGGGCCACCGAAGCCTTCCGTCGCGCGGCGGAGTTGAACCCGGCGGACTCGAACCTGCCGGTCAACGCCGCCATCGCCGAGATGCGCACCGAACGCTTCGGCCCCGAACGCGAACAGTTCCGCAAAGCCGAGCTTCTGCTCCACGCCGCGCTGAAGGTCAATCCGGCGAATGCGCGCGCCCGCTACTACCTCGCGCTCGTCTGGCGCTCCGATGGAAAGATCGAAGATGCCGCCGCTGAGCTGACAAAGATTGCCGGCGATTATCCGCGCGACCGCGAGGTTCAGCGGCAATTTGCGCAGACGCTCTATAGCCTGGGCCGCCTGAACGAATCCCGCTCGGCTTTTGAACGGGTGCTGGCGATAGACCCGACCGACTTTGCCGCGCATCAATTCCTGGCGCCGCTCTACGCCAGTCTGGGATTGCCGACCGAGTCCGAGCGCGCCCACTCGCTCTATCTGCAATGGCGCGACGACCCGCGCGCGGATGTGATCGCCGCCCGTTTCTTCGCCGCGCACCCGGAGTGGGCCGACGCGCGCATCCCGTCGCGCGTGATTGACCCCAATTCGGCGCGCCGCCCGATCCTGACCGGACCGCAGGCTTCGCCTGAGAAATGAGAATCGAACGATGATGAACATACGGAAAAATCTGCCTCGCGCCGTGATGGCGCTCGTACTGTTGGCGAGCCTGGCTGTTTTGTCTCAACCCGTCGCGGCGCAGCAGGGCGGCGTGACGCGATACGTCTACGATCAGAACGGGCGGTTGCGCGCGGTGATCTCTCCAAATGGCGAAGCCGCTGTTTACGAATATGACCCGGCGGGAAACTTCACCGCCATTCGCCGCCTCGGAGCGAATGCGTGTGAGGCCCTGGAATTCTCGCCGCGCCAGGGGCCGTTCGGAACGAAGGTCACGATCTACGGTGTAGGTTTCAGGGGCGCGGTGAGCGTCGTTTCGTTCAACGGCGTCGAGGCGAGGATCGTCTCTCAAACACCGGCTTCGGTAGTCGTTGAAGTGCCAAGCGGCGCGACGACGGGGCCGATCACCGTGACCGCGCCTTGTGGGCTGCCGATCACGCTTCGCCCGGACTTTATCGTAAGCGGCGTGCAGGTCATGCCTGCGGCCATCACTTTGCTGCCGGGAAGGTCCATCCAATTCACGGCCAACGTCGCGGGACTGCTTGATCAGAGCGTCGAGTGGAGCGTCAACGAAATAAAAGGCGGCAATCAATCAGTCGGCGCGATCACCGAATCGGGGCTTTACACGGCTCCGGCTTCAGCCGTTGGCGCTCAATTTATGGTTCGCGCCACCAGCGTCGAAGAACCGTCTCTTTTCGGTGAAGCGTTGGTAACAGTGCCGGGAGAAAGGGCGCTCGAACTGCTGGCCTCGGCAATCTCAGTGCGCTACGGCCCACTGCCTCCCAACAATAATGCTCCCGCTTACCTCGCGGGCAATGCGGTTTCGGTGCGTTACGGACCTCTATCTCCGAATAACAACTCACCGGCGTTTCTGGCCACCGCCGCTGGCGCAGTTTCGGTGCGTTATGGGCCTTTGCCGCCGAACAACAATGATCCTGCTTACTTTGTCGGTAGCCCAGTTTCGGTACGTTATGGCCCATTGCCGCCGAATAACAACTCGCCTTCGCAAATCATCGGCGGTGCGGTCTCAGCACGTTACGGGGCGCCGGCAAACATCACGTCAACTTCAAAGAAGTCTGCCCCGACGATCTCTTCCGTCTCAGTCGCTGTCGCGACCGAGGATCGGCTCCTGACGCTCAACATCAAAGGGAAGAATCTGAGCCGCGCGACTGAAATCAAGTTTTTCAGCGAGAACGGCGCGGTGGAACCAAACATCGCAGTCACAAAGATCGAAGCCAATCCTTCAGGCGACGCGCTGACAGTCGAAGCGACTGTCAAAGAAGGCGCAGCACGCGGGCGGCACGTCGTCCAGGTGATGACTGACGCCGGCAGTTCGTCCGCGAAGGCGACAAAGTCGAACACCATCGAGATTGCTTTCTAAACTCGCGCGCCTGGTTTGTTGAAAGACAGGCGCTCAAAAAAGGAGAACCCAAACCATGCTTATACGCAGCAACTCTCTCGCACAACAACTTCGGCTGATGATGCTGCGCTGCCTGTCCTCAGCCGCGTTCGCGCTGATGCTGGCGGGCGCGCTGTCGCCGGTTCACGCGCAAACACCGACTCCGACTCCATTCAGCAGCGGCTCGACCGGCGCGGACGGAGCGTTTAGCGATACGGTCTTTCCGCAGAATTTTTGCGCGCGTTCGGGGAGCAGAATTACCTGCACGCCGCCTGACACCGGCGTCTTCAATTTCACTACCGTCAATATCTCCGCCAATGTAGATGTTGTCTTCCGACCTAATTCGAGTAACACACCGGTCACAATTCTTGCCCAAGGCGATGTCAGGATTGCCCAAACGTTTTACCTTAACGGTGAAGGTGGCGATGACGCGAACTCGCTTGGCGGGCGTGGCGGACCAGGCGGATTCAGAGGTGGGGTCGGAGGCGTCTGGTCTAGTGGCGCATCAGGCAAATCCGGAGATGGCCCTGGCGGAGGAGGTGGCGCTGTGGCAACCCCCGACGGCTCTGACGCCAGCGGCGGTGGCGGCGGCAGTTACTTCACCTCAGGCAGCATGGGAACTGGCGGTGGCCCGAACCCGGCGCTGGCGGGCAGAACCTACGGGTCGAAAATTTTACTTCCGTTGATTGGGGGATCTGGGGGCGGTGGCTCAAGCGCCTACTTAAATGGGCTTGGCGGCGCTGGTGGTGGTGGCGGCGGTGCGATTTTGATCGCAAGCTCCACCCAGATAATCTTTGAAGGCGGCTTCGCAGGGATTCAGGCGATTGGCGGTGAGCCCGGCTGCTCAAACAGAATTTGTGGCGGCGCGGGATCAGGTGGAGCGATTCGGCTGGTCGCCAATACCATTACCGGCAATCCGCGGTTGTTAGCTTATGGGGGAACTGCGCGAGGAACTCGGGGTAACAGTGGCGGAGCGGGTTATGTCCGCTACGAGGCATTCAATCTCGAAAACTTCAGGCCAACTTTCGGCGGGGCTTCCAATTTTTCTTTTGGCCGGCCCAATCCGGTCAGGTTGCCGAACGATCCGCAACTGCGCATCGTGTCGGTAGGCGGTGTCAATGCTCCGCCCCAGCCTGCGGGATCGTTCTACACTGCTCAGCCAGACCTGGTAGTGCCGGAGTCTGTATCAAACCCGGTGAATGTCGTTGTTCAGGCAATCAACCTCCCGCTCACTCCGGCCCCCATAGTTCAAGTAACGCGCATTATGGACACGGGCGAGCGCGCTACGGACACCTGCACACTTACCGGCAGCGCGGCATCTTCCACCTGCACTGCGCGCGTCACGCTGCAACTCACCAAGACAAGCCTGATCATCGCAACGACGACGGTTGACGGTCTGCTCGCCTTCGGACGGCCCGTCTTCATTGACGGCGAGCGCGTCAACAAAGTCGAAATCGCCGCAGCCTTCGGCGGCCAATCGGAAGTTACTTACATCACCGAATCCGGGCGGCGGCTCAAGTGGCCGCAGTGACACAACTCCCGGCGCCGCTCGCCATCGGCTCCCGCGCGAATTCCTGTCGCGTAGCGACGTTTGACTTTAGCCGTGGGTTTCAACCCACGGTAGCGGCGCACCCATTGATCCCGCGTCGCGTAGTCGCGTAGCGACGATTGAAACCGCACGGGCGAATGATTCAATCGTCGCTACGCGACGGGAAATATTTATCGTTTCACGTCCGTGGGTTGAAACCCACGGCTAAGCTCATCAAGCCGCTACGCGGCAGCAGAACAAGACCGGCGGCTAACCCTTTGTTACTCCAGGCAACAGAGCAAGACCGGCGACTAACATTTACGTTACTCCAGCGAGGATTGAGCAATGATGACGAACAAGATCGCAACGTTTTTGAATATCGTGATGAAACCAATGCAAAGATGGAACCTTCGATTCCGCTCTCTCAATCCTCGCGCCGCGCTGGCGTGGCTGCTGACGCTGACGCTCGTTTCGCAGATGGCGGTCACGCCGGTGGCCGCCGCCGTGCGCTTCGATTCGGCAAATGACTCCGACGAGAAGAAAGCTGACAAGAACAAGCCCGCGAAACCGGCGGCGCCTAAACAGCAGATCAATTCCGTGCCGGTGACATCGGTTTCGGCGGCCAGTTTTGAAGAGATGGCCGCGCCGGATTCCATCATCGCGGCCTTCGGCTCTTTGCTGGCGACGACGACCAGAGCGGCGGCGACGATCCCGCTCCCGACGACGATTGAAGGCACGAGCGTGACCATCCGAGACAGCGCCAACTTCGAACGCCTCGCGCCGCTTTTCTTCGTTTCGCCCGCGCAAGTCAATTACGCCGTGCCCGCCGAGACCGCGCTCGGACAGGCAAGCGTGGAAGTGCGTTCGGGAGACGGAACGATCTCTCGCGGGACGTTGACGGTGAGGGCGGTTGCGCCGGCTGTCTTCACGGCCAACAGCAACGGTCGCGGCGTGCCCGCGGCGAACCTGTTGCGCGTCAGAGCCAGCGGCGAGCAGATTTTTGAATCGCTCGCGGAGTTCGATGCCGCCGAAGGCCGCTTCAAAACCAAGCCGATTGACCTCGGCCCCGAAGGCGAGCGCGTCTTTCTGATTCTCTACCTGACGGGCATTCGCCGAGCGGCTGATCCGAACAACGACGGCAACCTCAACGAGAGTTTCCGGCTGCTTGTCGGCGGCGTTCAGAGCACGCCGTTGTTCGCGGGGGCGCTGCAAAGTTTCGTCGGGCTGGAGCAGATCAACAGCGCCGAAATCCCGCGCAGCCTTGCCGGACGCGGGCGCGTCAACGTCTCCGTCGCCGCGCTTGGCTTCAGCGCATCGAACCTGTGCGAGATAGAGATCGCGCCGTTGCAGGGACTCACGCCTCCGCAGGTGACCAGCTTCAGCGCCGCAAGCGCGCAAGCCGGTCAGACCGTTACGATCAACGGCTCCGGCTTCTCGTCCAATCCGGCGGAGAATCTGGTTCGCATCGGCGGCGCCGAAGCGAGCGTCCGCAGCGCCAACCCCGCGCAGCTTGAAGTCGTCGTGCCCTTCGGCGCCGAAACCGGTCGCGTCAGCGTGCGCACGCCCGGAGGCGAAGGCCAGAGCGCAAACGCGCTCTCGATCCGCGCCTCGATCAGCGGCATTGTCGAAGACACCCAACGCCAACCGCTGTCCGGCGCCACGGTCAGGATCGTGGGCGGGAGCATCACGGCCACGACCAATGCCGATGGGGCTTTCATCCTGCCCGGCGCTGGCTCCGGAGCGCGCGTGATCGAGGTGGAAGCCGGCGCGCCGCAATCCCGCGTTTCTTATCCCAGGCTCAGGCTGCGGATGAACGTGGCCGCCAATCGCGACAATCAATTCACGCGCCCAATCGCGCTGCAACCCGTCGCCGGCGTGGGGCTGCCCGTCAGCGCCGCCGGGTTCGACAAAGACGAATCCATCAAGGCGCCCGTTTCTGAAGCCGCGAGCGCGGGATCGGTTCCGCTGCCTTCGGGCAATGTGGTCTTTGAAGTCCCCGCCGGCGCGTCGGTGCAATTCGCCGACGGCGCCGCCAGCGGCGAATTGACGCTGACCACGATGGCAGGCAGCCGCGCGCCTGTTGCATTGCCCGCCGGGCAATTCAATTCGGTGATGGCGCAGATCACGCCCTTCGGCGCGACGGTCAATCCGGGCGGCAAACTCTCCTTCCCCAACCCGGACGGCTTCGCAGCCGGAGCGCAAGCCACGCTCTACACTCTGGATCAGACGCCGGACAGCCCGACGCTCGGCAGCTTCATCCCGATGGGTTCCGCCACGGTCTCCGCCGACGGGCAGCGCATCGAAACCTCCGCCGGCGCCGTCACGCGAACCGGAATCTATTTCGTCTCCCTCGCGCGAGCGACGACGACCGTGATCGGGCGCGTGGTCGAAAGCGACGGCGCTACCCCTGTGCGCCGCACGCTGGTCGGCGCGCGTGGCCAGGAAGCCTTCACCGACGGCAACGGCGGCTTCATCCTGCGCAACGTCGCGGCCAAAGCCAATGACCAGATCGTGGTCGAAGCCGGCGCGATGCGACCCGCCGCCCGCGTTGATCGCGCGCAATCCGGCGCCGTCGCCGTCATCGTCAGCGGCGTCACCGTGGTCGCGCCCGATGTGAAATTGCCGCCGAACGACATCCCACGCCCGCCGGTTCTCATCGCGCCCACCAGCCTCAACATTCTGGCCGGCCAGACAACAGAAATCCCATTGACGGTGAGCGATCCGGATGGCGGACAGACGATTCAGGTCACGGTCACTGGCGCAACGTTCGCTTCGATCATCAGCAGCGGCGGCGCATTTAGCTTGCGCCTCGCGCCCGGCCTCAACACTGAACGCAGCTACACGCTCACGCTCACCGCCGCCAAGAGCCAGAACGCGATGACCAGCATTCCCATCTCTGTCAGCGTCCTCTCGCCGCCGCCCACCATCGCCAACTTCACACCGAAGAGCGGCAAAGTTGGAGAGGTGATCACGCTCACCGGCGCCAACCTGAAATCAGGCGACAGCAACCCCGATGTGACCTTCGCAGGCGGGGACAGGCGAATTTCGGCGTCCATCGGTTCCGCCACGCCAACCGAAGTGCAGGTGACCGTTCCCTTCGGGGCGATAGATGGCCCCATCGAATTGACGACCGCTTCCGGGCGCGCCATCGCCAGCCCTGCTTTCGATGTTCTGGATTTTGAACTGAGCATTGCTCCGTCTGCGGCAACGGCGCTACAGGGAGGAAGGGCGACTTATGTCGTCAGCATCACCAGCCCGGATTCGACCTTTACGCAACTCGCCGCGCTCTCTGTCACCGGCCTGCCCGCAGGCATCACGGCTTCCTTCGATCCGAAGCAGATCACGGCGGGCGCGACCTCGACTTTGACGCTGGTCGTGCCCGGCAACATTTCCACCGGCTCGTACAATTTCACTCTTCAAGCAGAGGCGCAGGTTGCCGGTAACAAAGTAACGCGCACCGCCAACGCTTCGGTCACCGTGCAATTGGTCAGCCAGACCACGCTCGCCGGGCGCGTGCTTTCGACGAAGAACGAGCCGATCCGAGGCGCGTCGGTTTCGCTCGACGGCCAGAGCACGGTGACCGATGCGTCGGGTTCATTTCTGCTACCGGGCATCAGCGCGGGAACTGACCGCCGGTTGATGGTGGACGGGAGAACGGCTAGCGCGCCGAGTGCAACTTTTCCGGTCATCAATGAACCGGTCACGATCATTGCCGGCCAAGCCAACGTCGTGCCTCACATTTTCTACCTGCCGGCGATTGACACCGACAATGAAAAAACATACCAGGTCGGTCAGCCGCTTACGGTGACGACGCCAATGGCTCCCGGTTTGGAGATGAGAATCCCGGCCAATGCCAATTTGCGGAAAAGAAATGGCGAGATGGTCGCGGCAGTGTCGCTGACCTGCGTGGAACCGGACAGACCGCCGGCTCCGCTGCCATCTGATATGGGAACCATGATGCTCTACACCAGCCAGCCGGGTGACGTGCGTCCTGCCCCCGGCGTCGTGATTCCGGTTACCTACCCGAATCTGACCGGAGCCAACCCTGGCACGCGCGTCGAACTGATGAACTTCGATCCCGATACGGTCACATGGTATCGCTACGGCTTTGGTCGGGTGAGCAAGGATGGGCGTTTGATCGAGCCGGAACCGGGCGTTGGATTGCCTTATTTCTCCTGGCATTTCCCAAGATTGAGTCCGAAATGCGATGGTGGAGAATGCTGCAAGCCAAATCCATATCAGTGTCCCAAATGTGCAAAGACAGAAACCCCGGTAGATCTGTCTGCGGGAATGAAGATCGAGGAGATGACCGATATCGCCTTCGGAGGCGCGCGTGGCGGATTGGAGTTGACCCGCACTTACACCACCAACCTGGCGGTTTCTTGTACCAGTTGCCCCTTCGGTCGCGGCACAACGCACAACTACGTCATCCGTCTGAGCGGAAGTTTTGAAGAAGGTGGGGCGGGCAGAATCTTTCAGCCGGCGGAGACCGACGGCCGGCTCTTCAGCTATGCGCGTAAAGAATCAGATGGAACGCTCGTCTTCACCACCACTGCTACACCGCATCAGCTTGGCGACGTGATCCGGAAGCTGACCAACGGCACGTTTGAGTATGTGTACAAAAACGGCGACCGGCTGCTCTTCGATTCGTCACGGCGATTAACTGGGATGGTTGATCGCAACGGTAACCGGACCACGCTTCAATACACCGGCGCCAACCTGACACGCATCACCGACGCGGTCAACCGCTCGATCACGCTTGGATACACCGGCAACGTCATCACCAAAGCCACCGATCCGCTGGGCCGCGAGTGGACATACACCTACGCCGCCTCGCAACTGGCGACCGTCACTGATCCGGACAAGAAGACCATAACTTATGGATACGACGGCAATCTCGGCCTCAAAACCGTCACCGACAAACGCGGCATCGTCGTTAAGCAAATCACCTATGATGGTAACGGGCGAGTCATCCGGCAGCAGTTCGCCGACGGCGGTTTTGAGCGGTACGACTACACGCTCGCCGGCAACGTCGTCACAGGCGCGACCATCACCAATGCGCTGAATCGCACAAAATCCATGCGCTTCAACGGCGCAGGCCAGGTCATCGAACTGACCGACGAACTCGGCCAGCATTCCGAAATCAAACGCGATATGACGACCAACCTGCCGCTGGAGATCAAAGGTCCCTGTGGTTGCGCGGAGGACAAACGCAAGTTCGACGCGCGCGGCAACGCGATTGAAATCACCGACCAACTCGGCAAGACGACCTTTTACGAGTACGAGCCGATCTTCAACAACCTGGTGAAGATGACCGACCGGCGCGGCAACGTGACCACGTACACCTACGACACACGCGGCAACCGCGAGACGATGACCAACGCGCTAACCCAGAAGACGACCTACACCTACGACCAGTTCGGCCAATTGAAGTCTATCCGGGATGGTGAAGACCACACGATGCGGATGGAGTATGACAACTTCGGCAACGTCAAAGAACGCTACGATGGGCTGAACAACCTGACGAAGATGGAGTACGACGACATCGGCAACCTGAAGGCTATCGTTGACCCGCTCAATCGTCGCACGGAGATGGCCTACGACGCGCTGGATCGCCTGAAGACCATCACTGACGCCAACAAGGCCACGACGACTTACGATTACGACCCCAACGGCAACCAGACCTTGATGACCGACGCGCTCGACCGCAAATGGATGAGCGTCTATGACACGAAGAACCGTCTGATCTCGCGTACCGACCCGCTCGCGCGCCTCCGGCGGATGCGTTACAACACCGCCGACGAGATGATCGCGATGATCTCACCTTCAGGCCGCACGACCACCTACGGCTACGACGCGCGCGGACAGCGCATCGAGATGAAAGACCCGCTGGGCAAGACCGTGCGCTTCACCTACGACAGCCAGCGCAACATGACCGCGCTCAGCGACCAGCGCGGCAACACGACGACGTTCAGTTACGACGAACTCGACCGCGTCATCGCCCGGCGCGACCCGCTCGGCTTTGCCACCACTTACGAATACGACCCCGAAGGCAACGTCATCGCGATGGTGGATCGCCTCGGACGGCGCACGACCGTCAACTACGACAAACTCAATCGCCGCGAGCAGGTAATGTATGTAGACGCAACGGTCAACTACACATACGATCGCGCCGGACGCCTGACTAACATCGCCGACACGCAGGGCGGCCCGATCACGTGGGCTTACGACGACGCGAATCGCTTGCTATCTGAAGCTACTTCGCAAGGCATCGTCCGTTACAACTACAACAACGCCAGCCAGCGCGCCTCGATGACCGCCCTCGACCGTCCGCCAGTGACGTATGGCTACGACGACGCAGGCCGCCTCAAAAACATCACCCAGAGCGCGGAAACCTTCACCTACAGCTACGACAAACTCTCGCGCGTCGAGCGGCTGGAACGCCCCAACCGTGTGACAACTGACTACAGCTACGACGAAGTCAACCGGCTCAAACGCCTGACGCACACCAACGCGGCAGGCATTGCGCTCGAAGATTTTCAGTACAGCTTCAATGCGGATGACGAGATTGAGGCGATTCAATCACTGGCTTCGGCGACGTTGCTGCCAACCAGCAAGAGCGTCAGTCAGGCCAACGCGGCCAATCGCATCGCGCAGTTTGGGCAAGCGGGCTTGAGCTTTGATAACGAAGGCCAGACCACCACCAAAACGGATGATCGCGGCACGACGGTTTACGAATGGGATGCGCGCGGCAGGTTGAAGAAGGTGACGATGCCTAATGGTCAAGCGGTTGGCTATGGCTACGACGCGCTGGGGCGGAGAACCAGCCGGACAACAGCTGGCGTGGTGTCGAGTTTCGTCTACGACGGTCTTGATGTGGTTCTTGACCGCACTGGAGATAACACAGTTGCCTATCTCAATGGTTTAGGCATTGATAACAAATTACGGCAAACAGATGGCAACCTTGGTGCACTATATTTCTTGCGAGACCATTTAGGAGGCATAGTGGTGCTGATGAACGTTTCGGGTGGGCTAGTTGAGCAGTTACAATATGAAGCGTTCGGAGCAAGTGTAAGTGCCTCTGTGACGCGCTACAATTTCACTGGCAGAGAGTTAGACGCCGTGACAGGGTTGGTCTACTACCGAGCGCGGTGGTATGACCCTAGTTTGGGAAGATTCATAACCGAAGATCCTATTGGGTTTGACGGCGGATTGAATTTATACGGTTACGTCAACAACAGTCCGATTAACTACAGCGATCCATCTGGCTTAGACTCCTGTGGGGTGGTATGCGGGCTGGTGTCTGCGGTGATATGCACAGGAGCAGGGGTATGGAATGTTGTGGCAGGGTTTGTTTGTTCTGTGGTGTCTGTTTTCGTCTGCGAAGAAATATGTAAAGGCTGCCCTAACGGAGGTCCGTCGCCTGCTCCTGGCCCGGGTGCAGGTGCTGGTGGAGGAGCAGGTGCTGGTGGAGGAGCAGGTGCAGGAGCAGGTGCAGGAGCAGGTGCTGGTGGAGGGGCAGGTGCCGGTGCTGGTGGAGGGGCAGGTGCCGGTGGAGGTGCTGGGGCTGGCGCAGGTGCAGGAGCAGGTGCTGGTGGAGGTGCTGGGGCTGGCGCAGGTGCTGGGACTGGTAATACAGTTACCATCGACTCTGGAAATAACAACAATAACAACATCAAAATTAATATCCCTATCACCATCAACATTCCTATAACCATCGGGAGTGGTGGTAAGGTGACTAGCAGCGTTCCTGGCAAAGCACCTCGTTAAATTCTCACACTCAAAGGATCAAGGATAAACAGTGGAATGAAGTAAGATTGGTGTTCACGGTGCCTCTCGATTTGCCTGGCCACTTAGCTGGAAAACGAAATGAAGTGAGTTCCGAGTGGAAGACCGCCGCCGATGAGATGGCCAATCAACGGGTGCCAAGCCCGAACCCGGACGCCCGGCTCGCAGGCGGCATGCGTTTTCCTCAGATGTCTGAAGGGGAAAGGGCGGTGAGGTTTGGAAACCGTTGGAAGTCGCCATAGTTGTCAGGGAAGAGAGGGGTGATTCCGGGAAGGCGCATCGCCGCGACAGACTGCGGATCGGGGCCGTTCGTGCCTGAAACCGAAGGTGGCGTGACGCGGGCGTTCCCCTTCCGGCCCATTCCGAATCGCTCGCCAGCGGATCGGCGAGTCTTCGGACATCCTCTCGCTGCTGACCTCCACTTGGGTCAGCCTGGGCGTGATAGGGGTCGTGGCGCGCCGCCCATTTCGGTAACTCCTGGCCCCAGGCTTCGGGCTTGGCGGTCTCAGCTCGCCTATTTCTCAGAAATGAAGTTCTGCTCGCCACTGGAAGCTGTTTTGATCAACGGCAGCCCTAAGAGAGCAGGCGCATAAATTGTCTAATGTGACGAACGAAAGGAAGTTAATCGATATGAACCGAAGAAAGTTTAACATCAATATCTGTCAGTGCGCCGGATTCGGGTTACTGGCTATGACGACAGGGATTTCCGCAATCGCTAATGTTCAGAGGAAGTCAAAGGGGCAAAAGGGCGCCGCCAATAAAGCGGGGAGAAAAGAGGAGGGTAAGCTCAATCTGTTTCGAGATCCTGATGCGGGATACGTTATCGAATTTCCAGCGGGTGCGAAAGTAACCAGGGATAATAGCTTCCCAGGAATTCGTTACATCGCTGAAGCTGCGAAATACGTGTTCATGGTGCAGACGACTAATAACAATCGTGGTTACACTAACTGGCCTGAAGCACAGATTCAATCCGCGGTTAATAACTTTAACAGCAACAATCATAAAGTCACTTCCGTAAGGATTTTGTCACCAAATATATATGAAATGCGATATTTAGCGCCTATCCGTGATCGTCCGGGAGTGTTCTTGCCAACTATTTCCAGGGCGATTCTTACTAACGATCGTGAACATTTCTTGGTAGTGACAGCAGGCGAAGGTTTTCAGCTCGAGGCATCTGTTGCAAATAGGTTTTTTAGCTCATTCAGAGTGATTTCAGTTGGAAACGTTCAACCAGATCGAAATAGCCCAAGTGCGGGGTATATCGCTTGCTCCACCTGCCAAGGTACAGGCAAATTGCGAAAGCTTTGTATGTATTGTTTAGGGACCGGCAAAACAGAGTCTTCTCGGATGGACACTGAAGGCTATTGGTGCAGATGGTGCGACCGTTCAGGTTATACGCGGACAACTTGCTGGTCCTGCGGCGGCCAAGGTCAGATTGCCAGATGATCGCCGGATCATCATCCTCTGGTGGCCAGAGGGAAATCTGTTCAAGAAGAATGAAGCGAATGACCGCGTATCGTTCAACTTTCGGAGCAAGATCCCTTGCGAGGCAAGCTCGCCCCCACCGCGAAGAAAGCGCCCCGTCCTTCGCTTCACGTGTCATGTTTGATCGAACAGCCAGAAAGGAAATAACAGCATGAAACAAGTAAGTTACATTTTTCATTTGAGCGGGTTGATTCTGCTCGCTCTTCTCACGATGATTCCCGCGGCAACCGCGCAGACGCCGCCAGCCTGCGTTCCGCCTCCATCTGGTCTGGTGAGTTGGTGGCCCGGAAACAGAGACGCCCGCGATCGGGTCGGAAGCAACGAAGGGACGTTGCGGAATGGCGCGGCAATCGCTCCCGGGAAGGTCAATCAGGCATTCAGCTTTGACGGCGTGGACGACTCGATCCTGGTCGCGCATTCGCCGTCGTTGGATTTGAACGAGCACACGATCGGCGCCTGGATCAATCCCGGCGCGCAGCAGGGCGCCTTTTACCATGGCATCGTGGTGAAGCAGAATTCGGATAATTCGGGGCGGAATTATTACGTGGGCTTACGAAACGACGGCAGGATTCATTACTCCATCGCATTTCCCTCCGGGTTTTCTTCCATTGACAGCAATGCGACCGTGCCGGCAGGGGCATGGACGTACGTTGCTGCGACCTTTGGCGGCGGCGTGATGAGCGTCTTCATCAACGGGCAATTGGATGCCTCGTTGAACGTCGGGAATCAGGTTCCCGGCAAAACGGCGCAACCGCTGCTCATTGGCCACACGAATGAAGATGCGCCGACCTTTTTCAAAGGGCTAGTAGATGAAGTCGAACTCTACGGACGCGCGCTTTCGGCCTCCGAAATCCTCTCGATCTTCCGGGCGGATACGGCGGGGAAATGTCGCGCGATCCGCGGACTCGACATCCTCAGTCTCGCGAGACAGGACGTGGACATGATCGCGCGGGAACTCGAACCCGGCATGGCGATCGGCGTGCTTCAGGGGACTTTCGGGAACGACGCGCCTGATGCACTCCGTAAGCTGCTCGAAACCGGCAAAGTCCCGGCGTTCCGCGCGCATTTGTTAAACGGTTCTTGTTGGCGTAAAGGCGTGTGTGAGCGGGGAGAGCCTCGCCTGACCGACTTCGAGGAGTTGAGAAAAAGAGCGGAACTGTATCAGAAACTGGCCGCGGATTTTCCACGAGTTCGTTGTTATCTCTCTCCGGTTCTGGAGCACGACGAGAAGAACAAGGCGATTGTCGAGAGATGGGTGTCGGTTCTGAAGGCGAGCGCTCCGCGATGCGAGGTGGTCATCTCCGCGGAATCAGGCCACGTTCCGGCCGGCGTCCTGGTCGAACGCCACGGAAACGACGCGCGCGGCGATATTATTTCCAACGATGGTGACTCATTGTTCGATTCCAATTCCACCCGGTACCTACAGGGAGGAGAAACGCTCGTGTTCGGCTGGATTCCTCGCTTCAACCGTAACCTTAAGCCGACATGCAGACGCCCGCCATGTGATCCATTCGTGCCTCCTTCGGGGCGGAAGCATAAAGCCTCCCGCGACGATATCCGTCAGGTGCAAGCGCTGCTGCGGCCCGAGCCGCCAAAGCCGGCGACCGCTCCCAGGGGATGTGAACGGGCCGCTGAGATAACAGCCCCCGAAATTTTCAAGACGAACGCGGAAGAGCAGGAAAATGGCGACCCACGCGGTAATCGCTCTCTTTACCTCTCGAAGATACAGGCTCCGAGGTGGACAATCCTATCCCCGGATGGCAGGCAGATCGGGTGCGCCGCTCATTACGATGGAAAATACAACAATCTCCACAGGCATTACGTGGGGAGTTGTTCAGGAGATTCGCCGATCAGCCTGATGGAAAAGGCGAAGAGTGAATGGATCTACCTGAAGGCGGGAGATCGCTGCGTTCTCGCGAATGCCATCCGTCGGAAGGGCAGTTACCGATGAGAGGTGATTCCGGGAAGGCGCATCGTTGCGACAGACCGTGGATCGGGGCCGTTCGTTCCTGAAACCGAAGGTTGCGTGACGTGGGCGTTCCCATTCCGGCCATTCCAGATAGAGTTGATCTGGTTGCGCAATCAACGTAAAGCGATCAAATTGCGGTCCGGACGCACTGTCAACCCAAAGGAGTTATCCATGCCAAAGGTGCAGGTCATTTCTCAGATTGAACTCGACGTGGACGAATTGCTGCAGGGGGTGGCCCGATTGGGCAGCGGAGATCCGGAGCAGTTTGCCGACCGCGTGCTGGCGTTGCGCGCGCGCCGCCGCGCGCCTGGCTTGCCCGGACGTGAAGCGGAATTGTTGCAACTCATCAATCGCGGCGTCCCGACGGAAGTACGGCGACGTTACGATGAGCTAAACGACAAGCTGCACGAAGAGACGATCTCCGCTGAAGAGCATCAGGAGTTGCTGGGGTTGATCGAACAAATCGAACAGGCCGATGCGGAGCGGCTGCGCCATTTGGCCGAGTTGGCGCAGTTGCGCCAAGTTCCTTTGGATGTGTTGATGGATCAGCTCGGCCTTCGGCGTCCCACCTATGCCTGGAATCTACATTCCGGCAGAACTGAAACAAGCGGTCATCGAGCGTGCGCAAGGTCGCCCGTGAGTATTGCCAATGCCGGGCCGATCATGCCACTGAGACCTTTGCGGTCGAGCATATCATTCCGCTCAGCCCGGGCGGCAAGACAGAGTTGTAGAATTTGGCCCTGGCTTGCTCCGGCTGCAACGGGCATAAGTACAATCGAATTGCCGGGCGTGATCCATTCAACAATTTCCGGCCGTTCTCGGAAGGGGAATCACTTCATGCCAAGGGATCGTGGGATCAAATCGTTTCCCATTGAAAGGGGCGGAACTCCGCGAGGCGTTGATAGTCGCCCGGGTTTTTTGTAAGGATGACGAAGCCACGGCTGAGGGCGCTCATCCCAATCAGGGCGTCGTTGATCAGGCGCGCTTTGCCCACTTGATCGAAGCCATGCTTCAGACCGATTTGCGAAAGCACTTGTCCGGCGAGGACCCAATCGCGACGCGTCGGGATGAGCAAACGTCCGACTTTGTCGAAGTCCTGTTCCAGATTGGCAAAGGCCTTCCTCGATTTGGCATCGATGGCGCCAACCAGAAGCTCTTCGAGCACGACGATGCTCAACCAGAGTGGGCGAGATTGTTTCTCGCCGGCGCGAGCGGCGCGACGTAAATCGAGGATCGAGGCATCTCCCTGTCGCAGCGAAGAAATATAAACAGAAGTGTCGAAGAGGATGCCGGGCACTAGGTTGGGGTCTCCTCCAATCGGCCAAAGACATCGACCACCTGGATTCCGCTCTTCAACAGCCGTTCAGTCGCGGCCCAGGCGCGTTTGTTGCGTTCGTGTTCAGTGATGAATTCATCGAGGGCGCGCTCAATCGCTTCGGTCTCCGTGCGGGCGCCGAGGAGCCGTTGGACAAGCTTAATGCGATCCTCATCCAGCCGGTAGCTCTTACGCTTCGCTTTGCTCTGACTCATGGTTCGATCTCCTCCTCCTGTCCGAATCATAGGTGATAGCGATTGGTTTCGCGGTGCTCGCCTAGTCTTATTTTTCGGCGATTTGTTCAAACGGTCGGTCTCCACATACGGAATGAAATCCAATCAAAACGCCCCGCATTGTAAATGAAAATGTTGGCGTCCACCAACACGCGGGCGCCGCTTCAGCAGGGAGTTAATATCCACAGAGATCTTCGTCCTCGGCGATTTGCACGAGCGTGGCGCGATCTATTCCCCGGATAGAGCCGTAAAGGTCTTCGACGAGGGCCAATGCCTGGGCTGTCTGAGCCGCACGGCGTTTCTTGCTTGCCAGTTCCACCGCTGCCTCGATTTTGGCATCCAGCGCCTCGCTGGTGAAGCCGCTGGCGTCAATTTCCTGATAGACCTCGGCCAGCACTTCCCTAATCGAGGGCGCTTCAGCAGCGCGTTCCAACGCTTCCAGGGCAAACTGTTCAAGGTCCTTGCCCTGCGCGGCGGCGCGCCCCGCGATCTTACGTTCCAGTTCGTGCGGAATGGTGATGGTTGCGCTCATCGTATTACCTCTCCCGGCTGACATCCTCTCTGGTCAGCCCTGGCGTGTTGGGACCGTGGCTCTCCGCCCATTTTGTGAACTCCCGGACCCACTCTTCGGGCGTGGCGGTCTCGTAAAATGGCTGTTCGATGGGCAGCGCCCCAGTCTTGTCGCCGGCTTCCGCCAGCGCGCTTTCGATCAGCCGCTGGGCGATTCGTAAACGTTCCGCCAAAGGCAGGATGAGAAGATTATGCAATTCCGGTTGAGCAATCATAACGCCCGTATTGTAATTGCTTTGACCTCGCACAACAATGAGCGCGCGGTTGAGCGGCTACGACCCGGCAGCTTTCCGCGCCGCATCGCGCCGTAGAATCTCCTGAAGCAGAGTTTCGGAGACGCGAAAGTTTGTCAGGCGCAGACGATTGATCGCGTCGGGCAGATCGAGCAGACCTTGCTCTGCCGCATCATCGAGGATGTTGAGCGTCCCCAGAACATTCAGGCCTCTTGCCAATGCGGCGTTTCTGGCCTTCTTGTCGTCGAGCAGAATGTGATCCGCGCCCATTTCTTGCGCGAGTGAGATCGCTTCACGCTCTCCGGCGCCCAGGTTCAGGCTTGGATCAACTGCTGAAGGAGAGCGCACTTCCAGCCAGGAGGGAAGCGCTCCGATCCAGTTGCGGACGGCTTCCGGGGTCTCCGGCCTTTGTAGCTCAGCGACGACTGACGGAGGAATCAGGACGCGCCCGAAAAGAGTCGGCAAAAGATTTTGCTCGCCAAGCAGCACGAGGTAATGCAGCGGCGTAGTGTTGGAAACGATGATCATGCCGCGCGGGATTGTTTGAGCGCCGCCTGGTCGCGCTCGAAGTCTTCAATCGTCAGGCCGAGATCAACGCCACGCTCTTTCAGGAAGGCTTCCGTTTCGATCACCGACAGGCCGAGCAGTTCGGCGACTTGCCCCGCGCTCAGTGCTTCCGCCCGGTAGCCTTCGATGGCGAGCGCCTCAAGGGCTTTCCGATCCAGGTTGCCCCACGCTCGCCGAAGCTGTCGCTCAATGGGTTCGGGAAGCGCAATCGTGACTGCCATGGTTTCACCTTTGTCGCCGGCTTCCGCGAGCGCGCTTTCGATCAGCCGCTGGGCGATCCGCAAACGTTCCGCCAGAGGCAAAATGAGAAGATTATGCAGTTCCTGTTGAGCAATCATAACGCCGGTATTGTAACAGAGACGGGCGGTTTGGACCCTCATTTCATCCACCGCCCACGACGATTCTGGAGAACGAACTGAAGCTCGCCGTCGAAGCCAGAACATCTTTCACAGCTTCGATCACGCGCGTCTGATCGGCTTCGGTCATTCGGGTATAAAGCGGCAGACTGACCGCGCTGCGGTAAGCCATCCACGCTTGGGGAAAATGCTGCGGTTGCAATTTATACGTGTCGCGCCAGTACGGATGCAGATGGAGCGGGATGAAATGGACGCTGCAACCGACTCCGCGCTCGGCCATCTGGCGGATGAAATCGTCACGGTTGACGCCGACCGAATGCTCCAATCTAATCGCGTACAGATGCCACGAATGCGCGTCGCCTTCGTGCGGACGGGGCGGCAGGAGCAGTGGCAGGTCAAATAACTCCCGGTCGTAGCGCGCGGCCATCTCGGCGCGGCGGCGCTGAAAATCCCAGGCTTTCTTCAATTGTTGAATGCCGATGGAAGCCGCCAGATCGGTCAGGTTGTATTTGAATCCGGGAGCGATGACTTCGTAATGCCACGAGGGTTTTGTCGAGGTGTAGCGGTCGAAAGCGTCGCGGCTGATGCCGTGCAACCGCATCACGCGGCAACGTTCGGCGACCCGTTCGTCGCGCGTGACGATCATCCCGCCTTCGCCCGTCGTCACGGTCTTCGTCGCGTAAAAGCTGTAGACCGTGGCGTCGGTGTCGAGCGCGCCGACCAACTCTCCACGATAAGTGGTTGGCAGAGCGTGCGCCGCGTCTTCGACGATCTTCAATCCATGACGGCGCGCGATGGCGACGATCGGCTCCATCTCGCAGGCCAGGCCCGCGAAATGCACCGGCAGAATCACCTTAGTGCGCGGCGTGATCGCCCGCTCGATCTTTTCGGGATCAAGGTTGAAAGTATGCGGATCAATGTCCACAAAGACCGGATCGGCGCCCAGATGGCGAACGACGCCCGCGGTGGCGGTGAAAGTGTATGGAGTCGTGATGACCTCGTCGCCCGGCCCGACCTCCAACGCTTCGAGGGCGAGATGCAGACCGGCGGTGGCTGAATTGACGGCCAGAGCTTGCGTGCCGCCGCCAATGAACGAGGCGAATTCCTTTTCGAATCGCTGCGTTTTAGGGCCCGTGGTGAGCCAGCCCGAACGCAAGGAATCAACCACCTCGGCGATCTCTTCTTCTCCGATGTCGGGAAGAGCGAATGGCAGAAAATTGTTCATAGCGGTGTCAAACTATCGCCCGCTCGCAACTTCGGCGAGTTTTGCCAGCCCGATCCGCGTGCCGATGGCGATGAGCAGATCGCCAGCGCGGAGCGTCTGATCGCCATTCGGGTTGAAGATCATCTCGCCTTCGAGTGGCGTGATGGCGACGATCATCACGTTGTGCTCCGAGCGGATTCTGGAATCCTTGATCTGTTTGCCTTCGAGCTGGGAGCCTTTGGCGATGCGGACCTGCTCGAAGTTGAGGTCGAGCGTTTCAGTCATCGTCGTTGATTCGATGAAATCCGCGACGGCCGGAGAAAGAGCGGCTTGCGCCATTCGGTGGCTGCCGATCAGGACGGGTGAAACGACTTTGTCCGCCCCAGCGCGTTTGAGCTGCCGTTCGGCGGCCAGATCAGTTGCTCTGGCGACGATGTAGATGTTCGGGTTCATTCCGCGCGCCGTCAGCACGATGTAAACGTTTTCGGCGTCGCTCGAAGCCGCAGTGATCAGGGATTTCGCTGCGCGGACCTGGGCGCCTTCGAGCACGCCTTCGTCGGTCGCGTCGCCGATCAGCACCAGATGGCCTTTGGTCAACAGCCGCTCCGCGACCGCTTCGTCGCGTTCGATGATGACGTAATCAACCTCCTTCTTCTTCAATTCGTCAATGATGCGCATCCCGACGCGGCCCGCGCCGCAGAGGATGTAATGGTCTTCAAGCTGGTTGATGTCCTTGAACAATCTGCGCCTCCCCAGAGCGGATGCAAGCTCGGTTTCGATCAGGGCCTGGGTCAGGGTCGAGATCAGAAAACCGAAGACGGCCACGCCGACGATGATCAGGGCGATGGTGAAGACACGACCGGCGGTCGTCAACGGATGCGTCTCGCCGTAACCGATCGTCGCCAGCGTGATCACGGTCATGTACAAACCGTCGAACCACGACCACCCTTCGAGCGCGCGATAGCCCGCCGTGCCGAAAAGAATCGTGGCCGCGACGACGATGATCGGGTAGATGAATCTTTGCCGCAGAGACGTCATTTGAGAATCGGCGTCACCACGATCTTGCGGAACGAGACCTTGCCGTGGTCGCCCTGAATCATAATCGGCCCCGGCTCGCCTTCGTTGCTATCCAGAGCGCCGCCCGTAATGCCGTCAATCACGATGTTGTCCTGAACTTTTTTGCCGTTGAGAAAAACCGTCAGGCGGTTGCCAGCGATGATGGCTTCCATCGTCTGCCATTGGCCCGCGGGCAGGCTGGCGTTGACCGCCGGTTTGACGCGACTGTAAAGGGACATGTGGCCGTGAATGTCCGGCGGCTTGCCGGCGTCGTCGAGCACCTGCAATTCGTAACGCCCGCGCAGGTAGATGCCGCTGTTGCTCTTCTCTTCGAGTTTGTACTCGCACTGGATTTTGAAATCCCGAAAGCGGTGGCGGGTGACCAAGTTGTTGGCTTTCGCCTCGTTGGTCATCGCGCCGTCAACGATGCCCCAGCCCGACTCGCGGTCTTTGTGCTGCACGCCCCACATCTCCATCGTCCTGCCGTCGAACAGCGGGACGGGGGTGCCGAATTTGAATCGCTTGTTCGCGTTGTGATCGCCCCACACCGGAGGACGCACGCCCATCCAGGCGACCTCCTCGTCGCCGGCGGTCATCATTCCCAGCAGCCGTCCCTCTTCGACCTTCGCGCGATGCACGGGCTTGGGCATTCCCGCTCTCGGCAGCGTCGGCGCAAAGATCAATTCGTTATTTTCGACCTTGATCTCGGCCAATGGCAGCACGCTGCCGCTGCGATTGAGGAAAGTCCCGGTCAGCTTGCCGTCTACCACCTTTACTTCCAGCCAGTAAATGTAATTGCTGTGCTGGCCGACGCCAGTGATGTCCCATTTGCCGAGAAACGGATCGTCTTGAGCCATAGCAGTAACTCCGAAACAGGCGAACAACAGCAGCCAGAAGCAAGGGCGGAAGCAGGGGAACGCAATGAGATTCTTCGAGCGCATGGTTTTCTCCTGATGAACTGAAAGTTGATTAGAGTTGAGTTGATGTCGGAGCGGAAACGATAAGTGAGATGTCACGCATTGGCAAGGTAGAGCGATGCTGTTGGAAATGTGCCCGGCGAGATTGACTTGCTCTTCAGGCAAGCATAGATTTGGCGCGTTTTCAAATCTCAAATCCTGAATCTCAAATTTTGCCGGAGGCCAAAGATGAAACAGTTGAGACTCATCGCGTTGCTGTTGTCTTCTGTTGTAGCGTTATCACTCATCACCTGGTCGGTCGTTGACGGCGTGGCGCGGATGCGTTCAGCCGCCGTGATGGCCGACGCCGCCAACAAATTCCTCGCCGCGCTTTCGCCCGAACAGAAAGCTAAAGCGACGCTCAATTTCGCTGACGAAAACCGGCGCGACTGGACCATCGTCCCGCGCGACCGCAAAGGCGTCCCGCTCAAAGACCTCAACGAGAATCAACGCAAGCTGGCAATGGAATTTATGAAATCCGGCCTGGGCGCTTCCGGCTATCAGAAAGCCACGACGATCATCAGCCTTGAGCCGGTCCTGGCGCAAATGGAAGGACCGAACCGTCGCTTCCCGCGCGACCCCGAGCTTTATTACTTTTCGATCTTCGGGACGCCTTCGCCGAAAGCTCCGTGGGGTTGGCGCGTCGAAGGCCATCACATCTCGATCCATTTCACCGTCGTCAAAGGCGAGTTGATTTCAAATACCCCGCTGGCTTTCGGCTCGAACCCGGCGGAAGTCCGCGAGGGGGAACGTAAAGGTCTGCGCGCGCTGGCGGGTGAAGAAGACAGAGGACGCGACCTGATTCTGGCGCTCGATGAAAAGCAGCGCGCCGCCGCCATCTTCGACCAGAAAGCGCCGAACGACATCTTCACCCTGGCCAAAATCAAAGCCGACCCGCTCAAACCCGAAGGCCTCCCAGCCAGCCAGTTGAACAAGCAGCAGAAGGCGTTGCTCGAAAAATTGATTGATGAATACCTGGCGCGAATGCCACAGGACGTGGCGGCGGAAAGGTCGAAGAAGATGCGCGACGCCGGCCTCGACAAGATTCATTTCGCCTGGGCGGGCGGAGTGAACAAAGGCGATCCGCATTATTACCGCGTTCAAAGTCCGACGTTCCTGATCGAATACGACAACACGCAGAACAACGCGAACCACATCCACTCGGTCTGGCGGGATTTCAACGGCGATTTTGGCGAGGATTTGTTGAGAGCGCACTATCAGGCCGTGCCACACGATGCATCATCAGGCAGGAAGAGCGATTAACGGCGGTCTTCAAAATCTTCGAGCGGTTCGTCGAAATCATCACGGAAAGTGATTAGCCCTTGCGCGCTGCCAAGTCGCAAATCGTCGGAATCGGGTGTGAAGGCAATGAGCCTGGCGACTGGATGCTCTTCGCGGGTGATGACCACTTCTTCGCCTTTGAGCGCGGCTTCCAGCAACTGTGGCAAAATCACTTGAGCCTGATTCAGATCAACATGAAGCATAGTTTTTACTCCGCTGTAACTTGAATTCGTAGACAGCATAATATGCTGAGGTTTCAGAAATCACGACCACGACTTGTGCCAGTTGAAGCTCGCAGGCGACCCGTAGCTTCAGGAGACGGCGTATAGAGTCCCGGCTTCAGCCGGATAGGGCCTGATGATCAAACTCTATTCGGCTGAAGCCGGGACTCTATACGCCGTCCTGTGATGCGGCGAGTTGTCTCCAGGTCATAGCACAAGCCGTGAAATCACTTCCTTGAAAGCTGTATCCAGATGCAGTTCCTACCGATTGATCCTCTCCTCCCAGACATCGTCGCGCAACTCCGCCAGTCGCCAAATCTGGTTCTGGAAGCCCCGCCCGGAGCCGGCAAGACCACGCGCGTGCCCGCCGCCTTGCTCGACGCGAGGGTTGCGGGCGACGGCGAAGTGTTAGTGCTTGAGCCGAGACGTTTGGCCGCGCGAATGGCTGCGCGCCGCGTCGCGGAAGAACGCGGCGAACGATTGGGCGAAACCATCGGTTACCAAGTTCGATTTGAAGAAGTGGCGAGTGCGAAGACCCGGGTGCGTTTTTTGACCGAAGGCGTGCTGACCCGCCGGTTGCTCTCCGACCCTCAACTCAGAAACATCGGCATCGTTGTTCTCGACGAATTTCACGAGCGGCATCTGCAAGCCGATCTTGCGCTGGCGTTGCTGCGGAGATTGCAACGGACGACGAGGCCGGATTTGAAGCTGGTGGTGATGTCGGCGACGCTCGACGCCGCACCGGTGGCGGGCTTTCTTGATAGTGCTCCGACGCTGCGTTCTGAAGGCAAGCGGTTTGACGTGGCGATTGAACACCTGACTCGACCGGATGATCGCCCGCTGGCGGAACAGGTGGCGGATTCTTTGCGGCGGTTGATTGCCGAAGGACTCGATGGCGACGTTCTGGTCTTCCTGCCCGGAGCGGCGGAGATCAGGCGGGCGCAAACGGCTTGCGCCCCGCTTGCCGAACGACACGATCTGCTTGTCGCGCCGCTGCACGGTGATTTGTCCGCCGAAGAGCAGGATGCGGCGGTCAAACTCGCCACGAAGCGCAAAGTGATTCTTTCGACCAACGTCGCCGAAAGCTCGGTGACGATTGAAGGCGTCGTGGCGGTGATTGATTCAGGATTGGCGCGCGTGGCGGGCCATTCGCCGTGGTCGGGATTGCCGACGTTGAACATTGCGCGCATCAGCAAGGCTTCGGCGACGCAGCGAGCCGGTCGCGCGGGGCGCACGCGTCCTGGTCGCTGTTTGCGGCTTTACACCGCGCAGGATTTCAACGCGCGGCCAGAACACGAAACGGCGGAGATCCATCGCCTCGACTTGGTCGAACCTGCGCTTGAACTGCACGCGTCGGGAGTAGCGGACTTGAACCAGTTCGGCTGGTTCGAAGCGCCGCCGACCTCAGCGATTGACGCGGCTGAAAGTTTGCTCGACAAACTCGGCGCGATTGACGCGCAAGGCAATGTCACTGCGATTGGAAAACGGATGTTGCCATTCCCGCTGCATCCACGCCAATCGCGAATGCTGGTTGAAGCCGAGTCGCGCGGCGTGGGCGAGCAGGCCTGTGTGATCGCCGCGTTGATCGGCGAACGTGACATCGTCGCTTCGGAACTTTTCAAAAACGAACGTGAAAAGAAGACCGGAGCGACCGGGCCAAGCGATCTGCTTCATCGTCTGGATTTGTTTGAGGAGGCGGCGGCGGCAAATTTCGCTCAAGCGCGAATGCGCCAGATGAATCTCGATCCGGGCGCGGTGATGGCGGTCAATCGCGTGCGGCGGCAACTTTCGATGCGGTACGGGGAGCGTCAGCGACCTGGGTCTCGATCAAACGACCGCTTGATCGAGACCCAGGTCGCTGACGCTCCCCGTACCGCATTGGGATCGCGCTCGCCTTCAGACGAAGATCAATCTCTTCTGATCGCGATCCTCGCCGGCTATCCAGACCGAGTCGCTAAACGCCGCACATTGAAATCAGACAACTCCGAGTTGCTGCTCGCCGGCGGCGGCGCGGCTCTGCTTTCGCCATCAAGCGTCGTCTGGCAATCGGAGTTCCTGGTCGCGGTTGACGCTGAAGAACGCCGCGAGGCGAATCAAAGCAGAAACCGCATCGTCCGCATCGCCAGCCGGATTGAGCCGGAATGGCTGATTGATCTTTTCACTGGCGAGTTGCGCGAAACGACTGACGCCCGCTGGAACGCTCAGGCGGAACGAGTCGAAGTCGTCGAACGTCTGCTTTACGATCAACTGGTGGTTACTGAAAACCGCGCGAATACGGCGGGCAATGAAGAAGCCGCAAAAGTCCTGGCTGAAGCTGCGCTGGACGCAGGCTTGAGCAAATTCGTTGATCCCGACGCGCTCGCAAAATTCGCGGCGCGAGTCGAATTCGTCTCGAAAACATTCCCCGAAGCCGGATTGCCACTGTTCGAGGACTCCGACGCGCGCGAAGCGTTGATCGCGTTGTGCGACGGATTGAAGAGTTTCGCTGAATTGCGAAGTGCTGCGAGCCGAAGTGGATTGATCGAAGTTCTGAAGCGAAGGTTGAGTTCGGATCAATTGCGCTTGCTCGACAAAATGGCGCCGGAGTTTGTGGCCATTGCCGGTCGCCGCCGAACGCCGGTCAATTACGAAGCGGGCAAGCCGCCCTGGATCGAATCGCGCTTGCAGGATTTTTTCGGAATGAAGACAGGGCCGACGGTAGCTGGCGCCCGTGTTCCGGTCGTGCTGCACCTGCTCGCGCCGAACCATCGTCCGGTGCAAGTCACGACCGATCTGGCCGGATTCTGGCAGCGAACTTATCCGCAGGTGCGACGCGAACTGAGCCGTCGTTACCCGCGACACGCCTGGCCAGAAGACCCTCTGAGTGGAAAAGCGGGGAAGTGATTGCGCGTTGGTTGGCGCGGCCATAGAATTGGCGCGGGAGGAAAGAGTTATGACGTTTCAGATTTTCGTTCAACACCGGCCCGAGCAAGGTTATGTCGCATCTGTCGTCGGAATTCCAGACTGTGTGGCTGGAGGCGAAACTAAAGAGGAAGCGGTCGCCAAAGCCAAAGAGGCGCTGAGCCAGCTTCTCACCCAGGGCGAGATCGTTTCAGT
>Ga0187892_10002470_pt1 | contig 36900 bp, 39 predicted proteins | sample MA1701073metaG_FD_139345 | JGI IMG/M metagenome (GOLD analysis project Ga0187892, IMG submission 139345) | Bio-ooze microbial communities from a basaltic lava cave in the Kipuka Kanohina Cave System on the Island of Hawaii, USA - MA170107-3 metaG ... | reverse complement strand
TCTTGGACTTGCCGGTGGAGTCGGTTCCCCCGCCCCCCTCGCCCGGACCGTAGCCGGGACCGCCTCCCGCCCCGCCGCTCGAAGCCGCGCCGCCGGCGCCGCCGCCTCCGCTGCCGCATCAGCTCCCGCCGCCGCCGCCGCTGGCCGCCTGGGCCGCGGCATCCATCCCCCAAGTCAGGGTTGCGACGACAGCGAGAACGGAAGCGAGCGTCTTCATGGAGCCTCCTGAAGTCCTACCTACTATAAAGGCGGGGGACGAGGTCCGTGTAACTACTTCGGAATCATCGGCGGCGTGTCGTAGGTGACCTGGACCGTGTACTGCGCCGCCACCTTGATGACCTGCATCTCGACCTTGCTGAACTTGAGCGCCTGGGGCCCGTTGTTCACGACGGCGCGGTCGTCGTTGTCGATGAACGTCACCGTCTTCTTCCCCGCGTCGGTCTCGAGGTTGATGATGCGCCACCGCAGGACCTCCGCCGACCTCTCGTAGGGCAGCTTCTCGACCTTCTTGAGCTCCTCGAGGTTGATGCTGTCGGCCGCCCGCGAGTTCAGGTCGTTGAGCCCGAACTTCTCCATCTCCTTGACGAGGTTGTCGAGAACGGTGTCCGGGATCGACTCCGCCTTGAACGGGTCGCGCCAGAGCTTCGTGAAGGGCTCGCGCGGGTTCTGGCCGTTTTTCTGCCGCCAGCCGTCCGACAGCATGATGCGGTACTCGTGCACGAACCGCTTGTTCTTCGGGTCCCAGTTGAAGCGGATGTAGGTGACCTTGATCGCCTTTACCTGCGGTGCCGCGAACGGGTCGCCGTCCATGGGGTTCGAGCCGCCGCCGCCCCGGCATCCGGGGGCCAGCGCCATCGCCAGCACGATCAACGACCTACAGCGCATTCCACTCTTCGCGGACGGCGGCCGCGACCTCCTTCAACGGGACGGACTTCTGCGCCTTGTCCCTGCGGCGCTGCAGATCGACCGTCCCGGACTCGATCGTCCGCTTGCCCACCGTAACCCGAAGCGGCAGCCCGATCAAGTCCGCGTCGGCGAACTTCACGCCCGGCGTCACCTCGCGGTCGTCCCACAGCACGTCGAAGCCCGCCTTCTCCAGCGCATCGTGCGCCTCCTGCCCCGCGAGCTGGATCTTCCCGTCCTTCTGGTTGATCGTGACGAGCTCGGCCTGCCAGGGCGCGAGCTCCTTCGGCCACAGGATGCCCGCCGCGTCGTGGTTCTGCTCGATCGCCGCCGCGACCACGCGCGTCACGCCGATCCCGTAGCAGCCCATGATCATCGGGCGGCGCTGCTGCTTGTCGTCGAGGTACTCGCAGTGCATCTTCGCCGAGTACTTCGTGCCGAGCTTGAAGACATGCCCCACCTCGATGCCGGTGTGGAACTCGTACTTCCCGCCGCAGCGCGCGCACGGGTCCGCGGGCATCGCGAAGCGGATGTCCGCCGTGAGGTCCTGGCGGAAGTCGCGGCTCGGGTTGACGTTCATGAGGTGCCGGTCGCGCTGGTTCGCGCCGGTCACGAAGTTCCGCATCGTGGCGACCGCGCCGTCGACGATGATGCGCGCCTTGAGCCCGACCGGCCCGCTGAAGCCGATCGGTCCGCCCGTCGCCTTCTGGATGAACTCCGGCGTCGCCATCTCGAGCTTCGCGGCCTTCGCGGCGCGCTGGAGCTTCATCGGGTTGACGTCGTGGTCGCCCCGCACGAGCGCCGCGAGCGGCCCGTCGTTCGTCTCGAAGAGGATCGTCTTGACGATGTCCTTCGGCGGGACCCCGAGGAAGGCCGCAACCTGGTCGACGGTGTGCGCGCCGGGCGTCTCCTTGATCTCCGTCGGCAGGAGCTCCGCCGTCTCGAGGTTCACGTTGACGGGCGGCGGCGCCGCGCGGCACTCCGCCTTCTCCTTGTTCGCCGCGTACCCGCACTTCGGGCAGAAGACGACCTCGTCCTCGCCCGCGGGCGCCAGCACCGAGAACTCGTGCGACACGTCGCCGCCGATGAGGCCCGGGTCGGCCTCGACCGGCTTCGCGTCGAGCCCGCAGCGCCTGAAGATGCGCACGTACGCGTCGTACATGATCTGGTACGAGCGGTCCAGGCCGGCGGCGTCCACGTCGAAGGAGTACGCGTCCTTCATGATGAACTCGCGGGTGCGGACGACGCCGAAGCGCGGCCGCGCCTCGTCGCGCAGCTTCACCTGGACCTGGTAGAGGTTGAGCGGGAGCTGCTTGTAGGAGAGGTTCGCGTTGCGGACGATGTCGGTGATGACCTCCTCGTGCGTCGGCCCGAGGACGTTCAGGTGCCCCTTGCGGTCCTTGAACTTGCACAGCGCGTCGCCGTACGCCTCGAGGCGCCCCGTCTCCTGCCAGAGCTCCGCGGGGTGCATCACCGGCAGGGTGAGCTCGACGGCGCCCGCGCGGTTCATCTCGTCGCGGACGATGCCGGCGACGCGGTCGACGACGCGCTTGCCGAGCGGCAGGTAGCTGTAGACGCCCGCGGAGAGCTGGCGCACGAGCGACGCGCGGACCATGAGCTTGTGGCTGACGGCCTCGGCGTCGGCGGGGTCGTCACGCAGGGTCTGGATGAACGTTTTCGTCCAGCGCATGGGACGAACGTTATAGCACGAATCTCGAATCTCGAATCTAGAATCTCCGGGAGGAGGAGCCCCATGCACCTGCTGAACGTCATGATCCTGGCGCGCGACTACAAGCGGACCGTCGCGTGGTACAAGAAGGTGCTCGGCCTCAAGACGAAGCTCGTCGTGGCGGAGGGATTCGACTACACGACGCTCGCGCGGCCGGGGCTGACGCTCGGCGTGACGCCGGCGAAGCAGATGCGCGTCAAGCCGCCGAAGTCCCGCGCGAACAACCCCGTGCTCATGCAGCTCCACGTGTCGGACGTGCGCGGGTTCATGAAGCGCGTGGAGCGGTCGGGCGGGCGCATCCTCTTCGGGCCGGGGCAGGACACGCACAAGGGGAAGAGCTACGGGTACGGCGCCGTGGCCGACATCGAGGGAAACCCGATCTGGGTCGTGGACCTGCGGGAGTAAGGAGAACCCGGTAAGAGTGAGAAGAATGGGGCTGCGCGCTCATGCGCGCCACCGCTCAGCCGAGCTTTCCGGAGACGCTGACTTCGGCACGAGCCGCGCGCCGACGAGGCCATCGCGGAAAATAATACACAAGGAAGGGCCGATTTGCGATGCTGGGGTGCGCCGTGGACCGAGACGAGGAAAGACGCCTGATTGCCGCCACGACGGCGTTCCGCGACGAGCGTGTCGCGGTGAGCTGGTGGTGCGTCCTGTCGACGTTCGTGCTGCTGCTCCTGTTCGGCGCGGCGGCGGCGCTCGCTCCGGTCGCCTGGCCCTTCCGGCTGGCCCTCGGGGTCGCGACGGGACTCGTGTTCGTGCGCGCGTTCGTGCTCTACCACGACTACATGCACGAGTCGCTCCTGCGCGGGTCGATCCTCGGCGCCGTCCTCTTCCGTTTCTTCGGCCTCGTCGCCGTGACGCCGCCGCGCGTGTGGGCCGCCACCCACAACTACCACCACTCGCACACGGGGCGCATCCAGGGCTCGCACATCGGCTCCTATCATCTCGTCACCGTCGAGATGTGGCGCTCGATGACGGCGCGCGCGCGCCTCGCGTACCGGCTGACGCGGCATCCGCTCACGATCCTCTTCGGCTACCTGACCGCGTTCGTGCTCGGCATGTGCGTATCGTCGTTCGTGCGCAACCCGAAGCGGCACTGGGACTCGGGGCTGTCGCTCGTCGTCCACGTCGCCGCCAGCGCCGCCGTCTGGGTGTTCCTCGGCTGGCAGGCGTACCTGTTCGCGTGGGTGACGCCCTTCGTGGTCGGCTCCGCGACCGGCGCGTACCTCTTCTACGTCCAGCACAACTTCCCCGACACGCGCATCCCGCCGCACGGGCAGTGGACGTACGCCGGCTCCGCGCTCGAGTCGTCGTGCTACATGCGTTCGGGCCCCTTCTGGGAGTGGATCACGGCCAACATCGGCTACCACCACGTGCACCACCTGAACCCGGCCATCCCGTTCTACCGGCTGCCGGAGGCGATGGCGGCGGTGCCGGAGCTGCAGCATCCCCCCGAGACGACGCTCTGGCCGCGCGACATCATCGCGGCCTTCCGGCAGAAGCTCTGGGACCCGGCGCAGAACCGGATGGTCGGCTACCCGGCGTAGCCGCTACTTCGGGGTCTCCACCGATTCCAGCACGCGCGTCGCCTTGATGTCCTTTCCGAACTGCTTGCCCTCGACGGCCGCCTTCACGACCCCGCCCGGCACCTCGGGGCTGAACCACATCGTGAACTTGATGTTCACGCCCGAACCGAACTGATCGGTTCCCTCGACCTTCACGCAGGCGTACTTCTTCCCGCCCGCTTCGATCTCCTCGGAGACCGACACCGCCTGCCACGACGTATGGGCCCCCTTGGCGGCCATCTTCCAGTCGGACTTCACCGGCCAGGCGACCCCCTCCGCGATCCACGTGCGCACCTCGCGGATCGGCTGCACCGTCGACGTCCACTTGTAGACCTGGCACTTGTACTCCTTGTCGCCGATCTTCAGCGTTTCCTCCCCCGCCGGCTTCGATGCCGGCGCGCAATGCACGCACCGGTCGGCATGGAACTCCGCGATCTCCTTCTGCTCGGCGATGCTCTCGCCGACGGTGAGCGTCCGATAGAACGCGAACTGGTCGTCCGTCGTCTCCTTGACCAGGTACTCCTCGACGCCGGTGCGGCCGCCCTCTTCCGTGAACTTGAACTTCACGGACGTCCCCGACGTCGCCCCCACCCAGAAGTGCTTCGCCTTCTTCGGCGGATCCTGGGCCCCGGCAAGCGCCGCCATGGCCGCCAGGATCGCGAACGCGCGTCTCATCATGCCTCCTCCGTCTCCGGCTCGGGCGGCTCCAGCCCGAGCGCGCGCGTCAGCTCGACGTGGATGCGCCGCACGCGCTCGACCTGCCCCTTCGCCGGAAACCGTTCGTAGAATCCCTCGGCGCGGAACTTCTGGGACGCCTCGCCCGCCCACGACGACGTCGCGGTTTTCCACACCTCCGCCCCGAGCGACGCCCAGCGGTCCATCATCTTCTTCTGCTTCATGAGGTCGCCCAGGACCCGCACGAGCGCCTTCAGCGTGACGTCCTTGGTGAACATGTACCTGTCGTTCTGGCCCCACACCTCCGCCATCGTCTGTTTCACGCCGCCGAGCCAGTCGCGGATGAGCGCGTACATCTTCTCGGGCCGCCCCCCGAAGCGGCCCTTCACCGCGCGGGAGTGGGCCTGAACCAGCTTGTGGACCTCGTTGAACAGCTCGCTCTGCAGGATCCACTTCGCCTGCCGCGACCGCCCGCCCAGCCGGTTGATCTTGTACCGCAGCGGCGAATCCTCGCTCTCGTAAAGCAGGTTCACGACCTTCGCCGCGAACTTCTTCTCCGGGCTCTCCCACGAGACCTTTTCGTAGAGGTCCACGAGGTGCGACTTGTTGATGCGCGTGTGCGTCGAGTTGATGATGACGAACATCTCCGTGGCGAAGTCTCCGCTGCGCCCGTCGAAGATGAGGCACGGCACTTCGATCGCGTCGGCCTCCCTCGCGTGCTTCTGCGCGAAGAACCTCAGGCCGGCGACCCGGTGCTGGCCGTCGATGATGAGGAACTTCCCCTCAGGCTCGCGCAGGTTCCCCATCGCCTTGTACTCGCCGAGCGGCTCGAACTTGAGCCTCTCGTCGGTGAAGAGGAGCACCGCGCCCGGGATCATCGGCTGGCTTGCCGCCGTCTCGAAGAAGTTGACGATCGCGGAGACCTTGCGGCGGTTCAGCTGCCGCTGGAACGCCCCCTCGCTCCGCTCGATCCCGGCGATGAACGACCCGACCTCGTCGTCCGCCGCCGGCGCCTCCGCCTCGATCGTCTCCCCTTCCAGGTGGTAGCGGCTGATGAACTTCACCTTCGCCAGCAGGTCGGGCGCCTTGTAGCTGACGAAAAAGAAGGTGCCCTCCTTCTGGCGGACGCGGGTGGCGAGCATGTGGCGGACAGTATCGCACCTTCTTTTTGAGTTGTCGACAGGCGACGGAAGTGCCGGGTGCGGCGGGGGTGCGGCAGCAACCCTCGGAGGCAGCCATGAAACCGCTCTTCGCCGCGCGCGTGGAGGAGCAGATCAACCAGACCCGGGGCGTCGACCCCGGCCTCCTCGAGCAGACGGGCGCGGACGAGTACCGCCTTCGCTTCTTCCCCGTGCCGGCCGCGGGAGAGCAGATTGCGACGGTCGTGCTGGCGGTCGAGGCCGTGAAGGCTGACGGCGCCTTCGAACTGCGCGTGCCGCTCGACCTGCGCACGAACTTCGGGCGCCGCGCGAACCGCACGCGCGACCTCGTGCGCGTGAGCGTCTGTTCGGGCGCGGCTCTCGCGAAGGTCGAGAGTCCTTCGCACGACCTCCGCGCGACGCTCCACCCCGGGAGCCGCGAGTACAAGGCGGGCGATCAGAAGATCCGCACGATCGAGTCGAACGCCGCTCTCGGCGTCCGCTTCACGTTCGTGAGGCACGCCGCCGGCTGCGCGTCGGCCGAGCCGAATCCCGACGCCCTGAAGGAGATCGCCGCGAAGAAGGAATAGGTACAATCGCGGGCGTGCTGGTCGACTCGCACGCGCACCTCGACGACCCCGCGTTCGACGCGGACCGCGAGGACGTCATCGTCCGCGCGCGGCGCAGCGGCGTCGAGCGCATCGTGACGGTCGGCACCGACCCGGCGTCCTGCGCGAAGGCCGTGGCGATCGCGGAGGCGCACGACGGGATCCACGCGGCGCTCGGCTGCCATCCGCACGAGGGGGACCGGTTCCGCGACGACGACCTCTCGGCGCTCCGCTCGCTGGCGGGCTCGGCCAAGGTGGTCGCGATCGGCGAGACGGGGCTCGACTACGCGAAGATGTTCTCGTCGGCCGAGAATCAGAAGGCGCTCTTCCGGCGGCACCTCGCCCTGGCGCGCGACCTCGGCAAGCCGGTCGTCATCCACTGCCGCGACGCGCACGCGGACGCGCGGGCGATCCTGCGCGAGGCGGGCGCCGGCCGGGGCGTGATCCACTGCTTCTCGGGGAACGCCGACGACGCGCGCGAATACCTGGCGATGGGCTTCCACCTTTCGATCGCCGGCCCGGTGACGTTCGCCAATGCGAATGCGCTGCGGGAGACGGTGCGCGCGCTGCCGCTGGAGCGCCTGCTGGTGGAGACCGACTGCCCCCTGCTGACGCCCGCACCGCACCGGGGGAAGCGCAACGAGCCGTCGTACGTGCTGTATACCGCCGCGGCCGTCGCACAGGCGCACGGCACGACGCCGGCGCGCGTCGCGGAGGCGACGTCCCGCGCCGCGATGGAACTGTTCGGGATTTGACGATGGACGAGTCCTGCCTGGTCACCGGAGGAGCGGGTTTCATCGGATCTCATCTCGTCAACGCGCTCCTCGACGCCGGACATCCGGTGCGAGTGCTCGACGACTTCTCGACCGGTCGCCGCGCGAACCTCGATCCGCGCGCCGAGCTCCTGGAGGGGGACGTGCGGGACGCAGACGCGGTCCGGCGCGCCGTGTCGGGGGCCGGAGTCGTCTTCCACCTTGCGGCGCTCGCGTCGGTGACCCAGTCGGTCGAGCGGCCGCTCGAATGCAACGCGATCAACGTGGAGGGGACGCTCGGGCTTCTGCGCGCCGCCGCGCGGGCGAAGGCGCGCCGCGTGGTCTTCGCCAGCTCGACGGCGGTCTACGGCGAGGCGGCGCCGCCCGTCGCGGAGTCCTGCCCGAAGCGGCCGATCTCGCCGTACGCCGCCTCCAAGCTCGCCGGCGAGCTTCTCTGCGCCACGGCCGCGGCGCACTTCGGCGTCGAGACGGTCGGCCTGCGGTTCTTCAACGTCTACGGGCCGCGGCAGGATCCTTCGTCGGCGTACGCCGCGGTCATCCCCATCTTCATCGGGCGCCTGCTCGCAGGGCGGCCGCTGCCGGTCTGCGGCGACGGGGAGCAGACGCGCGATTTCGTCTTCGTCGGCGACGTGGTCGACGCGATGCGGCGTGCCGCGGAGGCCCCGAAGGCCTCGGGGTGCGTCTGCAACGTCGCGACTGGCCGGGGCGTCTCGGTCGCCGAGCTCGCGTTCGTGATCGGCCGGGCGGCCGGTACGCCCCCGGAGCTGGAGTTTCTCCCCGCCCGTGCCGGCGATATCCGGCATTCGTGGGCCGAAGTCGCCGCCGCGGAACGCGACCTCGGATTCCGCGCCGCCACGCCGCTCGAGGAGGGGCTGCGCCGCACGGTGGAGTGGTTCCGCGCGATGGACGCGTGATAGAATGCCGGGCGCGATGGAGCCGAGACGGACGATCCTCGTCGTGGACGACGAGCGCGAGAACGTCAACCTGCTCGAGAACGTGCTCGGAGACGCGCACGCGATCCTGAAGGCGCGCGACGCGGCGGCGGCGCTGGAGGCGCTGCGGAGGCAGCCGGTCGACATGATCATCACCGACCAGCGCATGCCGGACATGAAGGGCGTCCAGCTGCTGGAGCGCGTGCACGGGCAGTGGCCGCACGTCGTGCGCATCATGATCACCGCCTACCCGGACATCTCCGTCGCCGTCGACGCCATCAACCGCGGACAGGTGAAGCGCTACATCTCCAAGCCGTTCGACCCCGAGGAGCTCCGGGTGATCGTGCGCCAAGAGTTCGAGTTCTACGCCCTCCAGCGCGCCAACGGCCAGCTCACCGAGGAGCTCGGCCGGGTCGTGAGCGAGCTCGTCGGCGCGAACCGGCGGCTCAAGGAGCTCGACCGGATGAAGGACAATTTCCTGGCGAACGTCTCGCACGAGCTCCGCACGCCGCTGGTTTCGAGCATCGGGTACATCGACCTGATCCTCGACGGCGGGATGGGCGCGGTGCCGCCCGCGATGGAGAAGGGCCTGCGGGTGTCGTACCGCAACCTGGAGCGGCTGCTCGTCCTGATCGAGGACCTGCTGACGCTGGCGCGCCTCAAGCACCGCCGCGACACGCTGGCGCTCTCGACGTTCGACCTGCGTGAGCTCATCGACGAGTGCGTCCAGTCGCTGCGCGGCCGCTCCCGCAAGGCGGCGCTCGACGTGCGCGTGCGCATGCCACGGCGGATGCCGCAGGTGCGCGCCGACGAGCGGCGCATCCACAGCGTGCTGACGAACGTGCTGTCCAACGCCGAGAAGTTCACGCCGGACCGCGCGCGCATCGACATCCGCGTCGTCCGCGGCAAGCCCGACCGCTGCACGGTGTCCGTCGCGGACAACGGCATCGGCCTGCCGCCGGGGACCGACAAGTCGGAGTTCCCGTCCTTCAAGTCCTCCGACGACGCGCGCTCCCGGCGGTTCGGCGGGCTCGGCATCGGGCTTTCGCTGGCGCAGCAGGTGCTTCAGATGCACGGCTGCTCCATCGCGCTGGAGCCGGGCTCGAGCGAAGGGGCGCGCGTCACCTTCGACCTTCCGCTGGCCGCGCGCTCGTAGTCCACAATTCCTCAGACAAAGTGCAAATCCGCTTGACACATTTGGTACACTCTGTATACTTTGTATCGGTTATACATGGATTCTCACACGACAGGTGAGGTCGCGAGCCTCTGCCGGGTCACCAAGCGCACGGTGATCAAGTGGATCGACTCGGGCCGGCTCCAGGGCTATCGCATCCCCGGCTCCAAGCACCGCCGCGTTTCCGCCCGCGACCTGTCCGACTTCATGCGGGCGCACGGCTTGCCCGGCTACGATCAGATCGGCCCGCGGCCCCGCATCCTCATCGTGGACGACGACCAGGACTACGTCGCGGTGCTGCGCGAGGCGCTGCGCGACCATTATCAGATCGACCACGCGGGCTGCGCGATGGAGGCGGCGGGCCGCCTGCCGGTCTTCGAGCCGGACCTCATCCTCGTCGACCTCCGCCTGCCCGACCTGAGCGGCATGGACGTGTGCCGCCACTTCCGCGCCTACAAGAGCGAGCACCGCGCGGCCATCCTCGCCATGTCCGCGTACGGAAACGAGATCGACATCGACGAAGTCCGGTCGTGCGGCGCGGACGATTTCCTCGCCAAGCCGGTGCGGCTGGCGGATCTTCGCAGGCGCATCCGCGCCATGGTGGGTTAGTAGGAGGAGCAGGGATGTCCAGCTTCGGCGACCTCGTCAAGAAGCTCCGCAAGGAGCGGGCGATGACCCTGGAGCAGGTGGCCCGGAAGATCGGCTCTCACAAGGGGTACGTCTCCGGGATCGAGAACGGCAAGGTCAACCCGCCCTCCATCAAGTTCATCCGCAAGTTCGCCCGCCTCTTCTCCTACGACGAGCGCGAGATGGTCCGGATGGCCACCGTCGACAAGGCCCCGGCCCTCGTCCGCGACGAGTTCCGCTCGGCGCTCGGCGGCGCGCCGGCCGCCGAGGGCTTCCCCCTGCTGAACACGCTCGACACGGGCTACGCGACCGACCTCCTCCCGGACGGCCGCCCGCGCCCGCTCAGCTCCGTCACCCTGCGCCTCCCCCCCCTGCGCGTCGACGTCCAGTACGCCGCGACCGTCTGCGACGGCTCGATGGAGACGGACGAGGGCGCATCGCTGTCGAAGGGAGACATCGCACTCCTGGGCGCCGCGAAGAAGCTCGTCAGCGGGGGCGTGTTCTACGTCATCTATCGCCTGAAGGGCAGCCGGCGGGCGGTGATCCGCCAGGCCCACCTGGAGTCGAACGACCGCGTCTCCCTCCAGGCCCTGAACAAGGAGTTCGAATCCGACGTCGTCACGCACGACGACATCGACGCGTACTTCCGCGTCGTCGGCTGCATCGCCGTCTGCGAAGGGACGGCCGTGAACTCGGCCGTCTGAAACAGTCCTTTTCCTCCCTCTCTCGATGCCGCCGGGGCGACTACCGTGGCCCAGGCGGCATTCTTATTTGGGTCCTGGCTCAGACTGGCGCGCTCCGCGCGCTGGTTTCACGTATCACGCATGCGCCAGAGCCAGGACGACCTGAAACCTGGTTCTTGATGCGTGAGACCGCGCGTCAGCCCGCTTACCCCGACGCGCTCCTAATCCCTCTTCCCCAGCGTCGCGTCGATCTCGAGCGTCTCGCCGCCGCGCTTGACCGTCAGCTTGATCGCGTCGCCCGGCTTGCGCAGCCGCACCCGCTCCAGGAGCGTCTCCCGCGAGAGCACCGCGTTCCCGTCCACGTTGACGACGAGGTCGCCCACCTCCAGCCCCGCCTTCTCCGCCGGCGAGCCCGGGGAGACGAACGTGACCTCAGCGCCCCCTTCCTTGTCTTCGAGGTTGACGCCGAGATAGGCCCCGCCGAGCTGGGGCGGCTGCCCCATGATGTCGAAGCCTTCGCTGCGGTCCAGCCGGGCCTTGAGCGTCGCCGTCTCTTCGCCCCGCTTCACGATGACCGAGATCTCCGTCTCCATCGGGTAGACGCCGACCACGCCGTGGAACCGCCACATCGACGTGATCGCCTGCTCGTTCACCTTCACGATCACGTCCCCTTCCTTGAACCCCGCGCGCGCCGCCGTCGTGCCCAGCCGGACCTGCGACACGATCGCGCCGCGCCCCTCCTGGTGCGAGCGGTCGAGCACCAGCCCCTTGATCTGCCCATGGTAGATCTTCGCGTCGATCCCGCCCTTCATCATCCCGGGCAGGAAGTGCCGGATCTGGTTCGAGGGGATCGCGAATCCGACGCCGCTGTTCACGCGGTTGCTGTACCGGGTCGCAATGCGGCCGTTGATCCCGACGAGCTTCGCGTCGAGCGTCACCAGGGGGCCGCCCGAGTTGCCCGGATTCACCGCCGCGTCCGTCTGGATGCAGTCGGAGTACTGCTGCTGGAACCGGTGCAGCGCGCTCACGATCCCGAGCGATACCGACGGATACCAGCGCTTGTCCGCCGCTGGCCCCGCCAGGTTGAACGGGTTGCCGACGGCGATCACGTACTGCCCGCATTCGAGCCTGTCCGAGTCGCCGAATTCGACGAACGGGAACGTCTTCCCCTCCGGCGGCTCGATCTTCAGCAGCGCGATGTCGCCCACCGAATCGGTACACACCATCTTCGCCGTGAACGAACGGCCGTCCGACAGCGTCACCTTCGTCTTGTCGGGCAGCTTCGGGCCGATGCCGGCGATGACGTGGTGGTTCGTGAGAAACCAGCCGTCCGCGCTGATGAGCACCCCCGAGCCCCCGCCCAGGAACACGAACGCGTCCGTCACCTTCTTCGAGGCGTCCTGCACCCTCTTGTGGAATGCCTCCATCCGGTCGTTCTGCGCCGCCGCGGAGCCGGCCGCCAGGACCGCCGCCGCGAGCGCCAGGAGCGTCTTCTTGATCATTCGGGCCTCTCCCCCAGCGGGATCGTCAGCTCCAGGATCTCCTCGCCGCGGCGCAGCTTCACCTTCACTTTGTCGCCGATCGCCCGCCGGTTGATCCCCGCGCGCAGGTCGTCGAAGCTCTGCGTCTTCTCCCCGCCGAACTCGAGGATCACGTCGCCGGGCTTGATGCCCCCCGCCTCCGCGCTCCCTCCCGCCACGACGCTCTCGATCGGCACACCTTCCTTCTCGTCGGTGTTCTGGTTCCACACGACGCCGAGGAACGGCTGCCCCGTCCCCTGCCGCTTGAGCCCCTTCTTGAGGTCGGGCAGCAGGCGCTCGAGCTGGTCCCACGTGACCGCGAACGAGACGCCCGAGTTCTGCCCGAAGCTCGCGGCCCACTTCACGTCCACCTTGCAGGTGACGCCGACGAGGCGCCCCTGCGCGTCGACCAGCGGGCCGCCGACGTTCCCGTAGTTCATCCGGGCGTCCGTCTGGACCCCGCGCCCGTTGATGCGCGCCGGGGCGCTCACGATCCCCGGATTGATCGTCAGCCCCTTGCCGTCCGGGGCCCGACCGACCGCCACGATCGGCGTCCCGACCTTGAGCTGCGCCATCGGCGAGGGTTTCAGAGTCGGCAGCCCGGCCGCCTCGATCTTGAGGAGGGCCACGTCCGCCCCGGAGTCGTAGCCGAGCAGCTGCGCCTCCTTGTCCGATCCGTCCGCCAGCGTGACGCGGATCGTCTTCACCTTGCCGTTCACGTTGAAGTACGAGGTGATGATATGCCCGTCCTCGTCGACGATCGTGCCGGAGGCGGGCGCGTCCTTCGGGCGGCGCACGAACACGCCGCCGGTCAGCATCGAGTTGCCGGTCGAGGGCTCCTTCTCCGCCTCGCGCGTGACCCACACGGCGACCACGCTCGGGGCGGCCTTGTCCGCCGCCCGCTGGTACGCCTCCTCCATCGACGCGGCGAGCCCGCCGTCGCCCTGCGCCCGCGCTGTCGAGGCCAGGGCCGCCGAGAACAGCACCGTCAGTGTCCGCATCGCCTCTCCGCCCCTTAGTAGAAGTTCTTCTTCCCGAGCGTCACCGTGACGTCTACGTCCTTCCCTTCGCGCCGCACACGGAACGTCACCGACGCGCCGGCCTGGAGCTTCTGCATCGTCTCATCGAACCGCTTGAACGTCATCACGCGCTGTTTGTTGACCTGTCGGATGACGTCTCCCTTCTTGAGCCCCCCCTTCTCCGCGGGGCCGTTCTTGAAGAGCCGCGTGATGAGCAGGCCCGCAGCGTCGTCGTCCTCCGCGACATCGGCGCCGAGCCAGCCGGGCTCCTCCTTGCTCACCGGCTTCTCGACCGGCTCGGGCGGCGGCGGCTTGGCGACGACACCCGTGCGGTGCTCGCGGATGATGCGCTCGATCTCCGGCCTGAGCCTGTTGATCGGCACGGCCACACCCGTGAACTTCGAGTCGTCGTAGTTGAGCGTGAGGATGCCCAGGAGGCGCCCCTGCGCGTCGACGAGCGCGCCGCCGTCCTGGTTGGGGTTGACGGCACAGCTCGTTTCGAGCACGGTGCCCTTGTACAGCGCCTTCGTCCCCTTCTGGATCGACTTCAGCTCGTACGTCGCGCTCAGGACCCCGATCGAGATCGCCACCTGGTCGTCCGTCTCGATGCTCTGGAACGAGTCGCCGAAGACGTAGGTGACGGAGCCGATCTTGGCTTTGTCGGAATCGCCGAGTTCGACGGCCGGCAGGTCGCCGCCGGGTACCTTGAGGACCACCAGCTCCAGGTCGTTGACGCGCCCTACGACCTTCGCGACGTGGCGCTTGTGCCCGCGCAGGAGCACGGTCACTTCGCCCGACGTCTGCCCGCACGCGGTCGGCGAGGTCAGGACGTAGCCGTCCTTGTCGATGATCACGCCCGACCCGCGCTCGCTGCCGCCGGCGACGAAAACCACGCTCGGCGCGACCTTTTTGTACAGCTTGATGTGGGCCTCGGCGGGGTCGTCCTGGGCACCCGCGGCGGCGGCCAGCAGAGCCACGAGGGGCGGAACGAGAACGCGGGCCTTTCGCATCTCAACCCCCCAACTGGTACAACCGCCGAAAGCCGTTGACCGCTCGCCGGTTCAACAGTACATACGCCTTGCTCGGGCTCCCTGTTGGCCGGCCGACCGTCGGCCTCATCCAAATATAACACTGCGCGGAGGAAATGCGATGCGATTCGCCCCGGCCACCCTGGCGCTGGCGCTGCTGGCGCTGTTCGGGCCCGCGTCGGCCCAGGAGGGACCCGCCCCCAGGCGCGCACCGGAGACGGTCCGGCTCACGCTGCGTCAGTGCCTTCACTTGGCGCTCGATCACAACGTGGACGTCGAGATCTCCCGCTATCAGCCGTGGATCGAGGACCAGAACGTCCTCTCCTCGCTCGGCGCGTTCGACCACGTGATCTACGCGCAGCCCACGGTGAGCGAGTCGGTCACCAGCAGCGGTACCGCGCTCGCCGGGGCCCCGGAGCCGGAGACCGACAGCTTCACTCAGAGGACCGGCCTCCGCCGCACTCTCCCTTTCGGGCTGAACTACGACCTCTCGTTCTCGTTCACGCGCTCGAAGTCGAACTCGTCGTTCGCGACGATCAACCCCTCCTGGAGCGAGTCGCTCAACCTGGCGGTCACGATGCCGCTGCTGCGCGGGCGCGGCGAGGATTCGGTTTACTCGGGCGTCGTCGTCGCGCAGAACTCTCGGCGGATCGCCGTCGACCGCTTCGAGAAGTCGCTGGCCGACCAGGTCGAGGCGGTCGTGCGCGCCTACTGGGATCTCGTCTTCGCGCGCGAGACCCTCGAGGTCAAGCGGCAGTCGGAGAAAGTGGCCGAGCGGCTCCTCGAGGAGAACCAGAAGAAGTTCGAAAAGGGCGTGCTGGCCCGCGTCGACGTCACCGAGGCGGAGGCCGGAGTCGCCACTCAGCGTGAAGGCATCCTCACCGCCGACAACGCCGTCGCCGCAGCGATGGACCGCCTGAAACGGCTTGTCGATCCGTCGCTCCTCCGGCAGGACGTGCTGGTCGTGCCGGCCGACGCGCCGCGGCCCTTCGAGCGCGAGCTCGACGAGAGAGCGGCGCTCGACGCCGCCGTCCTGGCCGCCTTCGCCCACCGGCCCGAGTGGCGCGAGTTCGGCCCCTCGATCGACAGCCAGGAACTGGCGCTCCGCAAGTCGAGGCGCGACCTGCTGCCGCGCCTGGACCTCACGGCGACCGGCGCGCTCACGGGGCTCGACGACTCGTTCGGTGCATCGAACAAGGATGTCCGCTCGCGCGACTTCCACGACTGGTCACTCGGCATCGTTTTCGAGTGGCCGTTCGAGAACCGCGCCGCGCGCGGCGCGCTTCAGCGCGCGGAGCTCGAGCGCCGCCGGCTCGACCTGCAGAAGCGCAGCCTCGAGGACCAGATCCTCGTCGAGGTTCGCGCCGCCGTGCGCGACATCAAGACGACGGAGAAGCGCATCGAGGCGACGCGGCGCGCGCGCGTGCTGGCGCAGGAGCGCTTCGAGGGGGAGATGAACCGCCGCGAGGCGGGGCTGCGCACGACGTTCCATGTGCTGGACTCCGAAGAGCGCCTCACGGAGGCGAAGACGAACGAGCTCAAGGCGCTCATCGACTACGGCATCGCGCAGATGATGCTCCAGAAGTCGAGCGGCACGCTCCTGGAGCAGAACGGGGTTCTGGTGCAGGAGAACCTCACGCCCCGGCTCGGGCGGTAGCGGGCATCTGGCATCCGGAATCCGCGATCGCATATAATCCCGTGATGCTCGCCCTCGCGGCCGCCCTCCTGCTCCAGGTCGAGGACCTGAAGCACATGGACCCGGAGGTGCGCGTCGGCGCCGTCAAGACGATCGGCGGAAAGCGGATCGTCTCAGCCATTCCGGACCTCATCGAGGTCCTGAAGGAAGAGCCGAACGAGAATGTCCGGTCCGCCTGCAGCGACGCCCTGTTCCGGCTCACGCAGAAGAACTTCGGGGCCAGCTACGCCGACTGGCGACGGTGGTGGGAAACCGAGGGGCGCGCCCAGTTCCCGAAGCAGGTGCTCACCAGCGATCAGGCGCACCAGCTCGTCGCCCCCTACCTCGCCGACCTGCGCGACCGCGTCGACAAGGCCAAGTCCGACATCCGCTTCATCGCGATCAGCTCCGGCGTGCTGATCATCGTCTTCTTCCTGATCATGCTCTTCTTCGTCGGGCATGTCAGCTCGCGCATCAAGGCCTGGAAGGAGCTCGTCAACAAGGCGGAGGTGTACGTCACCAAGAGCGAGGAGATCACCAAGCGCACCGACCGCATCATCTCCGAGCTCGAGGCCAAGAAGACCGACATCATGGCGTTCTTCGCCAAGGTGCGGGAGGACAGCCAGGGAGAAATGGACCGCTACGGCGACATGCTCCAGAAGAACCTGGAGCATGCGATGCGCGAGGAGATCATGGGCCTGCGCCAGAAGGCCGAGAAGGAGCTGCAGCAGACGCTCGGCGAGCTGCGCGCGTCGGTCGAGGTCGAGGTGCGCCGCATGGCGGCGGACCAGAAGGAGAAGGGCGAGAAGGCGTTCCAGGACCAGCGGGAGCGCTTCCTCAAGGAGGTCGAGGTCCACACGCTCTTCCTCGAGGCGAGCTTCTACTCGATCCACGGCAAGCCGGAGGAGGCGCTGCGCCGCTACCGCCAGCTCGTCGCCAACAAGCCGGAGCACGTGCAGGCGTGGACGAACCTCGGCACGGTTTACCGCGAGCTGGCGCGCTACGACGAGTCTCTGGAGGCCTACCAGAAGGCGCTGGAGCTGTCGCCGAACAGCCCGGCCGTGCTCTACCACCTCGCCGCGACCTACGCTCGCCTGCGCAAGCGCGACAAGATGCTCGAGTCGCTGACGCGCGCGATCGCCAACGACGGCGAGTTCAAGGACGAGGCGCTCAACGATCCGGCGTTCCGCGACTACTGGAACGACGCCGCGTTCAAGGACATAGCCGAGGGGTAGCTCAGCGCTCCCAGCCGAGGCGCTCCTTGTGCTGCGCGTAGAGCCGGCCGACCGCCCGCATTGCCACGAGCATCGCGTAGAAGAACAGCAGCGACCCCGCCGGGATGAGCAGGAGGCTCGGCAGCCGGGCCGCCGCCACCGCGCCCGCCGCCGCCCCGTGCAGGAGGAAGAGCGCCATGAGGAGCCCGGACACGACGAAGTAGTCCCGCCCGATCCGCGCGATCGACCGCGCGACCGCCACGACGTTGACGACTCCGAGCTCCCCATAGAACGAGAAGACCAGCAGCGCCATCGGGAGATAGAGGAAGCCGAACGCGAAGAGCCCGCCCGCGGCCGCCAGGGCTCCCGGCGTCATCTCCCATGTGCCCTTGCGGAAGACCCACTGGACGACGAACACGATGAGCGGCAGGAAGGAAAGCACGAACGGCACGATGACGTGGAACGCCTGTCCTGCCAGGTTCTGCAGGTCCGCCTCGTCCGGCCACATCGGCAGCCGCTCGTCGCCCCGCGTGCTGGCCTCCATCACCGAGTGGAAGTAAACCAGCACGTAGCACAGCACGACGCACTCCACCAGCGTCGCCATCAGCCCGACGTACGGCAGGTTGGGCAGCAGCATCGCAACGGCCGGCGGAATGGAGCACAGCGCCATGCCGAGCGCGAGGAAGACAGCGTTGTCGCGCCGAAGCGGGAACGCCAGCGCGTCGAGCACCATCAAGGGGTGGGCGACGCGCCCGCGCGCGCGTTACGCGCTCGCGCTCGCTGCCGTCCGCGCAAGCTGCCGCGCGTACGCCTGCAGCCGCCGGCTCGCCTCCAGGAGGTCGCCCTTGAGCACACCCCGCAGCTGCGCATCACGCGGCACGGGGAGCGCTTGCGACGTCAACCGGGTGGTGAACGCCCGCAGGCTCCGGCGCAGCGCCCGCGCTCGCACATCCGGGCTCGATGCCCGATGGTGGAGGTGAGGCTCCACCAGCGCCCAGAACCGGCGCTCGGCCGCGCGCCCCTGCCGCAGTTCCCTCACGACCGCTTCGCGGGCAGCGGCCGGCAACCGGGCAAGCGTCGCCAGCTTGCGAACGCCCACCGCCCGGAAGCCCCGCACAACCGTGGGCGCCTCCTCGGCCAGACGCGCGACCGCCGCATACTGCGCGGCCAGCACGGGAGTCACGTCGAGTTCGTCGCGCAGGTGACGCTGGTAGTGACCCGGCAGCTCCGCTCGCAGCTGCCTCAGAATCCCGCCGAGGACAACCGCAGCCTCGACTCCCTGTCCCATCGCGGTCTTCCGGATCTCCACGAACCGCCGGCTGAGACGGATGACGATCGGGTTCTGCTTCACCCGCGGCTCGCCCGCGCTGCGCAGAACGGAGCATGCTCTGACCGGTCGCACCATTGCTTCCTCCATTTCTCTGCGGGAACAAAAACGTGTACAAACTGCTTACGCCTTCGCACCGCCACCCTGCTGTTCGTTTCGCGGGAAAAAATCGTCGAGAAAATGTTTTTTCGACGCAGGTTTTCTGCCCTTGCGTTAACGCCTGGACCCCAAGGACGTCCGGTGGGGCAGGAGGACGAGGCATGAAAAAACTGGCGATGGCAATGGCGGCCGCGGGCCTGGCGGCAACAGGCGCATGGGCCGGCATGCAGGACCGGGCGAAGCTCACGCAGGCCGATCAGGTGCGGTTCGTGTTCTTCGCCGTATTGGAGGGGTTGCACGAGGACGGCGTCGAGAGGGGGGTCGCGGACGCGATCGTCGCGGCGCCCGACCCGGGCTACTTCGTCGTTAAGTGCCCCATCTGCCATCCCGTCCGCGCCGCATTTGCGTCGTACGTGCCGGCGACCGGCCCGTACATGGAGAAAGTGCGCCGGGAGGGCCTCCCGAAAGAGACGCTCGAGGCGCTCAAGTCGAAAGACCGGGACACACGCCTCAGGGGGATTGCCGCAGCCGTCGACCGCTGGATGCAGCGGCGCTTCGACCTCGTGAACATGCCGGAGTCCGAGCGTCAGGAGATGCGCCGGCTCCTCAAGGAAGGCATGAAGCTCGGGATGTCCGTCAAGCCGCCCGACTTCGGCGACTATTGCCCGTCGTGCGACGGCGCCAACGGCGTGCAACACTGACGGGGGGCGATCCGTCCGAGCCTACTCGTACCGCAGCGCCTCGACCGGATTGAGCGCGGACGCCTTTACCGCAGGGTAGATTCCGAAAAAGACACCGACCGCACAGGAGAAAACGAACGACACCAGGATGGACTCGGCCGACACCACGCTTTTCCATTCGCCGCTCGACAACATCTGCCAGACCGGCAGCTTCGGGACGAGGTACGAGCCGCCGACGCCGATCGCAATGCCGATGAAGCCGCCCAGCAGGCTGATCGCCACGCTCTCGACGAGGAACTGCCGCAGGATGTCCGCGTCCTTCGCCCCCACCGCCTTGCGGATGCCGATCTCCCGCGTGCGCTCCGTGACCGACACGAGCATGATGTTCATGATCCCGATGCCGCCCACCAGCAGCGATACCACGGCGATGCCCGACAGGAGCAGCGTGAACGCCCGCGTCATCTCGTCCATGCGCTGCCGCATTTCCGTCATGCTGCCGACCGAGTAGTCCTTCTCTCCCCCCGGTCCCGTCCGGTGCCGCCGCGCCATCGCGCCGTCGATCGCCTCGAGTCCGGCGTCGATCGCCTCGGGAGAAACCAGGCTCACGATGATCTGGTTGAGCGTGTTCTTCTTCAGCAGCCGCAGCTGCGCCGTCGTGACCGGCACGTAGATCCACTCGTCCAGGTTCAGCCAGCCGCCCCCTCCCTTCTCCTCCATCACGCCCACGACCCGGAAGTTCTTCCGGTCGATCTGGATCGTATGGTCGATCGGATCGACGTCCCCGAAGAGGTCGCGCGCGGCCTTGGCGCCGAGCACGGCCACCCGGCGCTTCCCGACCACGTCTGCCTTGGTGAAGAACTCGCCCGACTGCACCTTGAACGCTCGCACGGACGTGTACTCCGGCGTCGTCCCGACGACGCGGGAACTCACGTTCCGGCTGAGGTACTTCGCCATGAAGTTGCGCTGCACCTCCGGAGCGACCGCGCGGACGTACGGCAGCCGCTCCAGCGCCTCCGCGTCGTCGAGCGTCAGCGTATCCGCCGTCGCGGTCCGCGCCGCGCTGTGGCCCATCGAGCGCTGCCCCGGGTACACGAACACGAGGTTGACGCCGAGGCTGGAGATCGACTGGGAGACGCGCTCCTCCGCGCCCTTCCCCATCGCGATCATCATGATCACCGCGCTCACGCCGATGACGATGCCGAGCACCGCGAGCACCGACCGCATCTTGTTCGCGGCCAGGCTCGCCATCGCCGCGCGCATGAGCATCATGCCTTCGTCTCCACCAGGTTCACGCGCCCGTCGCGCATGTGGATGATGCGCTGCGCGCGCTCCGCCACCGAACGGTCGTGCGTCACGAGCACGACCGTCACCCCCCGGCGCGAAAGCCCGTCGAAGACCGCCAGGATCTCCTGGCCCGTCGCCGAGTCGAGGTTTCCCGTCGGCTCGTCCGCCAGGATGATCGCCGGCTGCGTCACGATCGCGCGCGCGATGGCGACCCGCTGGCGCTCGCCGCCCGACATCTGCGTCGGGCGGTGGTGCGTGCGCGCGCCGAGCCCGACCGATTCGAGCGCCTTCGCCGCGGCCTCGCGTGCGCCGGGTGACCGCTGGTAGTAGAGCGGCAGCGCCACGTTCTCCAGCGCGCTGGCGCGCGGCAGGAGGTTGAACGTCTGGAAGACGAATCCGATGCGGCGCCCCCGCACGTCCGCCAGCTCGTTCGGCCCGAGCGAGCTCACCTCGCGGTCCTCGAGCAGGTACCTCCCTTCGCTCGGCACGTCGAGGCAGCCGATGATGTTCATCAGCGTCGACTTGCCGCTGCCCGACGGCCCCATGACGGCGACGTACTCGCCGCGCCGGATCTCAACGTCGACCCCCTTCAGCACCTCGAGGTCGACCTCGCCCAGCCGGTACGTCTTCCGGAGGCCGGTCGCGCGGATTACCATCGCCGCCTCATCGGCGCGCCTCCGGGTCCGCCCCCCGGCGCCGGAAGCGTCACGACGATCGCGATCTCCGCACCTTCCGCGAGACCCTCCACGATCTCGCAGCGCGTCCCGTTGTCGAGCCCCGCCTTCACGTCGATGCGCCCCTGCCCGTCGGGCGCAAACACGTAGCGCCTTCCCTTTTCGCTGCGCACCGCCTCGCTCGGCACGAACACGACTCCCTTGCGTTCGTCGGCCTGCACCGTGACATTCGCGGTCATGCCGGCCTTGAGCGGTCCGAAGTGCCTCCCCTCCAGGCCGACCTTGACCTTGAAGACGATGATGCTGGAGTCGATCTCACCGCGGGGCGGGATGAGCTCGACGCGCCCGCGGAAGCGCTTGTCCGGATGCGCCTCCACGCTGATCCACGCATCCTGGCCCGTCTTCAACTTGCCGATGTCGGTCTCGTCGATGTTGGTCACGACGACGAGAGACGTCACGTCGGCGACCACGGCGACCGCGGTGCCGCCCGAGTTGGAGGAGATGCCGCTCGACACGATCTGCCCCTCCTCCACCATCTTGCGCAGGAGGATCCCGTCGATCGGCGAGCGCACCTCGGTGTCGGCGAGCCGCTCGCGCGCGTCCGCAACGGAGATGCGCGCCCGGGCGACGTCCGCCTCGACCAAGTCCTCGTCGGCCTTCCGGCGGTCGCGGGCGAGCTTGAGCGCGGCATCCGCCTGCTTGAGCTTCTCCGCGGCGACGCGTGCGTTGAGGCGCGCCACGCCGAGGTCGGTCTCCGTCATGACGCCTCCCTCGAGGCGCTCCATACGCTCCAACTCGGTCCTGCGCGTCGCGGCGTCCGCCGTGGCCGCGGCGAATTCCGACTCCGACTGCTTGAGCGAGCGCTCGGTCTCGAGCCGCAGGAGGGCGAGGCGCGCCTCGGCCGCCTTCAGGTTCGCCTCCTCGCGCTCCAGGTTGCGCGATTCGACCTTCCTGTCGAGCTCGGCGATGAGATCCCCTGTCTTGACCGCCGCGCCCTCGAGCTTCGTGAAGCGCACGACCTGGCCGCTCGCCTTCGACTTGAGCTCGATCTGCCGCAGCGGGGTGATCTCGCCCGTGGCGCTGATCGACAGCGTGATGTCCCCGCGCTCCGACGTGACGCGCTTGAGCTCCTGGCGCGGGCCGGCCGCGGGCGTTCCGCCTCCCAGCCACGCGTAGAGGCCGACGACCGCCGCGACGGCGGCTCCGGCGAAGATCAACCGCTTCATGCTACCTCCGCTCCGCCGACAGGCGGTCGAACAGCCGGACGCGCTGGTCCGGCGTGAGGATCGGCTTCACCGCCGCGAGATGGTCGACGAGCGCACGCTGCATGTCGCGGCGGACATCGACCGCGGCCTCGATGGCGGCGTCGATCTTCGCGCGGTCGGGCGCGTCGGCGCGGAGCTCGTCGTAGAGCGCGCGCTTCTGCTGCGCGATGGCGCGGCAGAGCGGCCCGACGCGCTCCTCCATCTGCTTCAGCAGCGGGTCGATCGCCGCCCGCTGTTCCGGGGAGAGCCCCAGCTCCGCGTAGTGCGCGGCGACGCCGTGAGGCTTCCGCGCGTCCTGGGGCCACGCCAGCGCGGCAGCAGCGGCCAGGACGGCGCCGGTGAGGAACACGAGCGCGTACCTCATGGATGACGCTCCTTCGAAAAGACAGCCACGTATTCGTCGGTCACGTCCAGCGGCGGGTCCACGGCGGCCGTCTCCTGAGGCGGCGGGCCCCGTCGCACGAGCTGCACGCCCGCGTAACCCGCGAGCGCGCCGAGCAGGAAGACCGCCGCCTGCGCCGCCGCGACGAAGCGGCGGGCCGGGCGGCGCTGGCGCCGGACGAGCGCGATCGCCCGCGCGTCGAAGTCCTCCGCCGGCTCGGGCGCGGTCCATTCGCCCAGCCGCCCGGACAGCCGCTCGAGGTCGAGCGCCCACGCGCGGCACGCCCCGCAGGACACCAGGTGTCCCTCCGCGTCCGGCGGGACGCCCGCGCCCTCCGCCGCCGAGAGGGCGGCCCGCGTCGCTTCGCAGTCCATCGCAAACCTCCGGACGGTTTAACCGGACAGCGGCGCCGAACTTGCGCGGCCGAGCGATTCCAAGAGTTTCTGGCGGGCGCGGAACAGGAGCGCCTGGGCGGCGGCGAGCGAGAGCCCCATCGCCTCGGCCGTGTCGCGGTCCGAGAGATCCCCGAAATAGCGCAGCGTGACCGCCATGCGCTGCGCGTCCGGCAGCGCCAGCACCGCCTTCCGTACGGCTGCGGCCTCTTCGCGGCGCTCGACGGGATCGTCAGGCGCGGGCGTCTCGGGCGGCGGCGGGGCGGCGGCGGCGCGCCGCACGATCCGGTCGCGCTCGTTCAGGCACAGGCGTGCCACGACCGTGTAGAGCCACGTCGAGAATCGCGCCTCCGGGCGGTAGCGGTCGCGCGCCAGCCACACGCGCAGGTACGCCTCCTGGGCCAGGTCGTCGGCCTCCCGGGCGCGTCCGGTGAAGCGATAGACCAGCCCGTAAACGCGCCGGCGCGTGCGGCGCACGAGCTCGGCGAACGCCGCCTCGTCGCCGGCGGCGACGCGGAGCATGAGGTCAGCCTCGGGATCGGCCACCGCTACTCCGTGCGCGGAATCCGGCGCGTCGCCCGGTCCCGCGACGTGCCGCCCGGCTTCGGCATCGCGCCACAGACGGTGTCGCGGCCCGCCCGCTTGGCGGCGTGGATCGACTCGTCGACGACCGCGAGCATGTCGTCCATCGAGCGCACCTCCTCCGTGAAGGCGGTGACGCCGATGGAGAGCGAGATCCGCACCGGCTTCGACGGCTCGATCACGTTCTCGTAGGCCTTTGCGGCGACCTCGCGGCGGAGGATTTCCGCCTTCTGCAGCGCCTGTTCGTAGTTGGTCTCCGGCATGATGACGGCGAACTCGTCGCCGCCGATGCGGCAGACGAAGTCCACCTCCCGCGTGTGCGTCTTGAAGAGCTTGGCGGTCTCGGTGAGCACGAGGTCGCCTTGCTTGTAGCTCATGGTGTCGTTGATCGTCTTGAAGTGGTCGACGTCGATGAGCAGCAGCGACAGCGAGCGGGAATACCGTGCGGCGCGCTGGATCTCGTCGGCGAGGCGCTGGTCGAAGAAGCGGCGGTTGTATGCCCCGGTGAGCGGATCGATGATCGACTGGAGACGGACGCGCTCGTAGAGGTGGAGGTTCTCGACCAGCAGCCCGAGGACGCTCGAGAGCGTCTCGAGGAGGTCCTGATAGCCCTTGAGCGCCCGCTCGTTTCCCTCGAGCACCTCGATCTCCTTGGGGTGGAACGCGACCTCGATGATGCCGATGTTGCGGTCGCGCCCCTTGAGCGGCAGGATCGCCTCGGTCTTGGTGACCAGGGGGGGCTCCCCGCCGCCCAGGATGCGCACCAGCCGGGAGTCGTTCGTCAGCCGCAGCCTGCGCTTGCGCGTCTTCGCCGTGTTCGAGTACGACAGCTCCAGCGCATCCCCCTTGACCAGATAGAAGGACACTTCGGCGTAGCCCAGGCCGTCCCGCGCACAGAGCATCTCCGTCGCGCGCTCCAGGAGCTCCAGCTCGTCGACAATGGAGAGCAGGCGAGGGGTGAATTCCGGGACCTTGCGGATCTTCTCGGTGAGCGCGAGGATCCGGTTGCTGGCGAAGCCGAGCTCCTGGATCTTCTCCCACATTTCCTGCTCGAGGCGCTTGTGCGCCGAGAGGTCGCGCACGGCGCCGATGACCACGTCGCGCCCCTCCATGATCATCCGCTTGACGGAGAGCTCGACCGGCCTCTTCGTACCGTCCTTGCCGAGGACCTTGAGGTCGTAGCGCTCCGAGGGCGTGGCGTGCCGCGTCTCCCGCTTCTTCTGGAACGTCGTCTGCGATTCGTGCGCCACGAGCCGCTGCGCGGTGATCGAACCGCCGAGCAGCTCGTCGCGCGTGTACCCCGTGAGGCGCTCGAAGCTGGGGTTGACCTCCAGGAACCGCTGCGACTCCAGGTCGAGCACGTACTGCGCGTCGTTCGAGTGCTCGAAGAGCGCGCGGTAGGTCTCCGATCGAGAGATGTCGATCGACTGCGGCTGGGGGCGCGGCCGGCCGGAGGCACGCCGCACGGTGCCGAGCCACTTCTCCGGCAGCGGCGCCCCGTCGACCTCCACGCGGGCGCCGAGCATGATCGCGTCGATGTGGATCGGCACCGAGACGACGCCTCCCATCGCCGCGTTGTTGCCCAGCGCGATGTGCGCCGTGCCGAACGCCTTCTCATCCTCGATGACGTTGCCGACGATCTCCGCGTGGGGGTTCATGCCGATGCCGAACTCCGCCAGATTGAAGGCGAGCTCGCCATGGCGCCGCAGGAGCGCCGAGAGCCCCCCGTCGGTCACTTCCACGGCGCGGCCATTTTCGAAGCGCAGCCGCACCGGCTGATCGCAAAGGCCGAGGCCCGCGATGCTTCCGTCGATGACCGCGACGCCGCGCGCCGTGCCCTCGAGCGGGGCCAGGCACACTTCGCCGCATGGCAGGTTGCCGAAGGCGCCCGCGTGCCGCAGGCCGCCTGCGTCGCGGTAGACGGTGCGGTTGCCGATCTCGAACTCGAGGTCCGTGCCGGCGGGCGAGGTGATCCGGAGCCGGTGCGGCCCCTCCAGGAGGCGCGCCAGCTCCTCGCACCGGGCGGCGAGGTCGTCGTAGTCGATCATCAGGAGGTGCTCGAGACGCTCCGCGTCGACCCCCGGCATGCTGGCGATGCGGACGCGGTACCGGTCCGACGCCTCCCGCCGGGCGCGCGTGTGGGTGAGCGACGTGGAGGTCAGCAGCACCGCGATCGAGCAGTGTTTGAGCGCCTCGGCGACGGCCTGCGTCGGCTCCTCGGCGTGGTTGCGACGGGGCACCATGGAGAGGAGGGTCGCGTCGATCTCCAGCGCGAGGGTGGCGCGGTGGAAGTCGGCGCCGATCCGTTCCATCGCGGTGTCGGTCACGACGAGGACCGTTTCACCGTCGCGGTAGCCGAGGCACTTGCGGAGGACCAGTTCCGCGACGCGTTTGTCCATGGGGAGGGGCCACCTTCATTATAGCGCCCGGATCGGGGACGCCCCGGCCGATAATATCCTAATGAGGGGACGATCCGTCTAGAGAAGGATGCCCATTCCCGGAATGGACGCGCTGGTCGACCGCCTCGTGAGCGCGAGGGACGCCAATGCGGCACCCATCGAGTCCCGCGAGGATCTGGTCGAGCTCATCGAGGACATGGACCTGCTGTACTGGAACGAGGTGGAGCTCGCGCTTGCGGAGTCGGCCCGGCGCGGCGCCCAGCGGCTCCAGTTCGGGAAGAACGAGCGCCTGCTCCTCGACGCCGGGCTCGTCGATCCGCGCCTGCTCCTGGGCGGGCAGACCGCGCGCGTCGCGCTGCTGCGGGAACTGTACGCCGCACCCGAGCGAGGATGTGCGTACTTCACGGAGTGGCTGGACGGCCGCTACCGCACGTTCGTGGAGACCGGCGGCCTCGACGAGGAGCACCCGAACGCGCCGATCGCCGATCTGCGCCGGACGGCGTACGAGCAGCTCAGGCCCACCCTGAACGGCCTGCCCGGCTTCCCGCCGCAGGCGGTTGAGATGCTGGCGTCCGGGAAGCTCGACACGGCCATCGACGAGCTCTCGCAGTCGCTGGCCGAGCACATCGACGAGGCGGTCGCCGAGCGGCGCCAGCGGCTGCGCGACATCAAGGACGGGATCCTCGCCGCCGCGCGCGCGGAGGGGGCCGCCGCGGAGGCGCTCGACTCCCTGGCGCGCCTCGACCTGGCCGCCGCCCGCGGGGACGCCACCGCTCTGAAGGACGCGCCCCGCGTGACGTCGGCGGACCGCGTGCGGTTCGTCATGGGCGAGCTTCGCATGGTGCGGTCGGTCGTCAAGCTCGGCATCGCCGGATCGGGACTGGCGCGCACGCACTCGGTGCTCGTGTCGGGGGAGGACCGGATGACGCGGGCCGACCTCGCGGCGGTGCTTGCGACGGTCTGGCAGTGCGACTCCTACTTCCCGGCTCTCCAGTTCATGATCGCGCCTTATGTCGGGACCGGCTTCTACTCGTTCGACCGCGACGTCCTCTTCGTGCCGCTCATCTCCACGCGCTCGAAGGAGGACTCCGCGGTCAACGCCGTGGCGCAGTACCGGATCCTGCTCGACGGCCTCAACGAGAACGGGGCGCTCAAGCGCGCGTACGAGCAGCGCTTCGGGAAGCGCGACTTCCGCGCGGAGTTCTCGCGAGACTACAAGGCGTGGGTGCTCGGCGTCGGGCACGGATTCCGCGGCGCGCTCGACCCGGACCACTACGAGTTCTTCAAGACGCTCGTCGGTCCGCAGCCCCGCGAGCTCTTCGGGACGGGCGACATCGTCCGCCTGTCCCCGGAGGGCTACGCCGCGGCCCTGCGCGCGGCGCGCGACCGGGTGTCGAGGGGCGCGGGGAGCGCCGAGGACCATTTCCGCGCGGCCGTGGGCCTTCACCGCGAGGGGCGCGCGCCGGAGGCCCTGGAGCAGCTCGAGACCGCGGCGCGGCTCAACCCGCTCGACGGGCGGCTGCTCTACGCCCAGGGCTACCTGCTGGCGCAGGCGGGGCTGCGCGACAGGGCGCGGCCGCTGCTCGAGGAGTGCGCGGTGCTGGCGCAGGGCACCGTCTGGTACGTGTACGCGACGGACGAGCTGCAGAAGCTCTAGCCTGCTGGCAAGTCCCATGTATCACGCTTCACGTATCAAGTCGTCGATGGGCGTCCGTTGTCAGTGGTCGACTGTCGTCGGCTGTTCGCGCGCCTGCGGCGCGACATGAAACACCCGACGACCGACGGCCGGCGACCGTCAACGACGTGGCACATGCTGCTTGATACGTGCGACGGGGCTTGCCCCTGGGGCTTGCGTTTCATGACGCAGTGCGTTATGATTGCGTCATGGCGGCCGATGCGTACCACGAATTCCGCCTCCGCACGAAGCTCGTTTTCCAGCCGGGCGGCGCCGCGCTCGCCGCGGAGGAGGCCGCCCGCCTCGGCGTGAAGCGCCCCTTCCTCGTCACCGACGCCGTCATGGCGGAGCTCGGCCTTCCGGCCCGCCTCTCCGGTCTCGAGCCCGCCGGCGTCTTTCGCGACGTCCCGCAGGACAGCGAGGTCGCCGTCGTCGAGCGCGCGGCCGCCGCGATGAAGGACGCCCGCGCCGATGGCCTCGTCGCCCTCGGCGGCGGGAGCGTCATCGACACCGCCAAGGCCGTCAACGTCGTCTTCACCCTCGGCGGTCGCCTCACCGACCACCAGGGGGTCGGCACGATCGACGCCGCCCTGTCCCCCTTCATCGTCCTGCCCACGACCGCCGGAACCGGCAGCGAAGTCTCCCAGCACGCGATGGTGAGGGACGCCGCGTCCAACCTCAAGCTCCCGTTCGTGAGCCCCACCCTCGCCGCCGACGTGGCGATCCTCGACCCGGAGCTGAGCGTTTCGATGCCGCCGCGCGTGACCGCGGCAACCGGCATGGACGCGATGACGCACGCCGTCGAGGCGCTGCTGGCGACGAACGCGTCGCCCCTCACCGACGCGCTCGCCGCCGGCGCGGCTCGCGACATCCTCGAGTGGCTCCCCCGCGCGGTGGCGGACGGCCGCAACCTCGAGGCGCGCGGGCGCATGCTCCTCGCCGCCAGCGCGGCGGGCATCGCGTTCTCGAACGCCGGGGTCGGCATCGTCCACGCGTGCGCGCACGGCTGCGGCGCGCTCCGCGGCGTCCCGCATGGCGTCGCCAACGCGATCCTCCTCCCGCACGGCGCCCGCTTCAACCGCGCCGCCCAGCACCCGCTCCTGCGGTCCGTCCTCGGGGAAGACGCGCCCGACCGGCTCGCGCGGCTTGTCCGGGACGCGGGCCTCCCGACGCGCCTCCGCGACGCCGGCGTGCGCGCGGAGGACCTCCCGGCCCTCGCCGAGTACGCCGAGAGCGACGGCGCCATGATCTTCAACACGCGCGAGGCGTCCCGCGACGACCTCCTGGCGCTCCTGAAGGCGGCGTACTGATGCCGATCGACGACGACGTCATGCGCTACCAGGTCGACCGCCTCCGGCGCGACTACGCCGACTTTGTCGGCGATCCGGAGTGGGCGGTCGTCGGGGACTTCTTCTTCGAGCGCGTCTACGGGACGCGCGACAAGGCGGCCCGCGACGAGGCGGGGCGCCGCCTCTTCGAGCCCGCCCGCACGGTCCTCGGCGACGAGATCGGCGGCAACCTCGGGAAGCTCCTCGAGCTCAACGAGCTCACCGACCGGCTCGACCGCGCGCTCGTCGCGAAGCTCGGCGAAATGGGCGTCGCGCAGTTCAGCGAGCCCGCGTACGAGGAGGCCTACTTCCGCTGCGACAACCACGCGGCCCGCGTCCGGCAGATCGGGCTCATCGCGGACGCGCTGGAGTACTTTCACCGCCTCGCCTACATGCCGGGCCTCGGAGTGGGGCTCACGCTGCTCAAGCCGTACGCCGCCATCAAGAAGGCGACCGCCGTCTACGAGTTTCTCCGGGACGGCTATCGCGGCTTCCGCATGATCCAGGACATCGCGCCGTTCGTCGCCGCGGTGCGCAAGCGCGAGGCCGCGCGGCTCGACCGCATCTATCGCCTCAACGGCAACGCCGTGGTAAGGTCGGACGCACCGAAGGAAGGCCGCACCACGCGCAGGAGGACGACGTCATGAAGCGCGCCGCGTTTGCCCTGGCCCTCATGCTGACCGGCTGCGCCCCGAAAAAGCCGGACTCCCCCGCACCGCCCCCGGCCCCCGCGACCGACTGGGAGTCCGCGTCGAAGGAGGCGCTCGAGCTCCTCAAGGCGCTCATCCGCATCGACACGATCAACCCGCCGCAGAAGGGCTCGCCGAAGAAGAACGCGGACGAGACCGCGCTCTGCCGGACCGTGCAGAGGCTCCTGGCCGACGACGGCATCGGCGCCGAGGTGATCGAGAGCGAGCCGGGCCGCGGAAACCTGATCGCGCGGATCAAGGGGAGCGATCCGTCGAAGAAGGCCCTGCTGATGATGGCGCACGTGGACGTGGTCAACGTCGACCCCGTGAAGTGGAAGCACGACCCGCTGGCGGCGGTCGAAGAGGGGGGTTACCTCTGGGGGCGCGGCACGCTCGACGACAAGGGGCCCGCAGCCGTCTCGATCCAGGCGATGCGGCTCGTGGCGCGGCGGAAGCTTGCCCTCAAGCGCGACCTCGTCCTCATGCTCAACGCGGACGAGGAGTCGAGCGGCCGCTACGGCGCGGAGTTCATGGTGAAGAACCACTGGGCGAAGCTCGATCCGGCGTTCGTCATCAACGAAGGCGGGCGCATCATCGTCAAGGGGGGCGCCGTCGACACGTACAGCATCCAGTCGGGCGAGAAGATCTACAACGACGTCCGGATCTGGGTGCGCGGTGAGAGCGGCCACAGCTCGGAGCCGCGCGCGAACAACTCGGTGTACGCGCTGGCGCGGATCCTCTCGAAACTCCAGAGCCACCAGGCGCCCGTGCGCATCAATCCGACCGTGGCGAAGCACCTCGGCGCGCTGGCGACGCGTGAGAAGGACGGGGCCGCCGCGGCCCTCATGCGGGCGGCCGCGGCAGGCGACGTCAAGGCGGGCGAGGAGCTGGCGGCGAAGGATCCGAAGTACAACGCGATGCTGCGGTCGACGTTCGTTCCGACACTCGTCGAGGGCGGGATCCGGGAGAACGTGCTGCCGCCGGACGCCAGCGTCAACGTCAACATCCGGCTGCTCCCGGGCGAGAAGCTCAACGACATGATCGAGACGCTGGCGCGCGTCGCCAACCTTCCGCGCTACGCGCTGATCGAGGCGTCGGAGATCGACGACTGGCGCAAGCCGCTGGGGGAGTGGCTCGCCGCGCAGGAGAAGCTGCAGCGCGAGGGGGCCAAGGAGGGGGTCTACGAGGCGTGCGTCGTCGTGGCCGACCGCGGCATAGACGCGCCGGCGTCGCCGCTGGACGGCGAGCTGCACCGCGCGATGGAGAAGGTCGGGCGCGAGATGTGGCCGTCGGCGCTGGTGCTGCCGATGATGGGCCGGGGCGCGACCGACTCGCGCTTCTTCCGCGCGCGCGGCGTGCCGGCGTACGGCATGCTGCCGCTGCCCGCGACCGACGAGGACCTGAAGGGATTCCACGACCACAACGAGCGTGTCGCCGTCTCCAGCGTGGGGGCCGGCGTGCGCTACATGGTGCGCATCATTGAGGAGGTGTGCCGGTAATGCCCTACTTTGCGACGGCGGACGACGTGTACCGCAACATCGGCGGGCTTTTCGACTGGGCGAAGAGGAATCCGGAGCTCGGGGCGAAGCTGCGCGCAACGGGACTGGTGATCCGGATGGTCTACACCGACCCGGACGCCATGATCACCATCGACTGCGCGCACGACTCGAAGGAGAAGGGCGCGTTCGTCTCCTGGGCGAAGGGGGACGGCGGGCTGACGCCGGAGGTCGAATTCCACATGAAGTCGGACGTGGCGCACCGCTTCTGGCTCGGCAAGGTGAACCTGCTCATCGCGCTGACGAAGCGCGACATCAAGGCGGTCGGGCCGATCACCAAGGTGATGAAGATCCTGCCGATCCTCAAGCCGCTGTACGAACAGTACCCGAAGGTGCTCGAGAAGAACGGGCGCGCGGAGTTGGCCAAGGTGTAAGGCAGTCTCAGGTATCACGTTTCAGGTATCCGGTCGTCCGCTGTCGACGGGCGTCAGTCGTCCGCCGTCACGACCGTCGTCCGTCCGCGGCCGTCGTCCGTCCACCGACGACGGCGACAACCCTACGTGTCCTGGGGCGGCTTCAGGCGCAGCGCCGCCTGGAGCCAGAACCAGAGCGCCGTCAGGATGCCCGCGATGAGCAGCGACGCGATGCCGATCGCGACGGCGTAGAAGAACCAGCCCTCGTCCCAGGTCCGGACCGGCGCGCCGCCCCGCAGGAGCGTGTACTGGGTGAGCTCGCCCTGGATCACCGGGATGAGCCGGGTCTTGATCTGGAGCTGGTCGTTCTCGCGCACCGCCTCGTAGATCTCGACCGCCACCTCGATCGGGCGGCGCTCCGCCCCCTTGATCTTCTGCAGCGACAGCCGCGGCGCGTGGACCGGCTGGGCCGCCCCCACCTGGCCGTACTGCCGGCCGACGATCACGTACGCCTCGTCCGCCCCCCACTTGGAGAGCGACATCGACCAGAGGACGCCGCCGCCGCCGAGGAGCCCCGCGAAGAAGACGATCGTCGAGATGTGCCTCATCCGCCCGATTATACCCCGGATCGGGCGCTTTTATCCGTTGCATTTCATGACGCACTGCGTCATAATCCCGCATGACGCAACGCGTCATAAACCCCTTTTTGAAAGGAGGCCGGAAATGGCCAAGGCAACCCCGACGGGCCTGAGCGCGGAGACCCTCAAGCGGGACCTCCGGCGCGTGGTCCTGGCCGGCGTCGGCGCCGCCGTCCTGGCGAAGGAAGGCGCGGTCGACCTGGCGAAGAAGTTCCTGGCGAAGGGCGAGGACGTCGAGCCCGAGCTCCGCAAGGCGCTCAAGCGGCTCTCCGACCGGCGCCGCGAGGCCGCCGCGCGGGCGGACGGCCTGCGCACGAAGGTCGACGGCCGCCTCCGGCGGTTCGTCGAGGCGCTCCCGCTGGCGACGCGCCGCGACCTCGCGCAGCTGTCCGGGCGCATCGACACCCTGAGCGCGAAGGTCGACTCCCTCTCGCGCAAGCGCAAGTAGCGCGCCCCCGCACGCCGCACGCCGGAGGGATCCCCTCCGGCGGCGGCTCCTGCGGAGCGGACGGCGCGGCATGACGCAGAGCGTCACTTGCCGTTGACTTCCCCCCCGGGCACCCCTACACTCGGTGCGCTCATGCGGATCATCAAGCGCTACTCCAACCGCAAGCTCTACGACACCGAGTCGAAAAAGTACGTCACCCTCGAGCAGGTCGCCGCCCTCGTCAAGGGCGGACAGGACCTCAAGGTGCTCGACAACGTGTCGAGCGAGGACCTCACCAACGTCACGCTGTCCCAGATCCTCGTCGAGAAGGAAAAGGCCCACAAGAACTCGCTCCCCAAGACCCTTCTCACCGGCATCCTCCAGAGCGGCGCCCGCCTCCGCGACGCCGTCCTCGCCCGGGCCGACGCCGTATTCGGCGACCGCGTCGAGGACGCCATGAGGCACCTGCGCGTCCCCACCCGCACCGAGTTCGCGGCCCTCGAGAAGCGCGTCGCCGGGCTCGAGGCGAAGCTCGGCCGGCCCCGCCGCCGGAAATAGCCCGGCCCGTGCAGGGATCGGCGCGACCCGCCCGTCCCCTGTTGCATGAAGCACACGATCGCCGCGCTCGCCCTCGCCCTCGCCGCCTGCTCGTCCGCCCCGCCTGCCGCCGTCCAGGATGCCGGCCCCGCGAAGCCGCCGCCGGCGCCGCTGACGCTGGAGCTCTACGACGTCACGGATCTCGCCAACGACGTGCCGGACTATCCCGGCCCCGGCGAGCCGCCGGCGGCGAACGGCACGCAGCTCGCGGCGTCGCTCGCGCGCGGACTCGTCTCGGCGGGCGGCGTCGAGGTGAAGAACGGCCTCCTCGTCGTGAAGGCGGCGGAGCCGGAGCAGCACTCCATCGGCGGTGCGCTCGGGATGCTGCGGCGGCGCAAGGAGTTCCTCGTCACGGTGCAGGCGCGCTTCGTCACGACCGGCAAGGCGCTCGACGGAAACGCGCGGCTCCACTCGGCCCTGCTCCCGTCGGCCGTCGTCGACCGGCTTGTCGCGTCGACCGAGCGCGGCTCTGTCCTGTCCGCTCCGCGGCTCACGTGCGTGAATGCGCAGCGCTCGCACATCGTGATCGCGAGCCAGCTCGCGTACATCAAGGGCTACGAGGTCCGCTTCAACCGCGCCGGCGAGCCCGCGCCCGATCCGGAAGTCGGCGTCGCGAACATCGGCCTCGCCGTCGGCGTACGACCGGCGCTGCTGGGCGAGTCCGGCCCCGTGCTGCTGGGCGACCTGCGCATCGCGCTGTCGGAGCCGCGGCTGGACCCGCCGAAGGTCGACAGCGTCAGGACGCCGTTCGGCGTCGTCGAGCGTCCGGACGTGATGGAGCACGCCTTCGTGCTCAACCCGGTGCTGCGCGCGGACGAGACGCTCGTCGTCGGCCCGCTTCCGCGCCCGTGGTCGAAGTCCGCGGACCTGTGGGTGGTCGTCAGCTGCACGACGGAGAAGGCGGAAGAGAAGTAGCGCGGCGCCGCACGCGCTCCGGCCATCCCCGCGTCGGGCTTACCAGAACACCGTCTCGCGGCGCAGCAGGTGCTTGTGGATCGTCCCCTGGATCTCGTCGCGCACCTGGCGCGTCAGCCGCTGCACCACCAGGAAGTTCTCCGCGTCGCGCTCCCGCGTCTTCGACGTGTCGATCGGCCTGCCGAACTCGATGGTCCACTTGGTCGGCAGCGGCACCAGCCCCAGCAGCCCGAACCACGGCCACATCGGCGTGATCGGCATGTACGGCGCCCCGATCGGCTTCCCCAGCCAGTCCACCCGCATCAGGTTCGGGTAGATCTCCTCCGCCCCCACCACCGACACCGGGATGATCGGCACCCGCGTCCGCAGCGCCACCTTCACGAACCCGCCCCGCCCGAACCGCGCCAGCTTGTACCGGTCTTTGAGCAGCTTCCCGACCCCTTTCACCCCCTCCGGGAAGACCGCCGCCAGCTGCCCGCCCCGCAGCAGCCGCTCCGCGTTCTCCGGACACGCCAGCACCTGCCCCGTCCGCATCATCATCGGAGCCACGTACGGCAGCTGCGTGAACCAGTCCAGATGCAGCGCCCGCACGACCCGCGGACGCGGCGCGTCGGTCCAGAGCGCCGTCGCGATCATCGCGCCGTCCCACGGCAGCACGCCCGAGTGGTTCGACACCAGGAGCGCCCCACCCTCCGCCGGCACGTTCTCCAGCCCGATCGCCGTGACGCGCCACCACTTCTTGTAGAGGAAGACAAAGAGCGGCCGCACGAGGTCGAGGAAATCGGAGTCGAGCCCGAACTCGTCCACCTCGTACTCGCCGCGCGCCCGCTTCGCCGCGGCTTCCTTGAACGTCTCCACCAGCCCCTCGAGCAGCATCTGCGCCCCGCGCAGCGTATCGACGTCGAGCGCCTCGACCGCCTTCGCCCACCCCGCGATGCGCGACAGCAGCCGCTCCGTCGACACCCCGTCGAAGAGCGTGCCGACGCGGTCGAACGCCGCCTTCGCCTGCCCGCCCATCAGCGCCTCGTAGAGGTCGACGACGCGGCTCTCGACCTCCGAGATCAGCTGGCGCACGACCGACTTAGAAGGCACGGCGAAGCTCCTTCAGCGTGTCCGACGTCGCGTGACGCGGCAGGAACCCGAGCTCCGTCTTCATCCGCCCGTTGTCGGGGCAGCACGGGAAGCGCAGGAAGCTCGCGTCGATCGGCAGCGAGCGCATGTGCGGCAGCAGCCGCTCCGACACGCCCGCCAGCATCGGCGGCACCGGCAGCTGCCGCCGCCCGAGGAACCGAAGGATGCGCAGCAGCGGCGTCACCCCCTCCGGCGCGACGTTCACCGCCCCGCGCACGTCCGCCTCCAGCGCACGCACGACCGCGTCCGCCGCGTCCTCCTCGTGGAGCAGCTGGAAGAGCGGGTCGAACCCCGCGAGCACCGGCGGCGCGTCGAGCCGCAGGTAGCGCATGAACGGCGACGTCGACGTCGGCCCGACGACCGGCGCGAACCGCAGCACCGTGAGGAAGACCTCGGGGAACGCGCGCACGAACTCCTGCGCATGCTTCTCGACGTCCGCCAGGTCGCGCAGGTACTGGCTGCGGCCGCCGAGCCGGATGCGCCGCGACTCGTCGAGGTACGCCGGATTCGAGTAACGCGCGCCGTAGACCGCACCGGTCGACCGGAGCACCACCTTGCGCGCCCCCGCCTCCGCCGCCGCCGCCAGGAGCGTCATCGAGCCCATCACCGTGTGCTCGAAGTTCGCCTCGCTGCGCGCCGCCTCCGCGCGGATGTCGAGGTGCACGATCGTGTCGATCGACTCGTCTCGCACGAGCGCCGCGATCTTCGGGTCGCTGAGCGCCATCCGGACGTGGCGCACCTTGAGCCCGCGGCCGCCCGCGCCCGGGCCGACCGTCACGATCGCGTCCGCGCGCGGCCGCAGCCTCGCCAGGACGAGCTTCCCGAGGAACTCGTCCGCGCCGGTCAGCAGGACCCGCATGGGCGGCGATTCAAGCACGCGTGCGAAAATTCCTCAAACCTTTTCCGCGCCGGGCCCCACCAACACGTCAGGTAATGAGGAGGACGACATGACGATCATCGCGTGCCTCGCGATCGCCCTGGCGCAGGACCGGGACGAGGAGATCCGCAAGCTCGGCGCGCAGCTCGAGAAGCTCGACCTGATGATCAAGCAGGTCGAAGTCGAGCGGAAGGCGGTGCTCGACGCGATCGCGAAGATCAAGGGACCCGGCGCGAAGGAGATGGCCGCGCGCCTCGAGGGCGCCTACGCCGCTTTCGACCAGGAGAAGTACGAGCGCTGCATCGAGCTCTGCAGGGAGCTCCTCATCGTCGATCCCGCGGGCACCATCGCGCGCGAGCTGCT
>Ga0187892_10002469_pt1 | contig 36904 bp, 51 predicted proteins | sample MA1701073metaG_FD_139345 | JGI IMG/M metagenome (GOLD analysis project Ga0187892, IMG submission 139345) | Bio-ooze microbial communities from a basaltic lava cave in the Kipuka Kanohina Cave System on the Island of Hawaii, USA - MA170107-3 metaG ... | reverse complement strand
GCTTCGCCGTCGCCCTTACGAGCGCCGCCGCATGACTCGGGGTCGTCACGGTTGGCTAGACCTTTAACGTTTGAAACTTTCATTCAATACAACCTGCCGGTTTATCCCGGCGCACAGGAGAAACCAGAAATGCTGAAAAGAAAATTAAGTGCAGCCATCGTTACTGCCACCTTGTTGGCTTGTACAGCAATTGTCCCCGTCTTCGCCGACCCTCTGTCGCCGAATGGAACCGGAGCGCAACAGGACACTATGAAAAATGACAAGATGGGTCAGGACAAGATGACGGGCGACAAAATGACCGGCAACAAAATGTCGCATCGAAGACGGCGACATAGGAGACACAAGAAGCACATGGCCGGGGCAAAAATGGAAAAGATGCAGGGTAACAAGAAAATGTAGGCATGACGTAGCTCGGCATTGGCGGATGCATGAGGCTCTTTTCATCTGGTAATGCCGATCTACCAATTCTGCTTGTCGGGAGACGTCAATCAATTGTGGGGTGAACAAAATGAAATTGTGGATTGGTCTATTCTTGATCGTATCGGGCTTAATTTTCCTTACAACCACGAAGAGTCAACGCCGACAGGCGAGTGACCTGTCAGCGAAGGAGGAAGTGTCGGCGACCACCGCGACTCGCAACCCAGGCTCAGCGCCGGTCATTGTCGAATTGTTTACTTCTGAGGGATGTTCAAGTTGTCCGCCCGCTGATGAAGTATTGGCCAAGCTCGACAAGACCCAGCCAGTTCGAGGGGCAGAGATCATCGCGCTCGGGGAGCATGTTGATTACTGGAATAGGCTGGGGTGGATTGATCCTTTCTCATCCTCCGAGTTCAGCAAGCGGCAGAGTGAGTACGCCAACGCTTTCGGAAATAACGGCGTGTACACACCCCAGATGATTGTGGATGGCCACCACGAATTCGCCGGCGGCAACATGAACAAAGCACGCGAGGCGATTGCCAGAGCTGTTCAGTCTCTGAAGGCAAACGTACAGCTGGTTGCTTTGGCGGGTTCGAATGGGAAGGAGGTCAACCTGTCCGTTCACGTGCGCGATCTTCCCCGGAGAACTCCTGGCGACACGACTGATGTGCTGTTGGCGGTGACGGAAAATAACCTGAGATCGGAAGTTCCGCGCGGTGAAAACGCCGGCCGTTCTTTGAGACACAGCGCCGTCACTCGCCAGCTTGCGGTGCTGGGCACCATCAGTGCTGATCAAGGTGGTTTTGAAGCCCAGCCGGTGGCGACTGTTGCTAGCGGTTGGAGCAAGGACAACTTGCGCGCAGTGGTTTTCGTGCAGGAGCGCGCCAGCCGTCGTGTTCTCGGCGCGGCATCAATCAGCCTCTCCGAAAAATGACCGCTTCGATTTTCGTTGCGCCGGGAAAAGGGTTCGGCGTACCGAAGGAGTGTGCTGGGTCCTCGTGCAACTCGCAGGCGGGGACAACGCACGCTCCAGGTTGTATGGACCGTAGGTGCATGTTCTTGGCAGCAACATTCAGGATTGCGAAGCACACACTCGTTCGGGCACTAAGGATTTTGACATTCAGTACAGCCAAGGGAGTGACACCCGTCAAGACCATCGTATAATGCCCGACTTACTAATTGCGTGGAGGTAGCTGGTGTGTCGCTTCAATATCTAAAGACCGCAGTCGGAGAGAACGACACCGAAAAGTTGATCCGCTATGTTCGTCTGCACCTCGGCGATGGGAACGAGGCAGCTGGTCGCAAAGAGATTGACAAGGCCTGGATCGAAGCGTTGAAGCTGATGCTCGATGTGCCGGCGACCGATCGCGAATTCATTTTCGCCACTCTCGATAAGCAAACACCGGCAACGTTGGCCCATCTCTATTTCTACCTGCACTTCTATTTCGTACGGCGTTCAGGAGCGTGGATCCATGACGGGACTTTCTGACGAAACAAAACAACTTCGGCCTGGCCTTTGGGAGACAATCAACGAGCGCTATCCCGGCTCGATGATTACGAAGGGAGAGTTCGTTTCGCTAGCGCGTCTCGGTAAACCTGTCTCACAGACGCGGCTGACGTTTGTAAGTTCGGCAGGTATTCAACCCAAGGGCACGATGCCTTTTGATGTGGTCCATCCGGTAGGGGATTTCAGCTTCCGCCGCGTGCCTTCCGCGTCAAGAGTATCTAATCTGGAAATTCATCAAATTAAGTACCCAACCACCGGCGCGCTCAAAGACCTGAACGTAATCTTTCCCATCGAGCGCCTGCAGGAGCTTACGAAGGAAGGCGTAATCGGCGAACTCACGCCAAACTTGTTTTCATTTATCGGATATCAGATGGATCCGGCACGCTTTGAACGCACGTTGGCGGAAGAGATCGCCGACGCCGTGGTAGCGGATGGCGCGGAAGCAGCGCTACTGTGCCCCGCTTGACCGATATGACATCAGTCCGTCGCGCTGGTTCAGCATGCTATCGAAAAAAGAGGAATCCCCACGGTCTCGATGACAGTTGCCCTGGATGTTACTGAACACTGCAAACCGCCGCGTTCGGTCTTTCTTCCATTTATGATGGGCCATCACTTTGGAGTACCCTTTCACCGCGAATTGCAAAGACGAATCATCGTCGCTGCTTTGGATCATCTAGTGACAGCGGAGCAGAGCGGCGAGGTGTCCTTCTTTCCGATGACCTGGGCGCAAGCGCGTCAGGAAGGAAAGGTCATTGAGCGCGTTAATAAGCCTGATGAGTAGTGACAGGATAAGATGGTGAAAGTTGCGATTGTTCAAGCCGCGCCTGTCTTCATGAACCTTGAAGCCAGCCTCGCGCGGGCCATCGAGCATATAGGCGAAGCCGCGAAGGATGGCGCGCAGGTCGTCGTATTCGGCGAAACCTGGTTGCCAGGTTATCCCGCGTGGCTCGACTATTGTCCCGGCGCTGCGCTTTGGGATCACGAACCGACGAAAGAAGTCTTCGGGGAACTGCGACGAAACAGCTTGTCTATTCCAAGTCGCGAAGCACAGATGCTGGCCAAGGCTGCCGGCGATCACAAAGTGGTTTTGGTAATCGGAGCAAACGAACGCGTAGATGAAGGACAGGGCAACGGAACGCTCTACAACAGCCTGCTGACTTTCGGTTCAGACGGCACGTTGCTCAACCGGCATCGCAAACTCGTTCCCACTTACACGGAAAGAATCGTCTGGGGACAGGGCGATGGGGCCGGTCTAAAAGCGGTTGGCTCATCAGCAGGCCGAATCGGCGGAATGATTTGCTGGGAACACTGGATGCCACTTGCGCGCCAAGTGCTGCACGATTCGGGCGAACACATCCACATCGCGGCGTGGCCCACAGTCCACGAGATGCACCAGATCGCTAGTCGGCACTATGCGTTTGAAGGCAGATGTTTCGTGCTGGCGGCAGGTCTCTTGATGAAGGTTCGTGACTTACCGGCCCAATTACCTGTCGCATCGGAATTATCGGATAAGCCTGATCAGTTACTTCTAAGAGGAGGCAGCACGATCATCGGGCCTGACGGGCGCTACATCGTTGAGCCGCTGTTTGATGAGGAACGGATCATTTTTGCGGAGCTCGACCTGAAGGCCATCGACAAAGAACGAATGACGCTCGATGTCACGGGCCATTATCGGCGTCCGGATCTGTTTGAGCTTAGAATCAAATGACTTTAGCCACTCTGGGAGACATCAATGGCACAGCCTGCTTTTATTCCGTTACCTGATTATCAGGAACACTCTCCCGAAGAGATGAAGTGCCGCGCAGCCGAATTCTACGCCGACCTTCGGCGTCGGCACACCGTGCGCGAGTTCTCGGACCAACCAGTAACGCGCGCAGTGATCGAGAACTGTTTGCGCGCGGCAGGCACGGCCCCGAATGGCGCGAACATGCAGCCGTGGCACTTTGTCGTCGTCAGCGATCCAGCGATCAAACAAAAGATTCGCGTCGAAGCAGAGAAGGAAGAGTACGATTTCTATCACCATAAAGCGCCGCAGGAATGGCTGGACGCGCTGGCACCACTGGGTACCAACGAGCACAAGCCGTTTCTCGAGACGGCGCCGTATTTGATCGTGATTTTCGCCCAGAGCTATGGAGTGCTTCCCGACGGGCGGAAAGTTAAGCATTACTACTCGCAAGAGTCAGTCGGCATCGCCACCGGCATTCTTATTACGGCCATACACCATGCCGGATTGGTGTCGCTCACACACACTCCCAGCCCAATGGGATTCTTGAACGACCTCCTGGGCCGTCCCTCACAAGAACGCCCCTTCCTGATCCTGGTCGTGGGCTACCCTTCGGAGGACGCGGTGGTGCCGACGATCACGAAGAAGTCTTTGGAGGAGATTGCGACGTTTGTGTAACGAAGAAGAACGCGAGCAAAGTCGATCACAGTGAAACTGAAAGAACGGGGCCACCCAAAATGCTGAGAACATGTCCGCCCCCGGCATAGAGTTGACCGTCTGACCTTGGGCCTGCCTCGTGAGATCTTTGGAATCTCTGATGCAACCATCATCCGTCTGCCCGAAACATGCTCTTCTTGATCTTGCGTTTCCAGTCCCAGCATGTTACGTATTTAGCTCTTCGACACCACGAATGCTCTATTGCTAAGGAAAGCGAGCATTCACATAAATCGTTTAAGAATCTGCGATGCGGATCGAGCTTAAAACTGCGCTCGCTTCCGCATGTAAGTTGTTGATTCTAAAGGAGTTGTCGCCCGCTTGGCTCAGCAACCGAGCACTCGTCTCTATGTTGCATCAATAAAGAACTTACTAAACGGCCTTTCGTCAATTGCGGACTTATTGCGGACTTTTCCTAGCGGCTGCGTAAAGTACGCCAGCGCATCACGTTAAGACTGCTAACTAAGGATCGTCGATACCCTCCCGCTTGCCAACTACAATACGTGTTCTACCGTTTCGGCGCGTCGCACTTTGATTTTCACTTCCACCCGTGACCCGAGCCGGTTGATGATCGACATCAGGCGATCGACGGTGAACCGCCCGAGGTCCGCGTTGCGGATGCGCGAGAAGTCGGCCGCCGCTATCCCGGTGCGGCCATGTGCGCTGCGGACGCTCAGGCCCTCCCGGTCGAGCGCCTTGATGATTTCCGCGGCCAGGATGGCCTTGAACTGATCGACATCCGCATTCTTGCGTCCGAGGTCGCGAAAAACATTTCCGCTTCCCCTCACTACTTCCAGCTTTCCGCTTTTCATCGCAACATCTCCTTCAGTCTCTTCAAACGGTCCTTGACCAGATCGATTTCACGTTTGGGCGTCTTGATGCCCTGCGTCGATTTCTTCTGAAACGCATGGACAACCCAGATGTCCTCGCTAAGCTGTACTACATAAACCACCCGGAACGCATCCCCCCTAAACGGCAGGGCAAACTCGATCACGCCCGACCCCATCCCCTGCATCGGTTTCGCAATGTCCACCTTGCCGCCCTCGGCGGCGATCGACAAGGCGGCAAGACAAATCGACCTGGGCCCATCCGGGAACGAATCGAATTCCTTGAGCGCCGCTTTGTTCCAATGAAACGGGCCGTGTTCTTCTGGTCATTTGCCGTCGGTATTCATCGTTTCGCTAATTCACCTTCATCTATGCATGTTGTCGTATTTGACAACAACTCAAGCGTGGTGAAAAAAGTGTGGGATTCAGGCGACGAGGGTGCATAGTCAAGTGCTTTTTGGACAGCAGACCGCCGAAGACAGTTACCCAGATCAGTTTAAGTTGACAGTACCCGGTCGGGTCCTGCGTTAGAATCAGTAAAGGAGCAGATGACTCAATGGAAACTAGCTACGTCATGGAGGTTGATGGCGCTTATCGGATCACAGGCAGTCGTGTCTCACTTGATTCAGTTGTCTATGATTTTCTGAGCGGTCTTTCTCCAGAGAGTATCGCCGATAACTATGACACCCTGTCGCTTGAGCAGGTTTACGGCGCGATTACCTATTATCTCGCTCACCGCACCGAAGTCGACGCCCACCTTCGGCGAAGCCGTGCCAAGTTTGATGCCCTGCGTCTCCAATCGCGCGCCGCTCACCCACTCTTGTATCAGAAGCTTGAAGAAGTACAAGAGTCTCGGTCTTGAACGTTTCGGTTTCAAGCAGATGCCGATCTGCGCCAACCCTCAATTTAAAGAGCCTGGCCCCCGGTCAGCACGCGATTCATATTCATGAGATGGCTAAGTGTGAAGCGCCGAGTTTCGAATCCGCCGGCGCCCATTTCAACCCTGACACCAAGCAGCATGGATTAAAGAATCCAAAAGGGCCTCATGCGGGCGATATGAATAACTTTACCGTGCGGGCCAACGGAACAGCGAACGCGACGCTAAACGATTCGCGAGTAAACCTGGGGACTGACAGTTATTCAGTCTTCACTAATGGCGGTACTTCTCTAGTGATTCACGCGCAAGCAGATGACATGAAAACTGATCCATCCGGCAACTCCGGTGATCGCATTGCTTGCGGGGTGATTGTCAGGTAATCCACTCGTGGTGCAATCTCCCGTTATTTTCGGCATGCTTCTGCGAGTAACTTCGGGATTGAGGCATCAGCCGCAACCGGCGACATGCTAGCTTTGTAGATGCGCCAGACTTCAACTTTCGGAACGTCCGTCGGGCTCAGGTTGGATTTGCGCATCACGTAGCAGCCCGCGAAGAACCGTTCGCCGCCGTCACGATGACGCGCGACTATCACTGTAGGGACTTCCGCATACAGGCTGCCCGCCGCGCCTTCGACGCGAAGCGGCGGCTCAACGATCAGCTGAAACGCTCGTCGTATCCGCATAGCGCCTCGCGCGAAATCTTCCAATTTACCTGGTGGTGTTTCCCAGTAACGATAGGAGCGTTCGTATTCTTTTGCGTTGACGGCGCTATAGAACGACGCGAGCAGCGCCACGGGACTGTCCAGGTTCTCGTACTGTTCCGCTGGTTTGGAGGATGAGTCGTTGACGAAGTTGAGCTCGCTTCGCCCGCCGTCGTAGAAAATAGTCAGACGGCCATCCGCCAACTCGAATCTGACTGCTGACTCCAGAGCCTGGAAGAATCGGTGCTCCTGCTGATTGGCACGCTCGTCAGTGCAGGCTCTTTTAGTGCTGATGATACGGCCGAACGAAAGCTTGTCGGCCATCGCTTTGTAATCGCTTCCGTAGGAGTTGCAGCCGCTGGAGCCACCGGCTCGACCGTCGTCCCCAAACTTGAGCGTGATGGTGGTTCCTGCGACGACGGGCGACTCCCCGCCCACCGCGCCCAGGGACTTGAGTCCCATTGCTTGTTCGTCAGTTTGCTCTGGACGCTCAATGATTCAGACGGCGCACGGTCCGTGATCCGTCCCGCAGACGGGTCGCAGATTGCGATCATCAGAGCGATTGCCGACAGTAGCCGTCTTGAGAGTTTCATAGCTTTCTTACCTCCTGCGTTTAGTTACCAAACTACGATACTGCAGCACGACAGGACCTGACATCGACTCACTTCTTTACGGTAGGGGATGATCGCGAGTCGATTCCAGCGCTGCGTAGTAAAGCGCCACCGCCCGGATCTGCTCCGGGGTCAAACGCGGCGCAACCGTGCGCATTAGGTGAGCATGGGCCGTACCACCGCGGTTTTCATTTTTGAAAAGTTCAAGCTGCAGGACGAGATAATCGACGTACTGGCCGGCGAGCGTGGGATAGATCGGATTCCGAGGGATGTCGCTAGGACCGTGACAGGCGACGCAGGCGGGCACGCGCTGAGATGGAATGCCCTGTTGTGCGATTGCCCTGCCGCGCTCAATCGCCGCTGCGGCTTCAGGTACGTTCTGCGACGACGAGCGTTTTGACAGACCTGAATAGTAACGTGCAAGTTCCCCCTTCTCCTCGATGCTTAAGCCCGCGGCGATCGGTCCCATAATCCCGCTATGACGTTCGCCCTTAGCGTAAGCCTGAAGCGAAAGGTCCAGATACCGAGCCTGCTGACCGGCCAATATTGGATATGCGCCTAAACCCCGTCCGAGGCCGTCCAGACCGTGACAACGCGCGCAACTCGTGGTGACTGCGCTAGGCGGATGCTCCGGCCCGCCCAACCCATCGATTGACACCGCTTCTCCGCCCACGGCTACCTCGCCATGCACGAGGTGGCGATACTCGTCATCGTTGAGGCTCGGAAATCTTTGCAGAAACGCTACCATTGCCCACACCTCATCGTCGCGCTGGCGCGATGGCCACGCGGGCATGCCGGTAAATTTGATGCCGTGCTTGACAAAGTAGAAAAGCTCCTCTGCCTCCCAGTTACCGATGGTCGATGGCAGGTAGGGCGGTCGAGGAGTCATATGCTGTGCGACTCGCGGGTAAGGGACCGCCGGACTGCCATGACAGGCACGACAATTCATTTCATAGGCGCCGGCACCCTTCAGCACCAGCCCCGGTTCGTCGAGTGACGGCGACGCCATTCCCAAAGTATGCGTGAAGACCGATCGCTGTTTGGAGAATTGTAGAAACCAGCTAGTGATCGCCCAATGGCCGGAGCTGGCTTTGATGGGGATGATTCCCGATGCTGCGCCGAGAAATCCGCCGAGTGTCATGACGACCATGAATGCGGCAAAGTACTTGGCTGTTGTCCAGAATTTATGCTTGAGGCCCTTTTCAACGCCCTCATTAGTACCATCTTCAGACTTTGTAACCTGAGCAAGAGAGCGTCTGCCGGAGAAGAATTTCCGCACAGTCGCCAGCGCTCCCGCTACAGTCAGCATGGCAATCTTGGCCAACTGGCGCATCACGATGCCTCCTGCTTCCGCTTAAGCGTCCAGCCCCGCATTAATCCGCCTGTTAACCAAAGACCACCCGCCAGATACGCGACGCCACCGGCAATCAGCATAATCGCTCCGCCCAGATGCTGATCTTCAATGGGTGTGAGGCCCGAAAAAGCTTCGGCGTGAGCGTAGAGCGGACGCGGCGCGAGAGCGAGCAGCGCTCCCAGCAGTGTCATATGCATCGAGGTGAGCAAGAGTCCAACAACTCCCGCGGCGCGGCGTGACCGTGAACCGTCCTGCCGGTCGTCAACGCCAAACGCAGAGAGCCACATGAGCAGACCGCAGAGAAGAAACATTGCCTGCTCAATGACAAGAGCTGCCGTTTGATGTCGTGCCGCGTGATGCAGCGCCGGCGCATGCCAGGCCCACACCACACACAACTCCAGCACGGAAACCGGTATGGGCGAATACAAACTAGGAAAATAACGTACCGGATCGAACTTCGTTTCGGCGATGCCCAGGGCAATGAGAGGCGAGGCTACAGCCACGACTGCCATATGCATTGTCATATGCGCGAAGAAAGCTCGTTCGGCCAGTTGCGGGAGCGGCCCTAGCCACGCCGCAGCTAGTGTAACCAAACCCGTGATCAGCAGAGCACGACGCATCAGTGACAACTCCCAATGAAGATCACGACCAGCGCTGCATAGATGACGGCCACAGCACTCAAGCCCGATAGCAGCAGCGTTGCGAAGCCGAGAAAGCGATGACGATCCTCCGGCGTGTCAGCATCGTGCGGCAGGGACGCATGGCCGTAGCTATGCCGACGATGTCCGACCCAGCCGATGAACCCAATCCCGACGAGCGCGAGGACGGTGTAGATCACGATAGCAACGCGGACTTCCAAAATAGACTTGTCGGCACCGGCCAGCTTCGCGCACCAAATCGAAGCGGTGATATAGCTCAACATAAAATGCCCTGCCCAAATAATCGGGGAGGCGGTCAGCAGCCACAAACTTTGGTTCTTCTCAGAAGTCTCAGTCATTGCTCAACCTTCACGCGACCAGCGGGAATCCGGCGATTACGGCGACCGTAATGAGGACCGTGACGGCAACGAAGTGCCAGTAGAGCGCGACGTTCGAAATATCCATCTCGTAGCGCGCAGTCATGCGTCCCGCAAGCCTGCGCGCGACGCAGTAGAGTTGCATGATAAGCCCCACAGCGACGTGCGCCGCCGTCCAGATGACCAGGATCCAAACCGTGGCCGGATAGACGTGGCTCGCCGGGTCAAGTCCCGTCATCCATGGCCCAGCTAACAAAGCAGCCCCACCTCCTAAGGCCAGGGCTACGGCCATCAGCAACCCGGCGTAGAAACCGTTTGACCAATCTCGCTTGTTCCAACGCCTTGCGAAGATAGTCAACGCCCACGCTTCAAGCAGCAGTCCGGCCGCAACGGCAGGCCAGAAGACGCCTGGTCCCGGCGAAGGATCAGGCGGAAAATCCGTGTGAATCGTCCAGAAGAAAAAGTAGCCGAATACCAGTGAGATGAAGGCAGTTAAATCGGCAAGCATCGTGATGAACATCGCCCACCAGCCCATCGACGAAGATCCTGACACATAGAGCGGCAACTTCAACCCAAGACCCACATCCTTCTCATCCTTCTCCGGGATGATGGCTGTCCCGGTCCACAGCCAGTAGATAATGATAAAGATCGCCAGCGCGAGGCTGATAAACGCCAACCACCACAAATGATAAGTAGCGAAGATAAAGAAGCCTCCGGTAGTCAGCGCCGCGAAGAGTGTGATGAAGGTTGGTCCCGGAAGCCGCTGACACTGTTCCGGCTGCGCATCAACAACGGAGGTGACGATCGTTTCCCGTTTTTCCTCCTCGGCGTCGGGCAGATAAAAGCGGCCTTCGTCATAGTCGCGGATGATGTTGGGCTGGTCCCAGAGCGGGTAGCGGCTGTCAATCTCAGGGATGGATCGGACACCCCATGGTTTGCCCGGCATCTCCTGAAGCCATTCCAGTGTTCCGGCGCCCCACGGATTGCGCTCGGAGTTTGGCTGCTTCCTCTTGGGCCGAATGAGGTCCCAAAAGATGACGGCGATGCCTGACGCTAAAATGAAAGCGCCAACAGTCGAAATCAGGTTGAGTGTGTCGAAACCCAGACCCGTGGGATAGGTAAAGACCCGTCGTGGCATCCCGCGCAGGCCTGTCAAGTGCATCGGCAGAAAGGCTATGTTGAAGCCGGAGAACGTGAGCCAGAAGGCGATCTTCCCAAGCCGGTCGGAGAGCTTCTTACCCTTGATGAGAGGGAAGAAATAATAGCAACCGGCGAAGATCGGAAACAGAGCGCCGCCGATCAGCACGTAATGAAAATGACCCACGATGAAGAACGTGTCGTGTGCCTGAAAGTTGAACGGCGCCAGCGCTATCATCACGCCGGTCAACCCGCCCAAGACGAAAATCACTAGACTCCCGAAGGCGAATAGCATCGGCACCGAGCGCACAATTCGGCCCGCCGCTATCGTGGCGATGAAACAGAAGATCTGCACGCCGGTTGGGATCGCCACAGCCTGCGAGGCCGCCGAAAACAGTCCCAACGAAATGCCGGGCAGTCCGGTTGTGAACATGTGATGCACCCACAGCCCAAAGCTCAAGAAGCCTGTGCCGACCGCCGCCAGTACGATCCAGCTATAGCCCACGATGGGTCTGCGCGCGAACGTCGGCACAATCATCGCGACCAACGCGACGGACGGCAAAAAGATGATATAGACCTCTGGATGGCCGAAGAGCCAAAACAGGTGCTGCCACAGAAGCGGATCGCCGCCCCGTGTCGCGTCGAAGAAGGGCCAGCCAAAGGCGCGCTCGAGCTCCAGGAGCATGCTGCCGGCGATGAGCGGAGGGAAGGCGAAGAGGATCATCGCCGCCGCAACCAATACGTACCAGGCGTAGAGCGGGATGAGATTGATCCGCATCCCGGGAGGGCGGCACTTGAGCGTTCCTACGATCATCTCCACGGCAGCCGCAATCGCCGCCACCTCAATGAACGAGAAGCCCAACAACCAGATGTCAGCCCCGATCCCGGGCTGATAAATCGATGTTAGAGGCGGGTACATGAACCAGCCTCCACTCGGCGCAGCATTAAAGAAAATCGAGCCGCAAAGGAAGATTCCTCCTAGCAGGAAACACCAGAAGCCAAAGGCCGACAGGCGTGGAAAGGGCAGATCGCGCGCAGCCAACATTTGCGGCAGAAATATGACCGCGATGGCCTCGAAGATCGGTATTGCAAACAGAAACATCATTACTGAGCCATGCACGGTGAAGACTTGATTGTAGACTTCGGCGGAAAGGAAATCGTTGTTGGCTTTGGCGAGTTGAATCCGCATCAGTAGGGCCAGCACCCCACCGAAGAGCAGAAAGAAGAGGGTCATCGCCGTATACCAGAGACCCACGTCCGTGTTGTTAACCGACGACCAGTAGCGCCATCCTGTCGGCGTTTTCCACGTTCTAAACAGCCGCTCTGCCTGGGCTCGCTGAAGTTCTACCGGCGGCGCCTCTGCGAGAGGTTGCACATCCTTCTTTGGTTGTAGGCGTTCCGGATCTTTGCTCATTTCAACCCTTCCAAATAGGCGGCTAATGCTCGCAGATCCTCCGGCGGCAGCATGTGAAAGGGCGGCATATTAACTGCGGGCTTAACTTCCGTGGTATGGGCAATCCATCGTTGAAAAGCGTCAGGCTCATTCGGCATCGTCCCCGCAGCGAGACTCATGCGGCTGCCCACGTGGGTCAGGTCGGGTCCGATGACGCCGCGAGCAGGAATGCCCCGCACTGTATGGCACGCGTTGCAGCCATTAGCGAGGAACAATTCCTGACCGCGCGCGGCGCTTGGTTCCACAGGCGGCTGTGAAACCTGTGACTGCTGCGCAAGCCAGGCAGAAAAGTCTTCCTTCCTCATTACCTCGACATAGAAATTCATCAACGCGTGTGAAGTCCCGCAGTATTCGGCACAAGCACCGCGATAGGTCCCGATGTTTGTGGGTTGGAGTGCGAGATAAGTCACCCGTCCCGGAATCATGTCCATCTTGCCGGCGAGTGAAGGGATCCAAAAGGAGTGAATCACATCTGGACTGTCCAGTTGAAACTGCACCGGCTCACCCACCGGCAGTCGGATCTCATTTGCCAGCTCGAATGCCTCGCCACCACGTGGAAAGTAACGCACCCGCCACCACCATTGCTCACCCGAGACGATGATTTTCAAACTACCTTCGGGAGCGGGAGCGAGGAGGGTGGGGATTGGCGCCAGGCCATACACAAGCAGCACAGTGAGCACCACCGTCGGTATCACGGCCCCACCGCCAATGATCAATATGCGGTCTCGGCGTTGATTGCGTGCTTCGGACCGAAGGCGAGCGGCGTAGACCGTGAGCAAGATCACGGCGAGCCAAATAACGATTGCACCAGCAGTCATCCACCAGAATAGATCAGCTATGCTTTTGGCTTCACGCCCGCCTGGATCCAATGTCGACTGGATACCACCGCATCCGGATACGATGAACGTACCCATCAGCGCCATCATCCAGGTTGCACAACGCGCACGTGAAAGGTGTGTCGCCGAACTTCGCACACGGCTAAGCAGACCTATGAGAATGGCGGACCTACGAGATTGAGCCCACGATATGGTCATGACATTTTGCGTACGCCCACAACCAACCAATTTTCCGAATCTGATATGACTATTTCAGTGGTTCATTCTGCTGCCGGGTTGAGCGTTTTCGTGGGTGACGACGCTGATTCGTCCGTCGCCTTCCATTGATGCCATCTTCACTTCTTTTAGATCCTTTACACCTTGCTCTCGCAGGTGACTCATCAATTCGTCAACCGTTATCAGCTCACGCCGCATATTGCGCGCAAGCATTTTGCCTTCCCGCACCAGCGGTAAGGGTGGCGGGTGTAACAGGCTTTCGAATCGAGGAAAGTGATATGCGAGCCAGTCAAGAGCGTAGGTCCAGAAGATGATCGTGGCCACCAGGATAAGGCCGTCGGTGACGGATGTGTAGCCTGCGCTCATCGCGTTCTGGGAGGCATCGGCGATGAGCACAATTATCAACAAGTCTCCGATGCTGAGCGTGCCGGTCACACGCTTAAGAACAAAGCGCAGTAATGCAAAGATTACAAGATAAACGAGCGAGCCGCGCAGGATAAGTTCTAAGATCGGCACGCTAGGGAAGAATAGCTCTTGCCACTTAATGATTTCATTCTCCTTCTGCTGCAATGTTTTCGTTTTCTTTTCATATCACTACTCGGGCAGGACCGACTAAGCTGATACGGCAATAGTCATCCAGTTCGATATCAGTTCTTGCGGTTCAAAAAATCCAACAGCGCGTTGTGGAACTTGTCTGGCGCTTCAAGATGCGGTATGTGCCCGACTCCATTCAGCTCTACTAGTCTGGCGCCGGGAATATCTCTTGCCGCTTCCCTGCCCAAGCGCGGGTATTGGCCCAGCGTTTTCAAAACATCTTCCGAGACTAAACCTCGTCCAAGTGTGGTGCGGTCCTCCTGCCCGATCACCAGCAGCGTCGGCACACTAATCAATCCGAACTCGTGACGGACAGGCTCCCGATAGATCATTTGGTAGGTGAGCGCCGCTGCCCATGCCCAGCGCTCGTATTCACCACTAAAGCTAATGCGCGTCCGCACCTCAACGAAGCGTTCGTAAACTTCCGTCTTCCACTCAACTACGTAGCGGCGCAGGAAGGCGCGTATCTTGTAAGCTTCATGCCTGATTTAGCTCTCCCGTTTAGATCAGCCAGTCTGATGCGGTTGCATTTCTGTGCCGCTGATGAACTTCTGAATGTATGGGTCTTCTGACTGAACGAATTCTTCATTCGTGCCGCTAAAGATTACGCGACCCTCGCGCAGCATCAGAATTTTCGTATTGCTGAGACAGAACTTATCCCCCTCCTCTTCAATGGTGACTTCGCCTTTCTCGCTAACTGCCGCGTACTCAGTCGTGATGTATTTGATGGTGTCCATCTCATGAGTCACGAGGATGGAGGCTACATTTTCCAGATCACGCAGCCTAATAATTAATGAGGAGACAGTTGCCGCCGTCGGCGGGTCCAGCGCTGCGGTAGGTTCGTCAAACAAAACAACTTTCGGATTACCAACAAGCGCGCGTGCTATGCCAACCCTTTTTTGCATGCCACCGGATAACTCATTCGGAAGCTTATCCATGTCATTTTCAAGACCGACAAAGTGAAGTAATAGCCGCACTTCCCTTTCTACGTCTTCCTCAGGCACGTCTTCCTCGTGCAATCGATAAGCGACGTTGTCATAGACGGAGAGCGAGTCGAAGAGGCCACCTTCCTGAAAGACCATTCCGATCTTGTCGCGTACAGGCTTTAACTGCGACTCGTCGTAATTTGTAATATCCTCGCCGTGAATTAGCACCTGTCCCTCATCCGGCCTGAGAAGCCCGAGAATAAGTTTGAGGATGGTAGACTTGCCGCCGCCCGAACCACTCAGGATGATTTTGATTTCCCCCTTCATCACTTTGAAGCTGAGCCGGTCCAGAACTTTCTCGTCGTCAAACGAGAAAGACACGTCACGGAACTCGACAGCAGGAATCGCTTGCTCCTGCTGGTCCCTTTCAAAGACACTGGCATCTGCCGCTGTCACATCCCCGGTCCGATCACCGGTGACGGCTGATGCAGGTGACGTAGAAATTTTGTTCTCTGTGCAGGCCATAAAATCTATCCACCCAATGTCCATTTCTTAGTGGACGATGGTGCGCGGTTTAGCGCCCGAATTGGATGAGCGAATTGAAGTTGTGCAAATCTATACGTCTGCGGAGAACCACTCTTTGCTCTCGAAAACTACTCATGTTTGCAGTTCAGTTCGCGTATGGAGCAGGCGCAGAATATGGCTGCGCGAGATTATTCCTTTGAGACGACCATCCTGAACAACAGGCAACTGGTTCAGGTCTTCCCGGCCCATCACCTCCAGCGCTTTGGTGACGGATGTTTGAGGTGAAACAGTGTGGAGGCTTTTCAAGGAACGCATTACCTCCGAGACTGTCAGGGATTGCCATTGCGGGCGCTCGACCGTTTTCACCTCGTGCGGCGTGACCAGTCCGCTCACGCGTCCCTCGTCCTCAACAACGAAGCACCGCTGCCCGGTCTTCAGTAGGTGCTCGTCCACAAAGGTCTGCAAATTCATGCGACCGTCAATCACAGGCCAGTCGTTTGCCATCACCTCACTAACTTTCACACCGCGCAGATTTTCGGAGATCTCAACCTGAGCGTAACTGGCTCGCGCTGCCTCCAGCAGGAACCATCCGATTAAAGTTAGCCACAACCCACCGAAGCCTGCGCCGCCGAAAAAGCGAAGAATTCCCCAGATGATGAATCCGAAAGCAATGAATTGGCCCACTCTCGCGGCTATTCGCGTTGAGCGCGCGGGATCTCCGGTTATCCACCAAACTATAGCGCGTAGCACTCGGCCACCATCGAGGGGAAAACCAGGAACCATGTTGAACACGGCGAGCGCGATGTTTATATAACCCAGCCACTGGAGAACCGCCATGCCAGGAGTACGGGGATCCGTACTCGGTGACCACCCGAGGAACCACGCAAGCGTTAGACAAGCGGCGCCAATGACGATGCTTGTGATGGGACCGACGATTGCCACCCAGAACTCGGTCTTTGCGTCAGTCGCTTCTTTCTCGATCTGCGCCACACCGCCAAGCGCGAACAGGGTAATAGATTTCACTGGAAGGTCGCGCGATCGTGCTACCGCCGCGTGGGACAACTCGTGAAGCAAGAGCGTTGTGAAGAACAGCAGAGCCGTGATGATCGCCGTCGCCCAGATCACGCTTGGGCGCCATTGCGGATTGATCACATAGAACTGGCCGACGAGAGACAGCGTGACCAGGAGTGCTATGATCAACCAACTGTAATGCAGGCCTATCTTCACCCCGAAGATACGGCCCAGCTTGATCTGTGCTTCCATTCCTTAAAAAGCCTCAAGCAGCGCCGTCCTCACTCAAACGAGGTCAATGCGCTCTGAACCGCTTCGGCCAGGGTCGGATGAATATGGATCGCATCGCGAATCACCGTGTACGGAGCATCAGCGTTCCTTAGGTCAACGTACATATGGACCAGCTCTGCACCCTCAGTTGCCAGGACTGCGGCTCCGAGGATGCGATCAGTCTCAGCATCAACTACCACTTTGATAAAGCCTTCGGTGTCTCCAAACTCCCTTGCTCTACCATTACTCTTCATGTCATAGCGCGAGACCTTGATTTCTTTACGGCTGTTTCGTGCCTCACTCTCAGTCATTCCAACACGACCAAGTTGCGGATCGGTGAAGATCGCATAGGGCACAACTCGATCTGTGGTGCGCGAGCCATCACCTGTGAGCTGTGACAACAGGATCCGATAGTCATCCCAGGACGTGTGGGTGAACATCGGGCCGCCTCGAATATCGCCCGCGACCCAGACGCCTTTAACACTGGTAGCTAGCCGCTCGTTCGCTTCGACAATTCCGCGCTCGGAAACTTTGACGCCAACGGTATCAAGGCCGAGGTCGTCGGTATTAGGCGTCCGACCCGTGGCTACGAATACGTGGGATGCTTTAATCTCAGACAAGCCATTATCACCTTCAAGCAAGAGGGTTGTGCTGCCATCATAAGTCTTGACCCGCTTCACTTCTGCATTCAGGTGAAATTCGATGCCCTCAGTTTCGAGCAGCCTCTGTAACGCGCGAGCTACATCCTGATCTTCGTGCCCTGCGACTTGACCTCCCTCTTCAATCACAGTCACACGACTGCCCATGCGGCGGTAGAACTGGCTCATTTCAAGGCCGATGTAGCCACCACCTATGATCGCAAGATGTTGGGGAAGCTCCGTAGATTCGAGCCAATTTTCGGCGCAAATGAAATTCAACTGATCCAGGCCGTCAATTGGAGGAATCGTGCTGCGCGTGCCAGTATCGAGAACTACTTGTCCAGCTACTACTACGCAGTTGCCAACCGCTACGCGAAACGCGCCATTATCTCTGCCCTCGAAGCGAGCAGACCCGAATAGCAGCTTTGGATTATCAGTATTCTCCAGGTCTCTCTGCAGACCATTACGCGACTCCATCAGTATTCGCTTGGCGCGCGCCAAGACGGCGGGAAAATCGATTTCAACAACAGGAATCCTTAAGCCAAACTCAATGCCTCGACGCGCAAGGTGGGCCACGTGAGCGGAAGCGATTACAGCTTTGGTGGGCGTACAGCCAAAGTTCACGCAGGAGCCACCGAGATGCTTCTCTTCGACCAGTGCGACGCGCTTGCCGGCTTTGGCAAGCGCGTGTGCCAGTGGAATGCCCGCCTGTCCTGCGCCCATAATCAGTACGTCAAAGCGGTTGTTCCCTGTCATTCGCGTTCTCGCGGATTTCAGCTTTAGTCGTTATTGTTCTGCTCCGGCTGCCTGAAGTAATTTGGCGATCTCGGTGTAATCTTTCTCTCTTGCAAGCATCAGGGCCGTCTTTCCGGTCTCAGTGAATTTCCCTGATACGTAAGCACCTTTGCTCAGCAAGGCCCGGACGATTTCGCTGTCACCGGATGATGCTGCCAGCATCAATGCTGTGCAACCATCGTTAGCCGTCGCGTTCACATCAGCGCCATGATCCAGCAATAAATTGATGGAGTCCGTCTGGATATTAGTAACAGCGAACATCAGAGATGTGCGGCCTTCATCATCTTTTTCATTCACGTCCGCTCCGCTCTCGAGTAACGTTTTCACCGCCTCTGTTCGTCCTTCGAGTGCCGCACGCATTAGGTTTGTGTGACCACCTTCATGCTCTGCAGATTCACTCATCCGTGCGCGTGTAGTCATGATTCACCTTCTTCTGGCATCTACTCTAGTCGATTTCGTCACCGGCTCTTCTTCGTCTGTTTCCGCCGCACAATCTCAACCGAACAGGGAGCATGGCTGACCACCGACGATGCCACGCTGCCCAAGAGCAACCGTTTGATTCCAGTGTACCCATGCGAGCCCAGGACGATCAGGTCAGCTGACCATTTTCTGGCTTCGTCCACAATTACGGAGCGGGCGTCGCCTTCGCGTACCGCCGACTCGATCTTGAGTCCCTTCCTCTTCAGGCTTTCACTTGTCTTCTGAGTCAATTCAGTGGCGCGTTTCGTCATCTCTTGTTGCACGCGCTCAAGACTCCCGCCAGCGTCGTACCACAACTCGGTAGGCGGCGGTGTGACCGGCTCCACGACCGAGTTGACTCGCACGATCGCTTTTGGTGGCCATGGTCGCTTTGCGACTTCTCTAATCGCCTCGACCGAATACTCAGAATTGTCAATAGCCAATAGTAACTTCATCTGATCCTCCTCGCTTAACCCATCGGTGGAATCCGCACCCTCCGCTCATCAGTCTTCATGCTCAGCCCAATTCCACTTCGGCAGCTCTCCAGGCTGCGGTTCAGTGGCGGGCAGAGATGGTACAGACTTCGGGTTCATCGGATCCGGTTCGATAGGATCATGTGGCCGCGCCGGCGGCAACTCAGGCTCATCGCCCGGCTGCGGCGGATCGACATTTTGCTCACGGCTCATGTGCAGTCTCCTTTATGCTGGCTGAAATTAGATGTTTTTGATTCGCCGTTGTCCTCTTTTTCACCTTCCAGTCATGGCAGGCCGTTCGTGCTGTACCATTTCGCCGGAATTTACCCTTGCGCCGCGCGCCGGCGCAATCCGTCGCTCCCCCAAAAAAATCACTCCGTGCCTTTCAGGTCGAGTTTCTCGTTCTCGTCGCTCTCGAAACGCGCACCCGCCGCCATTTTCTTCACCCGCGGCCAGAACACTAGCGTACCGAACGGCCCCTCCCAATACTCGGCTTGAGTGACACTGATCCATAACAGGGTTAGCTCTGGATCTTGGAGGCCGTCAGGGAACCATGTTTCCAGGTCCGGAAACCAAAGCTCTTCCATCTTCGCGCGGTCGTCCAGAAGCCGTGCCAGGCCGGACATTGAGACGTAGCGTTGATCTTCCGGCGCGGCGTAAGAGACGCAGACGTTAAAGTCGCGTTCGACCTCGTCAACTTTAGGCGCACTGACTTTGGTGAAGAAGTACAGATCGCCGTCGAACTCAATCCTTTGTGTCGCCATCGGGCGGCTGCGCAAACTCCCGTCGTCCTCGACGGTAGTCAACATCGCGAACTCGATACCCTTAATCATGTCTCTGAGCTTTCCAACGTTTTCTTCATGTTTCTCGTGGGTCGTCATTGTTGTCTGCTCCTCTCGTTTTCGCTGCACTGATGGGTTCACCTGTCCCTCGCGTCGGGACCGCAGCCTCGTCACCAACTCATCAGGGTGCCCTTAAGTTCGAGTTAGTGACCTCCATGCCTCCTGAAGGCAGATGCGCTGCTCGTAAGTTTCTTCAGCGGAAAATAATATCGCCATGAGCAGCGGGAACACCCGAAAAGTGTAAGAAGGCGTCTCAGAGTTATTGAGAATCTACACCACCAGCCCTCGCTTTTTCGAAGGATGTCTCGCAGCCACCATTCATGCTTCTCGTGAATTTGCACTATGAGCCTGATCTAACATGGAGTTTCTAAAAGCGACTGCTGAGCGTACTCGGTCTATCGCTCCGGCTGCCTCAAGCAATTGGACATAGTGCACCTCCGCTTCACAGTCTTTTCCCGTTAAGACTGAGGCAATGAGACGTTGTTGCGCTCTGGCGAAGAAATCACGCCACGGTCGCGGCGGTCGGGTCGCCTCATTGGGGATGATCGCAAACATCAGGAGCAACAGTCCCACCACAATATCGTTCTGCAGCGCCGGCGGAGTGTGATAAGGGGAGGCCCAAAATCCGAATGTGATCAACCATAAAGCGATTACAAGATTGGCGACATGCGCAAATCGCAACGGAGGCCAGAACGAAACAAGTGCAAGCACGATAACGGCCAGGGCCGAAAACAAGTCGTTGACCCATAGGGTTCGATCATCGGCAGCGTGGCGGAAGATGAAGGGACTCATGGCAAGCCAGCATCCGAGCATCAACTCAGTAACTCTTGCCCACATATCACAACCTCACATCATGCAGCGAGCGCCACTTCATCAGCCGCTCTCGAAACACGCCCCCAGAACACATCCCAGAGCACGCGCCGACTCCGCGTTTTGCGCCACACGCGCCTCAGGTAAAGCAACGTGGACCAGACTTCGTCGTATGCAAGAGCGACCAGTAGGAGAGAGATCACCGCCGTCACTAGACAGAGAAAACACCACGCGCCGACAACAGTACCTTGCATCACGACCAGCACGGCGCTAACGATTCCGAGTGGGATCACGTCTAAACCAAAAAGCAACACCAGCCAGGGGCGGTATTGCCAGCGGCGCGTCGACCCGGCAAGCCCGAAAATAAGATCTCCGAGATAAGCAAGCGCGCCCAGCGCGGCGTCAGGTATGCGAAACCAACGACGCATCTTCTCAGAAACTTCTGAATCAAGCACATGTCGTGTTTGTTCTCCGAAAACCGGATCCCATACGTCTCCGACCAGTCGCCATTGATAGAGCGCCATGTAGGAGGCAATAAGGAAAGCCAGTGCTGCCAGTAAACAGATCGGTATACGTTGGCTCCACGCGGACGGGTTGCGCTTCCAGGGTGGAGCGTTCACATCCAAGTCCGGGATATTGTCGGCAAGTTCATTCATTCTGAAAAATTCACCCTCTGCTCATCAATCTTCGTGCTCGGCCCAATCCAAATCGGGCCGCTCCGCGGGCCTTGGTTCAGTATCAGGCGGCGGCACCGGGACCGGATTTATCGGATCGGGTTCGATAGGATCATGCGGTGGCGGCGGCGGCAGATCAGCCTTGTCGCCTGGCCGCCGCGGATCAATCTTCTCGTTTCGGCTCATTGGTAGCGTCCTATTTAGGTAGCGCCCTATTTTCTTCGTCTTTAAACTCTAGCTTGATGCTTTCGATGCTTTTGAATCGCCGCTCTCCTCTTTTTCATCTTCCGGCCACGACAAGCCGTTCATTTCGTACCACTTTCGCGGGTCTTGCTTCAGGCGACGGATCATCTCCGGCAGAGTCTCACGTAAGGTGTGCTTCGGTTCCCAGCCGAGTCGTTCGCGAGCATGGCCAATGGCGACTGGATAATGTGCGTCAGCCAGGTCCACCATCCATGGTTTTATAAACGTCTCTTCTTCTCCTGCGATCTTTTCCTGCGCCCATGCGCCGGCTTTCGCTATTACCTTCGGGATACGAATCGTCGTCCACTCCTTGTGGTGTATTAGTTCACCTAACTGATCCTGTAGCTCGGCGTAGCTCATCACGTCCGGCTCGGCGATCAAAAATATTTCATTGTTTAGGTCGCTGCGGAGTTCGGCGACCCTGTGTAGACAGGTGATCAGGTCATTAAGATGAACGAAGGCTTGCCCGTGATCGCTGTCACCCGGGAAAAAGTAACTCTCAAATTTCTTTTCGTAGATGCGACTGATGTGTTGTGCGATCGGAATCGAATGGCAATCTTCGTCATAAACGCCAGCCATGCGCAGGATGACTGTCGGGATTTGCCCGCGCTCTTGCCGGATGGTCTCCTCCGCCTCGATCTTCGAGCGCGGATAATCCCACGGCTCGTCTTCCAACGGAGAAAACTCGGTGATCTTCTCATTTTCATCTTCCGCCGGTTCCATCACCAGCAGGCTGCTGGAGAAAACGAATTGCTCAGTCTGAAATTCCCGTAGCTTCTTAAGCAAGCGAAACGTTCCGTCAACCGTCAACTTGCGGTACATATCGCTCGGTTCACCCGAAAAGTCATAATAAGCCGCGAGATGGATGACGCTGGCCAGGCGATCACCGTACCTGTCGCGCACCGTGTCGAGCGCCTGAACGACCGATTCGTCTTTGGTCAGATCGCATTCGACAAAATCAGTTCCGGGGACGGTTTTCTCAGGCTGCTTAACGTCCAGCCCGACGATGCTGTAATTGAAGGTGAGCGCCTCAAGTGTTCTTGTGCCAATCAAGCCGGCGCTTCCTGTCACCAAAATCATTGGCTTCGCTGATTTCGCTATCATCTTTTGGCCTCCTTGCCTTGGCAGTTCGCCTTGAAATCAAAACCGCATGCTGATCTCGCTGAGGACCGTCTCTTCTTCGGCGACATCCGCATACCCAGAGTGACGAGGAGCACATGCGACTTAGCGCGGAGTCGGAGTCGTCTCTTGACCCAACAACCTCTACAGTTCAGCAGTTGTTCCGCCGAACAGTAAAGCGTCCAAAGACCACTTTCCCGGTCCCAGGGCAATCAACAATTCGGATATAACCTACGCATTCTGAATTCCTCTTCGCTCGTTGAATCTCAATGTAAGCCCAAGGGATTGTCACCTGCGGGTACAATCCGCCGAATCTCTTCCTTCAACTCTAAATACACAGGTACGACGCGGCTAAAAGAGCTTTGCACGGAAAGCACGCCTGCCAGGTTGCGCTCCACATCAACCCAGGGACTGAAACCCAGCGCGCCCTGTGAACTTGCCTCGCGCAGTTGTTGACTAGCCTCGCCCACCTTTTCCCGCCAGACGCCGACGCCGTAGCGCGCACGCGGCAAGCTCGGATCACGAGCAGCGTGCTTCTCGTAAATCGTATAGGCGATGCGCGCGCCGCCGGTTTGATCCTTGTGCATCTCCACGACCGAAGCCGCTGACAGGATCTGTTTGCCGTTAAAGCTTCCGCGCTGGAGAATCATCTGTAGAAAACGTCCGTAATCATCGGCGGAACTCCTTGCATCTCCTGCTGGACGCGGATTATCGGTCGGCCCGTAAGCGAAAAAGTCAGTCCGCGTCATCCCGAGCGGTGTAGCGATCTTTTCCGCAAATAGTTCGTTCCAGGATTTTCCGGTCACGATTTCCGCGATGCGTCCGCCGATGTGCATGGCGACACCGCCGTAGTAAAACTCTTTTCCAGCGGAAGATGTCAGTTGAAGGCGGGACATCTCGCTTACACAAAGTTCAAGCGTCGTCCGTTTATCGTTGCGGCACCGCGCCTCCGGTGGAAGGCCCGATGTATGCGCGAAAAGATGGCGAACGGTGATATTAGATTTGTCGGCCCCAAACTCGGGTACGTATTTCGAGACCGTGTCGTCGAGCGATATTTTGCCTTCATCGACTAGCGTCATGATGAGAACGCCTGACAACCACTTTGAAGCCGAGGCAATGGGCACTACTTTGTCTGCCCCGTAGCGGCCAAAAGATTTTCGATAGACTACCTTGTCATCCTTTATTAAGAGCAGTGCACACCCGCCGAGCCGAGGCGCAGCTCGCTCCAGAATACTGTCAATGGTCGTAAAATCGTATGAGGCCTGGGTTGCCTCTGGCTGGACATTAGAATTATGCGCAGTTTGAGCAGGCGTTCTTTGACGCTGAGGATCTGAAGAATTATTTGAGGAGCGTTGAAGATTGCAATTGGTAGCCGTGAAAAAACAAACGGCCAAAAAAAGAGTTGCGAAAAAGTTGAGAAATGAACGTCTCAGCATCTCTGGTTTGCTTTCCCTTCGTTCTATTCTTCCCTGGCCGCCTTGGTACGCACGACTTCGACCGAACATTCTGCGCGGTTTGCCACAGCAGCTGAAACACTGCCGAGAAGGAAACGTTCCAGGCGATTGCTGAAGCCGGTTGAGCCTACGAAAATACAGTCTGCGCCCAGGCGTTTGGCCTCATCCACCAACACTTTTTTCGCATCCCCTTCTTTGACGACGGCTGACACATCGAGCCCCGCCCCACGCAAATCCTCGGCAGAAGCTTCAACCATCTTTCGCACCCACTGATGGTTTCCTTCGTCAGTCTCTCCTATCCATTCCGTCACTTGCGGGTTAAGACTGCCAAGCGCTAGCGGTACGCTTAGGTCTTCCACGGCGATGACACTAATTTCAGTCCCGGAGGGCCATTCGCCTTTTGCCACGGTTTGCACTGCCGCCTGGGCGCCAGGCGATCCGTCCACGCCGACTAATACACGCACGGGTGCGCCGCCGGCAGTAGTCGGTCTGCGGCCCACGCGTACCGAGCAACGAGCTTCAGTTAGAATCTTTTGAGAAACACTTCCCAGGAAAAGTCGGCCGAGCGCAGACCGGCCCTGTGAACCCACCACAATTAGGTCTGGCTCCCATTCATCGCCTTTCTTGATAACTTCCCACGCCGGTGAACCTGTATAGACTTCGGTACTGACCTTCCACGATCGGGAAGTCGCTTGCACGCGTGCGCTAGCGCCTTTGGCCAGAGAACGCACTTGCTCGATGGCTTGCGCCACAGTCTCACGCGCGCTTTTCAATCCCGGTGGCGTGTAGAGGGGGAAAGACTCGTCGACGCCGGTCGACGGAGGCGGTGGTGGAAGCCAAAGTTCGGCTACCGACAGGATTATTGCCTCGATACTGTTCCCTAACCCAGCTCGCGGTAGATCATCTAATGCTGCCTTGGCCCCCTCGGATCCGTCATAGGCGATAAGGATTTTCATTTTGTACTTGCCCAGCCGACTGTTCCTCGTCTGATTTTTCCTCGGCTGATTTGTGCGGCCTGTCCCGGAGTTCGCGCCCGTGAGGTGTATCCTCCTCGGGTATTGCCCCTGCCACATCACGCGCATTAGGGTCGCCCGCAGTCTCGTCACCGCGCCGCAGCCGTCTACTTATTTCGGTGGTGCCCTCATAGGACGACTGTTCGCCAAGCTCTTCAGCGCTCCAATCCTCTTTTTTCACTTCGTCTTTTGCCATAGGCACCACTCCGCTCTGCCCCGAGAGAGGCGCGAAAGAAAAGAAATCAACCCAACAATCCGTCTCGTTTTTCAAGTATGTCGCGCAGCCACCATTCATGTTTCTCGTGTATCTGCACGAACCTTGAGAAGAGATCAACGGTGCCGGGATCGTCGGCCTTGTCGGCGGCTCGCGCGCCCGCGCGTATCTCCTTGATCACGATCAGGAGGTTGTCGTCCGCCTCCTGGATCATCTCGCGCATAGTTTGGCCTCGCGCAGATACCTTGACGCTCGCCGCGGTCAACATTTCCTGTGGACTGGCGATTGGATCCTGGCCGATCATTCGCACGCGCTCGGCGAATTCATCGATGGTGCCAAGCACCGCTTCTGCGAACTCGTCAAAGAGCAGGTGAAGGTCGCGGAACATCGGTCCGTAGGTCTGCCAATGGTAGTGTTTGTAATTCAGGTAGAGTACGAGAGCGTTGGCTACTTGCCGTTGCAAGTGCTCGACTACCGGGCTATCCGGAGAGTTTTCTCTGGATATCTCTTCTGCAATCGTTTCTTTTGGTGATTTTGCCCGTTTCTGCGCTGTTGCGCTGCTATCGGTTATCTTAGCCATCGCTCCTCCATCTGATTTAAGTGGATCACGTCTCGCGGAAGCTCCGACACTTGGCGTCGGTTGTTCTCTAACCGCTCTGCTCCAAAACGACACCATCAACCATGTCGGCCGGCAGCGGGGAGCGAAAACGGAGCAGCGTTTTTACCTCGTCCGCCGACTCGATCTCCAGTGCTGCGGCCGCTCCCTCTGATGTTTGTTCAAGCCAGACGCGAGTCGGCTTGGTGATCGCGTGCGTCACATGATCTTCTGGGGTTTTGCCCAGGCTAATCGCAATTGCCCGAGACTCATCATCTGTCGATGTTGCGGTAATGCCTTCTAGAGGGAGATCCCTTGCCTCTTGTTGCGCCCCAATGTCAGCACCCAAAACCTCGAGGGTTGCCAGCCACCCTTCGTGCTGACGACTGAATCTGTCGAGGAAATTCTTCCATTGGTCGCGCGGAATCTCTTGCGTGGACATAATCTTTCCCTTTCTTTACAAACCCGAAGGAAATGTCTCCGCCGGCTCACCGGTTTCTTCCATATTCCACTCGGGTCTGCGTTGCAGCGGCTCAACGGCCCGTGTCTCATCAAAATGCAATAGGGCATCAAACTGATCGGCCAGGCGCGCATAAAAGTAATGACTCTGGCGCTCAGTTTCAGGACGATAAATGACGCCGATGGCTCGCTCAAGTCGCGGGTCGTTTACAGCGGACACCATAGGAGATCTTTCACGCAGTGAGATTTGGAAGCGGGGAATGCCCACCTGCCTCGTAACTATCTTTTAGTGCTGGACGCACACTCTTGCGCTCGGCAGGCGCATCCCAATCCGAAGCCGCCGTGACCGTGCCCGTATAAGTTGAAAATCCGATGAGCACTGAACTACTTCCGTGTTGCTCGCGCACCAATTGACCGACGTTGAGTTCACCACGCTGACCCATTTCAGTTGCACGCGCGTCGCCCAAATGCGAGTTATGTTCCCAGACAACCACTTTCGCCTGCTGCCCGAGCATTGCCAGATGCGTCGACAAAGATTCCAGAGTCTCAGCCATGTGGCGATCGCGCACGTTCCACGACGATACTGATCCGCGAAACATTGAGCGGTAGTATTCCTCTGCATTCTTGACAAGTCGCGCATTCTGCTCAGCGAAAAAGAAATCGTCCGCCGCTACACGTCCATCACGACTCGCATAGTCGGCACCGCGTCTTCGCAGTTCGACCAATTGACTTACCACTTCGTTCTCACATGACTCAGTAAGATCAAAACTCGCGGCATAACCATAGGCTTGAGTGTTCTCACCGAAATGATCGAAGCAGGAGTAGCGATAGCGGGCACGTTTTGCTGATTCGGGATCTATCTTAGCGAGGTAGCCAAGCACAGCTTCAATAGAGGCGTGCAGACTGTAAAGATCGAGACCGTAGAAACCGACTTTGTTCACGCCAAAGGAAAGCGCATCATTATGCGAACGGAGCCAACCGATGAAGTCAAGTACGTCGGCATTCCGCCACATCCAAGTGGGGAAACGCTTAAAGCCTGCGAGAGATTCAATGGCCTCGGCATCTTCCCTCTCGCCCTGCACGTAGCGATTAACACGGTAGGCATCCGGCCAGTCGGCTTCGACTGCCACTGCGGTAAAGCCTCTCTCCCGGATGAGTCGTTTTGTGATTAGTGCACGTTCGCGATAGAACTCGTGAGTGCCATGCGAAGCCTCGCCGATCAAGACGAAGCGAGCTTCGCCGATCTGTTGAATCAGTGGGTCGTAATCAGAACTTGCGCTGGTAAGAGCGTGCGAGTTCTCGCGTATGAGATTCGCTAAGACTAATGTTGGCTTGTCCAGCATACTCTCGTTCCTTGGTTCCTGGGACAATGCTGGCCCTAAGGCGCACTCGACGCTACATGCTGCTGCTGTTGTGTCCCTCGCTTTAGCAGTTCGCGGACCTCCTCGTCCGAAGTCTGCGAAAAATCCTCATACCAAAGGCCCACACCCTGGAAATGCTCTGGCGTGAAAGCGCAGACGATCTCATCAACTTCGCTGCGGAACTCGTCACATGTTTCCGGGGACGAAACCGGAACAGCTACCACGATGCGCGCCGGCTTCTGAAGGCGCAGAGATGCCGCGGCGGCACGCATCGTCGAACCTGTGGCCAGACCATCATCAATCAGGATCACGACTCGGCCCTTCACGTCGGGTGGTGGACGGTCGTCCCGGTAAGCGCGCTCCCGCCTTTCCAATTCGCGCTGCTCATGTGCCGCAACTAGGTCGATCACTTCATCGGGAATCCTTAGGTAATTAACGATGTCTTCATTGAGAACGCGCACGCCGCCTGACGCAATTGCTCCCATTGCGAATTCTTCGTGACCGGGAACTCCGAGCTTCCTCACCAGAAAAACATCAAGCGGCGCATTGAGTTCTTTCGCCACCTCGTAGGCCACAGGCACGCCACCGCGTGGCAGCGCCAGAACCGAAACGTCTGTACGATCGGCATAACGTGTAAGCCGCGCTGCCAACTGTCGTCCTGCATCGGTGCGATCTCGAAAGATCATCCTTTTCTCCCTAAGCCTGGGATTTGCCAAGCGACGGAATCGGGCTGATGCATTCCGGATGTCCGCAATGGCATGAACCCGGCACGTCTCCCGGCGCCTCAGCGCAGTACTCTGAACAATATTCACCCTCTTGACGTGCAGTGCAATTGCAACTTGGATGCGCGCACGTGTCAGTCTTTTCCGCAGTATTCATGTTCCTCCACCCCCTTCAACTCATAGCGCCTCGCCCTATTGCTCACTCTAATTGCTCACTCTAAGCAACTGAAGATGTTCACCCGCGCTGAATGCCCGGAGTTTGTTACTGTTCATGTGATCCTCCCGTGTAAGTTGTACTTCTGCTTGCTGGTGATCTTCTTTTTTATCCTCCTTAAACTCTGAGGGACCGCGGATTAATATTCGCTCGCCAATGGCGAGCTGAGGCTTGTTATTCAATTTCGGAATCTGCCGAGGCGCGACCAAAGAAAAACAAGAAAGTCACTATCCAGCCGCCGACGCTGCCGAGGTTGGCTCCGATACCTCTTTAACAACTTCAGCCGCTACGCTGCGGGGAGCATGAAGTGCGATGTCGGCCAGTGCGACGATGCCACAGCAAGAACCATCGGCATCCACCACCGGCACGCGGCGAATCTGATTCTCTTCCATAATCCTGCTGCACTCCTCCACTGACATGTCCGGCGTCACTGTCACGCACGGTTTGCTCATACAATCAGCCACCGTTAGATCGAGAGGATTAAGGCCTCGCGCAACGGTGCGGCAGACGATATCGCGATCAGTGATGACAGCGATCGGCAGTTTTGTTTCCTTGTTCTCGACAACGGGTATCTCGCCGCAGTCGTTATCGACCATCATCTGCGCGACCTCTTGCAGGCCGTTTTCTGACGTACAACATGCCGGATCGGCAGTCATAACTTCTTTCACTTGCATAGTTTTTTTCACCCCCAAAGATTCAAGTCAACTTCCTAGAACACACAATCCTCCCCGCCTTCTCACACAGCCGATTCGGACGTAAGTGCCGCCGAAACCACTCAGCGGGGAGGAAATTCAGAAACAATACTTTCAAGTGTTCACTATCAGCCTTTTCTGATAATCAAGTCCCCGCTCGTACCCACAACGGAAAGCTTCGTCGTCGCAAGCTTCGCCATAAAGTACCTTCAAATTTGACGCAGCCTCCTCGTAAGGTCTGCCGCGCAGCTTCGCATTTTGAGCGGCCTCAAAGCCACGCCGATAACTTATTTCATCTCGCCGGAAGTCCCTGCCGTTAGAGTTATAGTTTGCTTCCTCAGCAGCACGTAATTCTCGCCACCAATTCTCACGTGCCGCATCGATACTTTCTGCTCGCGCATTTTTAAACGCGTCCCTAACGCTCTCAGCAGTTTCTTCCTCATCCGCAAAAGCGATGACTACCGATCGGCCTCTTCTTAGCGCCTGCTCGTACACATACAATTCATCATGCGGCAGGCCATCCATGAGTGCTTCGTCCAAAGCTTCACCCACGGCCATCCCAGTCGCGGTCCCACCAACTCCCAGAATAGCCGCACCCAGAATTCCTCCCGCAATGACTGGCCCCACACCGGGAATAATCAAACTCGCTGTCGCCATTCCCAACGAGGCTCCTCCAGCTACGCCCATTGCGCCACCAACCACTCCTCCCAACGCTTGGCCCTCTCCGGGTGCTTCCGTGTCATCAGTGGGCACTTCTTGCTCCACCTGTTTCTTACTCATGTCCGGAGTCAAGAGTGCAATTCGGTCAGTCGGGATACCCTGCGAATGAATTTGCTGAATAGCGCGCTCTCCGGCTGCGCGCGAATCAAAAATTCCTGCTACGGTCTCCATCTTCGCTCCTTCTTGAGAATTTCCTCTGCGGTTAGCTCAGCCGCGACCGGACCTCCCGAAGTGTTTTGCCCTAGTATCGTTTCGATTTGTGCTGACGTACCTATTTCTAGTCCCCAGTGGCAGAGATAGTGAGTTGGTTTCTCACGTTCTTGGGACCTTCAATGCCACGAGCAACCTCCTCAGCTTTCCTTTTCTGGGCAGCGCTGGCCACCGTGCCGCTCAAAGTTACGACCTCGTTTTCAACATCAACATTGATGGTCGAATCCCTTAGATCGTCTTCGGCGGCCAGGGCGGCCCGCGTCTTAGTCCAGAGCCAGCCGTCGTTCGCGCCTGCGCCGATCTTGCGACCCAACTGTTTGGCCTCCTCCCGGTAGCTCTCCTTATTCTTTTCGTACTCCTCGCGCGTGATCGCAGCGCTTGTTACTCCACCAAGCGTATCCCTGATGATCATTGCTTCGAGCTTCGGTGTACCTGTTGCCTTGCCAGTCATGACAACCGTATAAGTATTGCCTGCCTGGAACTTCGCGTTCGGAATTGCCAGCACCGCATTGTTCGCACCTTCAGGGCGAACTTCGAGAGTTCCACTCATCGGATCAAACTCGCTGTAGCTGGTCTCCGACAGAGCATTCACGCCGCCGAAGAGTTCTTTATTACCTGTTTTGGCATACACGTCGACTTCGCCGGCATCAGCCGAGGCGTGAATAACTCGCACTTTTGCTTTGCCTGATGAAGGAGGAACGAGGTCGTCGTCGTAAACGTAGAGAGTCGGCTTGCTATTTGCATCCGCCATCGCTATGACTGTGTAGTGCCTACCGACGGTCAGGCCCTCACTATTTTCCGCGAGAGGCTGTGCCGTGTCCTGGCCTGCCGAACGAATACGGAAAGTATGACGCTCGCCAGACAGTTCTTTATAAGGTGACGTAGTTTTGTAGGCGATGCCAGTGAACACCTTCATGTCGTCGGCAAAGACATCCACCGCTGACCCTGCGGGGACGGCATGAATCACACGCACGAGAGCGTTGCCGCGCTGCTTGACCTCCGTGGCCGGTGGGGCGTTTGAAGTGCCCGCGTTGGTCGTCGTGGTCACGGGCTGATTTTGATTTGATTCACTAGAGCACGCGGCCACTAACATCAGGGCGAGCAGACCTAAGACCGCCCGCAGCTTAAATTGATTATTCACAGAATCCTCCTTTTGTTCGTTCAATTACTATTCCGCAGCCAAATGCCGCTGAAACCACCCAGCCGCCAGGTGCGCCACTTCGTCTAATGTGCCCGGTTCTTCAAAGAGGTGCGTTGCCCCAGGAACAATTTTCAGTTCCTTTTCGCAGTCTAGTTGGCGGTACGCATCCTTTGTTCATTCTGATCACTGGATAGTCAAGACCTCCAACTATTAGAAGCGTTGGTGACTTAACTTTGGGCAGTGCGTCTCCAGCAAAATCCGGTCGTCCGCCACCTGAGACGACCGAGCCAATCTCTTCACCAACTGAGGCAGCAGCCACTAAGGCCGCACCTCCACCGGTACTTGAGCCGAAGTAGCCAACTCTCAAGTGCCAGGTGTCAGTTTCTCTCTTGATCCAGTTAGTCGCGTCAACCAGTCGCTCGGCTAACAATCCAATGTCGAAGCGCAGGTGACGAGTGCTCACATCCACGGCCTCCTCCTCTTGGGTGAGCAAATCGAAGAGCAGCGTGCCAACGCCCGCCTCCCGAATAGTTCGCGCCACGAACTGATTGCGCGGACTATGGCGGCTGCTCCCCGAGCCGTGAGCGAACAAAACGAAGCCCGTAGCCCCTACAGGGACGCTTAGGTTCACCTTGCAGCATGATCTGCCCGGAGAAATTTGTTCCATCCGACTCCGTGCTGTGCCTGTATGACCGGTGTGTCCCATTTCAATATCCAGTTCAAAACTGTTTTTTACTGGCGCACTCAGTGGTTACTCGCATGAAATCGGAACATCTGTATTCACTTCCGTACTACGAGCACACATCAAGATCGAGGGCTTAGTGAACGAGCAAGCCAGTCGAAAGGTCGTGCGGCAAGCTGCGTTAAACTATCCCCTTCTTTATTCGCCTAATTGAAGGCCGTTTCATGGGTTGTGAATAGGCAAAATGCATACCGGCAGTTGACTCTCCTTTGAGTCCATTTGCGTCGCCTGGTCCATACACTAATTTCCTGTCCGTGAGGGTGAGCAGTTGGCATCTCGTTTGCGACAAAATCCGCATACTGCTGTCTAAAAAGCGAGAAACGCTTGGACATATACTTAGATTGAAAAAAGAAGAAAGACAGTAAAGCCATGAATAAAGGACTGACCTTTGGCGCGGGACTGGGAATGGAACCGGCGTGATGTATCTGCTGGACCCTATCGAGGAAAGAGACGACGCGCGCTTTTGCGCGACAAGTGGGTTTCAGCTACAAGGAAGACTGGTGAAGGGATCGAGGTTACCGCTCGTGACTTGAACAATCGCGCGCGCGGGATTGCTACAAGCATCCAATCAAGATTTACTTCGGATGAGACAGACGACGCTGTGCTCATCGATCGCGTGCGCTCCAAGCTTGGCAGAATAGTATCTCATCCAGGCGCTATCGAAGTTGCAGCGACAACTGGCACGTAACCCTCAGCGGTCCAATACTCGAAGGCGAAGTCAATAACCTTTTGACGTGCCTGAAACGGATTCAAGGCGTCAACGAGGTTGCTAATAACCTTGAGGTTCATCAAGAGGCGGGCAATCACCCCGCGCTCCAGGGAGGGCGCGAGCTGCAAGCTCATCGATTCGAGTTTCTGCAGGAGAATTGGTCGCCGGCAGCCCGTTTCGTGGCGGGTGCAGCCGGAGCGTCGCTTGCGATCTATGGCGGCACGCGCCGAGATGCTTTTGGCGCCGGACTTGGGGCGGCGGGGCTGTTGCTTCTAACGCGAGGGATAACCAACACTGAATTCACGCGCCTGGCCGGATTAGATGATGGTCTGAAGACTGATGGTAAAGGCACGCGTCCCGATCGTGAGGCCTCGAGTGCGCAAAATGTCCCCGCTCAAGGCTCGGCCGCGATGTGACGCGGCATTTCTAATCTGCGAAAGGTTGAAGCTATGCCACTGGAACATCTCGTCGAGCAGTTAGCCGCTTTTGAATCACAGGGTCTACCCATCGTGAGTTTATATCTCAACGCCCAGGCGAATGAGCACGGACGCCATAACTTTCATATTTTTGTGCGTAAGGAACTTCCTGAACGCGCCAGAACTTACGAGCCTGACACTCCAGAAAGGGAGAGCATCGATGCGGATCTGGTGCGGATAAACAGATACCTCGAACAGCAAATTCGTAGTTCCACTCAGGGCATCGCGATTTTTGCCTGCTCGGGCGCAAACAACTTTTTCGAGGCTGTTCAACTGGAAGCTCCAATTGACGATAACCGACTCTTCATCTATGACCGTCCACACTTGTATCCGCTGGCACGACTGCTGGATCAGTATCAACGCTATGCTGTAGTTCTTGCGGATACGAATGCGGCGAAGATCTTCGTCTTTGCTCTGGGGCGAGGCATCAAGCGCAAGGAATTGCAGAATGTGAAGACCAACCGAACACAAGTTGGCGGCTGGTCGCAGATGCGCTTTCAGCGGCACATCGAGAATTACCATTTGCATCACGCAAAGGAAGTAATCGACGCGCTTGAACACCTCGTTCTCGATGAAAGAATCGAGCATGTGATCCTCGTGGGCAATGAGGCGACTATCATTCCACTTTTGCGCGAGCAAATGTCTAAAGAGCTCTCGGACAGGGTCATCGATGTGCTCAGTCTCGGAATCGATACCTCCGAGGATGATCTGCTCCACGAATCCCTTATCGCTTATCGCCGGTACAACTCGCTCAGCGATATGGAAAGGGTTGAACATCTTATCAGCGAATATCGAGCCGACGGGCTCGCTGTCGCAGGTGTGCCGCAAACCCTCGCCGCTCTGTCTAATGGACAAGTGGAGGAACTGCTTATTGCCGCTTCCACAAGCACGCTCCAATTTGATAAAGCGGAAGTCGAGAAGGTTTTAAAGGCATACAGTAGCGACGAAGAACTACCCGCGACGCTGGACCAACGCGCCATCGCGGACGAGTTAGTCAAACGTGCAACTCTACTATCGTCGGCGCGTGTGACTTTTATTGAGGATGACACCGTTCTTAAAAATGTCGGCGGAGTAGGCGCGTTGCTTCGTTATCGCGTTTCAGCCAAGAACGCGGCACCGTACGAACAGGGCCAGGCCGTCTCGACGGCTGAAGCAGTGCTCAAGGTGGATTCGTCCACGGAGGGAGGCGAAAATGTCGGACAAAGATCGACAAAAGAAAGATCACAAACGCAAGGACAAGGAAAATAAGGCGATGAGGGAGCGGGGCAATCCTCGCAAGCAGCAGGCCTCACCTCGTCATCAGGCGAAAGACGAATCGAATCTTACTGACTCGGAAGCAGGACCTGATGCACGAAGAGGTCGCCGGTAGGCGTGGCAAGTTCCAGACGAGCACTTTTCTAAATTAACTCGAGGAGGTTGATATGTCAGAAGCGAAGACTACAACAGACCACGAGCAGATAAAGCGATGGGTGGAAGAACGTGGCGAACATCCCGCTAGAGTTAAGGGTACTGCTGTTGAAGGCAGTTCCGGCGTGCTAGCTATCGATTATCCGGGCTACTCAGGAATGGTAACGCTCGAAACCATGAGCTGGGATGAATTCTTCCAGGGCTTTGAAGAAAACAAATTAGCCTTTCTTTACCAGGATGAAACCAAGGCTGGCGACGAAAGTCGTTTCTCAAAACTAATTAATCGGGATTCCGCGGAGGAGAAGAGCCGGGTCGCTGGTTCGTGAGGTGAGCCCCGGCGGGATCTTTGCGCGACTCCGTCAGAGTCAGTCAGAGAGGAGAATCTATGGACGAACAACAATCACAAAAACGCGGTGTACGTTCCGAGGCTCAAAAAGAAGAGAAGGCGCGCGATAGCTATGCACCAATCCCGCCGGCTAATCCTGTCGGCGGCGCCTTTGGTGAGCGCAAACGCGATACGCCCACGGATGAGGACGCGTCGTTAGCAGCTAATACCAAGAGCCAGCAAAAGAGTCGTGAAGACCAAAACACATGACCAGCTTCTTCTAATAGATCTAGTCATCGACTTTGTGTCCCATTCGTAACACGTCGGTTGCTCACTTAAGGGAGGCAAAAGAGTGAATGAGAATCGTAACAAGCTTAACCAGCTCCCGACGGGAGAAGGCAAGAAGCAGAGTCCTCGTGCCGGCAAGGCAAACAAATTGCACAAGCGTGCTGAGGTGTTGCAAGCCGGTAGTGCCGAGCAGAACATCGGCACGGCGGAGGAGGAAGAGACCTTGAGGTCTGGGCAGCGATCGAGTAATCCGAAAAGGCCCAAAGCTGGGCGCTAAACCAAGCATGTTGTTAAACCAAGCATGTTGTTGATTTCCGTTTGATGGGTGAACGAATGCTTCGCTTAGACGAATACCCTGATATTCATCAACATTCGGATTGACCTCATGAAGAACACAAACAACTCGAGGAGGCGCACATGGCCAAGTACGGCAAGAAGGCAGCTAAAAAAGTCGAAAGAGCGATGCACGAACGGAAAGAGGGAACACTGAAGAGCGGTCGATCCGGCAAGAAAGTAACCAGCAAGAAACAGGCGATCGCGATTGGACTGTCACAGGCTCGAAAAGAGGGCGCTAAGGTGCCGCGCAAGAAATCTTCATCGACGAAGAAGTAGCATCAGCGTTCCCACATCATTGATGGGGACATCGAGTATCAGTTTGAGTTCGAATTCAGAGGAAAAGGAACATGCCCAAAGATCCGAAACGAAACATCCAGAGTTACCAGATCCAGGGTGGCCATCTGAATGAATTTGAGTTTCAGAAGAACCAAAGCGAACTGGCCGAAGATCCTGAGATGCCATTTACCGATGAAACTGACAAGCCAAATCTAGCCCAAGCAACAAAACGCGTCGCGGAAGTGGCCGCCGAAGCCCATCGAATAGTCCAGAAGCGAAAGAAGCGCGGGGTAAAGGCTGCCCCACAAAGAATTGCCTCCGGCAAGAGGTCAGCTAAGAAAGTTGCCAGTAAATCACCAAAGAAAACTACGAAACGGGCAGGAGTGAAAAAGCGCGCAGGAGTGAAAGGTAGGAGTCAAAAAGCTGCTCGCTAATGTTCAACTATGTGTCTCCGACTTGATGCGTGGCTTGGAGATCAGCATCGCGCGGTAGTAGTCACAATGATTTAGAAAACTGAAATCCGGTTTCGACCGAATAAAGAAAACGTTTGAAACACGGAGGCGGAACAGGACTAAAGCTTCTTGCTGCAAGAATAGAGGTCATCATGAAGAACTCAACGGAATTTGAATACGATGATAAGGCAGATACGAAGGAGGTGGTGACTAGGAGTCTGTCGGAATAATGTTTAAAGATTCGTGTTCAAAGAAAAGCCAGACGGATTATAGTGAGGGCTATGAGCAGAATCTACCTGAGCTACGATCCGGAGCAGAAGTTACTGTTGCCG
>Ga0187892_10002467_pt1 | contig 36939 bp, 31 predicted proteins | sample MA1701073metaG_FD_139345 | JGI IMG/M metagenome (GOLD analysis project Ga0187892, IMG submission 139345) | Bio-ooze microbial communities from a basaltic lava cave in the Kipuka Kanohina Cave System on the Island of Hawaii, USA - MA170107-3 metaG ... | reverse complement strand
TCTCAAAACCCTTATTTAAAGCATAAACACGATACAGTCAATTCAACTCACTTGAAAGAATCCAATCTCTCATGTGAAAATTATGCGTCAAAATGTAACTTTATTTTTGCGTGAATCCTAAGCCTACGGCCGCAGGCGTTTTCCTATTTATTTGAGCTTTGAATCAAGGACGGGCTGTTGAGACGGGGTTCAAGACCACTGGTAAAATGAGCCGATGGCCTTGATTGAAAGCAGTCTTGCTGGCCCGGCAGCGGGTGAAACGCGGTGTTGCCCGTTTCTGGCCGTGGGAATCTCATCCAATGAAAATAGAAAATATTAATCAAGATTTCTTCGAGATGATTAAGCGCAAGCTATCCCGCAACAACCTCGCCCCAAGCCAGTTTTTTGAGGCGCCTGAACGCTTCGCGATCTTTCTTGTCTGCACGCTGCCGCACAACGCCGGCGGCGGTGCAGAGCTGCGCCTCGGCGTAAGCTTTCGTCACCTGCGGCGCGCGAATGATTCTCGCCCACGGCGCATGAGCCGGCGCAAAACGCGCCATCGCCGCGTAGGAAAATTTGCAATCCTCCCACTGTGAAATCGCCTCTTTAGCCCGGCGCTGAAATTTTGGCCGCTGCAGACGCTGCGGAAAATGGCACCAATCATCAACGAGCGGACACGAATTGTCATGCGGGCACGGCGCGAGCGTGTGCGCGCCCAACGCCAACAAGCGCTCGCGCGTTCTTTTGATCGCCGGAAAAGCGGCAGAGGTTCCCGGTTCGACCAGCAACAGCACGCCGCTGCAATGTTCCCACGCATAATCCACCACGCGCGCCTGATCCACCTCAGGAAGCTCATTCAAGACATGCCCGATGATGACGAGATCGTAGGTTTGGCCAATCCGCGGAAGCCGGCGGCGAAGATCGAGCTTTTGCCAAGAGCAATTGCGAACAGCGGCTTGTTCGGCAGCTTGCGCCAATTTTTTTCCGATGGTAATGAAAGACGCTTCGCGTTCCCAGGCTTCGAGTTTCGTTAAAGACGGCCACTGCTCGACCGCCGCCCACAACGCGGTGCCCGGCCCGCTGCCAAGATCGAGCAACGAAAACGGCTGCCAGTCCGGCGCTTGCGCTTTCGTCGCGGCCATCGCGCCGTAAAGCTGCGCGTAAGTGGCCGGAAAAATCTGCGCCAGATACGCCAGAGCTTGTTCCTCCCCTCGCGCAAAGCTCGACGGCAAAATCTCGCGCTTGCCGCGATAACGCCGGCTCAAGGCTTGCGCCTCGCTCACCCACTGCCTGGCCGGCATCGTTTTAAGAAGCTCGCGGATGGCGCATTCGATACTTTCGGGGAGACTGAGCATGGTTAGCAACGAATATACAACAAAATTTTGTGTATCTCAATTTTTTTATTTCTTATAACTTACTATCCTCTGCGCGATGCGCCTGCAAACCTTTTTCCGGCTCAACTGTCTAATCGGGTGACTATGGACGAGAGGGAAACAAGACTGATTCGACGGGCGCAAGAAGGCGACGGCGCCGCGTTCGAGGCGTTGGTGCAGATGCACGACCGGCAGGTGTTGAAGCTGGCGCGGCAGATGTTGAACAACCTGGAAGATGCGCAGGATGTTTATCAGGACATCTTCATCAAAGTTTTCCGCAGCCTGCCGGCGTTTCGCTTTGAAAGCGAATTTTCAACGTGGCTGTATCGCATCGTCATCAACCAATGCCTCAATTATCGCCAGTGGCGCAGCCGCCGGCGGTTTTTGTCTTTCGATTCGCCGCGCGAAAACGAGGACAGCCCAAGCCCGCAGTGGCCAAAAGACAACAATCCCGATCCGGAAAAGGCGGCGTTGAGCATGGAGCTGGGCCGCGAGATCGCGCTGGCGATGGAATCGCTGTCAGACAAACAGCGCGCGGTTTTTGTTCTGCGCCATTTTCACGATCAAAAATTGCAGGATATCGCCAAGACCCTGGGCTGCGCGGAAGGCACGGTGAAAAATTATCTTTTCCGCGCCACGCAACAGATGCAGAAAAAACTGCGGGAGTATCGGCAGGCTTGAAAACGAGCAACGTAAAATGTCTTTAGAATATCTGCAACGAAAAGGGAACTGCAACGAAAATGGCTTTAAAGTGTTTGCAACGAAAAGAGAACTGCAACGAGAATGTCTACTATGAAAAATTGCCATTATATCCAGACCGTGTTGCCGCTTTTCGATAGCGACGAGCTGACGGCGATTGAGAAACGGCAAATCGACGATCATTTAACCACGTGCAGCCGTTGTCGTGAGGAGTTGGCTTCCATTCGCGCGCTGCATGCCGATTTGCGGCGCGCCGATACTTTCGAGCCAAACGCGACGATGCTGGCGGATTTGCGCCGCAGCTTGCGGCGGCGATTGCGGCACGACTCGCTTCGACCGCGATGGCCGGAAAAAGTGGGCGAGCTTTTATTCGGCCAGTTTCGGCCGGTGGTGCAACTCGGTTTTACCGCGGCAATGCTGCTCATCGGCGTCATCATCGGACGCCAGTTTTTTGCGCCGGTTTCGCCGGTGGAAAAAATCGAGATGTTGAGTTATTTGACGCCGGGCAAGCCCGTGGCGATTCCGAACGGCTATCTCGCGCCGTCGCTGGCGAAAGTGCAGACGATCAGCATCGATCCCGCCACCAAGGAAGTGCAGGTGCAGTACAGCATCGTCAATGACGTGCAAGTCCGCGGCAATGTTGAAAACCCGTTGATTCGCCAGGCGCTGTCGTATGCGTTGTATGCCGAAGATCAGCCCAGCTTGCGTTTGCGCGCGGTGAAAGCCATCAGCGAAACTTACGTCTCCTCCTCATCCGGGCAGGACGATGAAATCACCGAGGCCTTGGCGCACGCGCTGGAGAACGATCCCAACGCCGGCGTGCGCCTCAAAGCCGCAGAAGTACTCAAGCAACTGCCGCTGAACAATTTGGTCAAAAACACGCTCATTCGCGTGCTGATGCGCGATGAAAACTCGGCGGTGCGCATCCAGGCGATTGAAGCGCTCGGCCGCGGCAATCTCACCCAGGATGAACAGGCGGTTTTTCATACGGCAGCTTCGGATACCAACGAATACGTTCGCCTGCAAGCCAAGCGCTTGCTCGCCGGGCAGCTTGAAAAGGCGATCAAGGATGAGAATCAAAACAGGCTGTAAAAAATCTTAACCGGAGAAATAAAATGAAAACTCGTATGCAAAGAAAACCACAGTTTGTCTTGTTACAGGTATTCATTCTGGTGATGCTCACCGTCGCCGCCGGCTTCGCCCAGGAGCTGCGCAAGGAGGGGCGTTATTACACTTCCGAAATCAAACGCAACTTCAACGTCTCGGCGACCGGGACGCTGGAAATGGCCGACATTAGCGGCGACGTCGATGTCACGGTGTGGCCGAAAAATGAAGTGCAGATTTTGGAGCGTCTGCGCATGGATGTTTATACCGAAGCAGAAGCCAAACACGTGTTGGAAGATCGGAAAGCCTCGTATACGCAAAGCGGCGATCGCATCATCGTGCGCGGCGACGGCCGGCGTTCGCGCCACTCGCTGGAATCGAGCTTTCAAATTTCGGTGCCGGCCACGTTCAACCTCGATATTGCGACCAGCGGCGGCAATATTTCCGTGCAGCAGATTAAAGGCGCCTCGCGTTTGCGCACCTCCGGCGGCAATTTGAGGTTGCTCGAAATCGGCGGAACGGTACGCGCCACGACGTCGGGCGGCAATGTCACGGTACGCGGCAGCGAAGGCGACGTCGACGTCAAAACTTCCGGCGGCAATCTTGAGCTGGAGCGCATCAAAGGTATGCTCACCGGCGCAACCTCCGGCGGAAACATTTGGCTGCGCGGCGCAACAAAAGATGTGCGCTTGCGTACCTCCGGTGGCGATGTGGAAATTAGCGACACCGATGGCGCCGTCAACGCCAGCACCTCGGGCGGCAACGTGCGCATCGAAAATGTGCGCGGCAGCGTCGATGCCAGCACCTCCGGCGGCAATGTCATCTTGCGCAATGTCAGGCAGGAGGTGACGGCTTCGACTTCCGGCGGCGATGTCGAGGCGGTCGGGTTGTACGGGCCCTCGCGGCTGCGGACTTCAGGCGGCGATGTGGAGGCGCGCGACGTGCAAGCCAGCATCCAAGCCGCCACCTCCGGCGGCGATGTTAACGTCGAGTTTACGCTCAAAGATTTTGCCAAACCGCACGCCATCGATTTGAAAAGCAGCGGCGGCGAGGTCACGCTGGCGATTCCCGAAAAGCTGCCGGCCACCATCATGGCGGAAATCCGGCTCGGCGACGGCCGCTGGTTCAGCCGGGAACGTTATGACATTTCCTCGGATTTTCCGCTGAAAATACAACGCGAAGAAGAGAGCCGCGAAGGCCGCTACATTCGCGGCGAAGGCCAGATCAACGGCGGCGGCGATCTGATTACGTTGACGACCAGCGCGGGCAATATCACGATTCGCAAGCTGGCGCGATAACAGCAGTTCCCAACGGATTGAAACAACGCAACGGATAATAAAATTTTCTATCCGTTGCGTTGTTTCAATCCGTTGGGCATTCTTAAAACAGGAAGGACCAACACCATGTACCGCCATTTTTCTCTGGTTCGCTTTTTTATCTTTTTTATCTTTTTTCTCCCCTTTGCCATCCTCGCCCAGGATGAACGCAGCGAGAAATCATTTTCAGTGAAACCCGGCGGCTGGATGGAGCTGCGAGCGGATTTCGGCTCGGTGCAAGTGCGCTCGTGGGCGCAGAACGAAGTCAAAGTCGAAGTGCGCAAATGGATTTCGGGCCGGCATCGCCGCAGCGCCAAAGAGTTGTTCGAAGATTATGAGATCCGTTACAACCAAACCGCCCGCGGGGTGTCGATTGTGGCGGAAATGCGCGGCAGAACGTTTTGGCGCGGCAATGACGGCTTGCAGGTCGAGTTTCGCCTGATGGTGCCTAAGCAATACAATCTCGATCTCAATACCTCCGGCGGCAGCATCGATGTGGATGATTTGATTGGCGAGGCGCGGGTCAAAACCAGCGGCGGCCCGCTGTCGCTGGGCCGCATCGAAGGGCCGGTGCAGGCCAGCACCAGCGGCGGCAGCATCGCGTTGCGGCAGGCCAAAGGCAATGTTGTGGCGCGAACGAGCGGTGGCGGCATTACAGTTGGCGACGTTGACGGCGAGGTGGATGTGGAAACCTCCGGCGGCTCGATTGAAGTGGACGGCGCCGCCGGCAATTTGCGCGCGCACACCTCCGGCGGCGGCATGTCGCTGCGCGGTTTGCGCGGCAATGTCGACGCCAGCACCTCGGGCGGCTCCATCGAAGCCGAGATTCTTAAGCAACTGGATGCGCCCTGCGAGCTGTCAACCTCCGGCGGCGGGATGACGATTTATCTGTCGCGGGACATTAAAGCCGACCTCGACGCCTCGACCTCCGGCGGCGAGGTCGAATGCGATTTGCCGGTGACGATTCAAGGGAGATTCGGAGAAGGCAAACTGCGCGGCAAGCTCAACGGCGGCGGCCCGCTGTTGACGCTGCGCACAAGTGGTGGGGATATTCAGTTGCGGAGCAGATAAGATCGAATCTGGAAATTGAAATAAAAAAGCCGATGACTTGTTGCATCGGCTTTTGGGATTTCTACGATTTCTGAAACCGGGATAACACCTGCATCAGCGGCAAGAAAACAGATGATCAAGTTTGTTTGGAGAAGAAGCCATGAAATACCACAAAACGAAATTCATGCAACGGTTTTCTCGTCCGCTGAATGCGATGTTAGGCGCTCTTATGTTATTTACCTATTCGTGTGTCAATATTTCTGCAACAAATTACAATGACCCGCAGCAATTTTTATCAATAATATTTAAGTACGTCGTAATGATTTTATTATCGTAGGCTATGTTTTCGCAACTGTTGCTTTTTTTGTTGTATTAAAAGAAATTCTATTAAAGGAATTTCTTGGGTTTGATTTTAAATCATTTTTTAGATGGTTTAGATTCGTTTTTAAGAGGTAAGACGTAAACTTTCATTGTGTCGTTTGTGGAAAAAATTCTTAGACTATCATTTAAAAGCTCGACAGTAATTTTTGTATTAACCAATTTGATTTTTTCGGCTTCATCATTAAAAAACGGTTTTAGTATTGGTATTGCCGATAATAACGCTGCCAATACCGCTATGCAAACAGCACCTATTGTCCAGTTAATAGATTTTTGTTGTTGCTTAAAAGTCGTTTTGAAATTATTGAGTTGTTCATCAATTGCCACTCGTTCAATTGATCTAAAATTATTCTTGACGTAGTCTATCAACTTTTGAGTCGGTATAAATTCTTTGCCCGATAAAGCTAAAAGCTTCTCTTCCAATTCTGGATAAAGTATTTTGTAGCTGGGCTTTTCAAATTCTTCTTCAAAAGCCGAGCCTAGTGCCGATGGTTTTGAATCTCCGACAATCAAGATATATCTTTCATCTTTAAGGTTCTCAATGAGAACAAATATCAGAAGCAATGTCTTACACACGTGTTCAAAATATTCTTCAAGTTCTTTTCTTTCAAGGTGTGAATATTTTGCTACTTTAAAGAGGCATTCTCTTTTTTCATGATCAAGGCTTATATAATGCCCATCCTTTAAGAGTTCTTCACCTGTTTTGAAATAGTTTATGGAAACAAGGTTATTGATTCCAATGACTGCGCCTTTTTTATCAAGCTCAATGATGCCATTGATGATTTCTTGTTCTAATTTATCGCGATAGATCATAATGCGAACTATATATTTTAGATATGATACAGGCTTTAAAACTTGCAAATTGCTTAACAGCTGCTGGTTGTAAATAAACTATGGATAAAGTGCTTCGCCGGGGGTAAATGTACCATTTTGAAGCATACCGAGAAAGCCGCGACGCATCGCATTGGGATGTGCTTTGGAAAATGATTCGGACATATTAGCTTTGTAAGCTTCTTCCGTTGAGTATAGATTGACATCAACGAGGCGTTCTTTATCAGCGATTCGCCGTGCAAGGGTTTCGCGTTCCGCCGCAGATGTTTTACGCGAAACGCTGGGTACTAAGACTTCACCAAACTTTCCACCGCCACCAAACTTTTCAACTGTGAAAAGGATTGTGTAGGCAGGAAGCCCAGCCTCAGCCGCTTTCGTTACTGGGTCGGGGGCAGTATATTTTTCAGTTTCGCCCCAAACCTTGACTCTGCCTTTGCTCGGTTGGTCTTCATAGACAGTCATTACTTGACCGTTCTTCGTATAAAAGAGCAGACTGCGTCCAGTATTGAAGCTGATGCGTTGTCGCTTGCCATTAGCCCAATCAGGCACGGACTGGGCGGCTGTCGGCTTGCCAAATTCTGAATGCTGCTGCAGAAAAACTCTGATCTCAGGGAGAATATCGATATCGCGATTGGATTCAGGTGAACTACCGCATGAGATAGAAATAATAACGGCAGCAAAGAGAAGTGGAAATAACAATCTCATACGTTCTCCTTATTTTTTGAAAGCTATGAACAATGATCGAAACCCGCCTAACTTGGTTTATACGACAGAACGTGCATTTTCAGTCGCAGTTAAATGCAAGTAAAACAGATCACTTTAACGATTTTTGGTACAAGATTTTTGCTTAGCCATGATGCGCAAGAGCTTTCGCAGCCTGGCGCAAACTTGCGAAAATGTCAATCTCAAAAGTTGATGAACCCAGTTGGCTGCTTCCAGATGTTTCGGGGGTAATATGAAAATTTCAAACCCCAAAAGCAAGTGTTTTTTGCTTTTTTTAAACCTTTGTTTTTATAAATGATGCTTTATATAAAAGCCGCTGAGATTCTTGACCGCCGGCTTTTTTCTTACAATTTTTTAAGCTTGTTCAAAAAATAATCCAGCGCGTGAAAATGATCCACGTGATCCGGCGCGGTGTTGCCGGCAAAGCCCAGCACGCTAAAGTGGTGTTGGCGCGCGGCGCTCAATTGCTGCATGCCAAGCGGGCCCCAGCGCAAAACCGCTTGGCGTTTCATCCCCAGGTTTTGCAAAACAAAATCCGTCGCCTCCGTCGTGCTCACAAACGTGCCCGGGAAAATTTCCGAGTGGGTGATCAAAAATTGTTTCCCGGCATTTTTCTGCGCGGCGGCTCGCGCAAAACGGATGAACGCCGCTACGTCGCTGCTGTCGAGGCGCCCGCCCTCGGCCAGCACGCGCCGCTCGGGAACATAATCCGCATGAATGCCGTCCAGCAACAAAATCGCCTCCACCGCCTCGAAGTTTTGTTGGCTGCTGATGATCTTTCTAATCGCGCCATAACCGGCGCTGAAGCCGCTCAAAATAATTTTTTGCAAAGAAAATGAACGAGCGAGTTTTTGTTTCAGGCTGTCGTGTATCGCCGCCACGAGGCTTTGGAACCTCGTCGAATCATCGAAAGCGTTGCCGTAAACACTTGATCCCGCGCCGAGATGGATGGTCGCCGCGACGAGCGCGCCCTGGTATTTGGCGGCGGCATGATGCACAACATAACTCGCCCCGTGAAAATGCAGCAGCAGATCGAACGCTTTCGCCTTTTGCCGCTTCTGCGGAATGAAAACGCCGACCGGCTGGGGAAGAAGATCGAAAATCTTAAATTCAAGACCGGGATATTTTTGTTGCGGAACCCGTTTGTGCGCGCGAGTTTGGTCGGCCATCGGCGAGGGGTTTTGCTGCGCGAAGACAAGCGAAGCAAAAAATAGCGCGATAACCGTAAGCCGGCGCCAAAAAGAAAACATCAGCGCCCACAGAATTGAAAATCCCACAGAAAAATTTTTTGTTTTATTTCTTTTGTACCTGTTTTAATGACAGTGACACGTTTTACGCCTTACGATTTACGTCCTGCAACCATTTCTTCGCCTCCTCGAGTTGCCGCTGCACTTGCGCGCCGGAAGTTCCGCCAATCGCATTCCGCCGCTCGACGCTCACGTCTGCGTCAAAACATTTTAAGACCTCGTCGTCAAAAGCCGGATGCAGCGCCCGCCAAAACGACATCGGCAATTCGTGCAACCGGAACGCCACCTTTTCGGCGTGTTGCACGGCTCGCGCCACCACGCTGTGCGCCTGCCGGAATGGAATGCCCTTGCGGACGAGATAGTCGGCAATATCGGTGGCAAACAAGCCGCTGTCGATGGCCGCGCTCATTTTGTCGCGCCGGAAACGGCACGTCGCCAGCGCGCCGGCAAAAACCGCGAGGCAGTCGTGCGTCGTTTGCAGCGCCTCAAACACGATTTTTTTATCTTCCTGCAAATCGCGGCTGTAGCTCACCGGCACGCCTTTTTGCAGCGTCATGATCGAGGCCAGCAAGCCGATCACCACGCCGGCTTTGCCGCGAACCAATTCAAACGCGTCGGGATTTTTTTTGTTGGGCATCATGCTCGACCCGGTCGCGAATTTTTCGCCGGGGTCGATAAAGCCAAACTCCTGCGCGCTCCACAAAATGAAATCGTGGCTGTAGCGGCTCAAGGTGGTGCACACCTCGGCGCAAATAAAAACGATTTCGCTGCAGAAGCTTCTCGTGCCGGTGGCGTCGATGGAATTTTCCATAACCCGCGAAAAGCCGAGTTCTTTGGCCAGCATTTGGCGGTCAATCGGAAACGCCGTGCCGGCAACGGCGCCGCTGCCCAGCGGCAGCTCGTCGATTCGACCGGCAAAATCCCGCAACTGCTCGCTGTGCCGCCGGCATGAGGCAAACGCCGAAAGCAGATAATGTGCCAGCCGAATCGGCTGCGCCTGTTGCGTGTGCGTGTAACCGGGAAGAATGAGATCCGGCGCGGCTTCGGCTTGTTGAATGAGAACGCCAACCAGATCGCGAATTGCCGCTTGCAATGCGCCGCTTTGCTTTTTGAGATAAAGCCGAAAATCCGTGACGACTTGATCGTTGCGGCTGCGGCCGGTGTGAATCTTCGCGCCGGCGGCGCCGATCAATTCGGTCAAGCGCCGCTCGATGGCGACGTGAATGTCTTCGTCATGCGGCGAAAATTCAAACTGCCCGCGGCGAAATTCGTTTTCGACGCGCCGCAGGCCGCGTTGAATCTTCGTTTCTTCAGCCGCCGTCAAAATTTTCGCGCCGCGCAGCGCTTTCGCCCAGGCGCGATTGACGGCAATATCTTCCTGCCACATCACACCGTCAACCTCGATCGAACGGCTGAATTTTTCCATCAACTCATCCGGGCCGGTCGAGAACCTTCCGCCCCAAACTTTAGCAAACCCACTTTGTGAATGACTCGAATCGTTTTTGCTTTTTTTTCTTTTTCTCATTTTTGATTTTTCTAGTCCCGCTTGAACTTGCTGTAATCCGGATGGCGATATTCACTCGCGCCCGTGCCCTCGATGTCGATCAACGCCTTGACTTTCAGCGGCAGGCCGAAGAGATTGATGAAGCCCTCGGCGTCGTGCTGGTTGTAAACATCGTCTTCGCCGAACGTGGCGTAATCTTCGCGATACAGCGAGTACGGCGATTTGCGGCCCTGCACGATGACGTTGCCTTTGTAAAGCTTGAGCCGCACCGCGCCGGAAACTTTTTCCTGCGTTTTTTGAATGAACGCGTCGAGCGCCTGTCGCACCGGCGTGAACCATTGGCCGTTGTAAATCAGCTCGGCGTAGCGCGGCGCCAGCGATTCTTTCATGCGCAGCAACTGGCCGGACAGCACGAGGCTCTCCAATTCGCGATGCGCCATGTAAAGAATCGTGCCGCCGGGTGTTTCATAAACGCCGCGCGATTTGATGCCGACGAGGCGGTTTTCCACCATATCAACGCGGCCAATGCCGTTTTCGCCGCCGAGTTTGTTGAGCGCCATGAGCAATTTGACCGGCGGCAATTTTTCTCCGTTCAAGCCAATCGGCTCGCCGTTTTCAAAATCAACGGTGATGATCGTCGGGCGATCCGGCGCGGCCTCCGGGCTAACGGTCAAGCCGAACATGCTTTCCGGCGGCGCCTGCCAGGGATCTTCCAGCTCGCCGCCTTCGCTCGAAAGATGCCAGAGGTTTTGATCGTGGCTGTAAATTTTTGTCAGCGAGGCGGTGATGGGAACGTTTCTTTCTTTCGCGTAGCGAATGGCCTCCTCGCGCGAGCGAATTTTCCATTCGCGCCACGGCGCGATGACGCGGAGCTTCGGATTGAGCGCCTTGTACGTCAATTCGAAGCGAACCTGATCGTTGCCTTTGCCGGTGCAGCCGTGCGACACCGCGTCCGCGCCTTCTTTTTCCGCAGCCAAGACTTGATGCTTGGCAATGATGGGCCGGGCGAAGGAGGTGCCGAGCAAATATTGGCCTTCGTAAATCGCATGCGCTTTCAACGTCGGATAAATGTACTCGCGAATAAATTCCTCGCGCAGGTCGTCGACATACACTTTGCTGGCGCCGGTTTTCAACGCCTTCTCCTTCAGCTCTTCCATGTTATCGCCCTGGCCGATGTCGGCGGTGTAGGCGATGACTTCGCAGCCATAATTTTCCTTCAACCAGGGGATGATGATTGAGGTATCGAGGCCGCCGGAGTAGGCGAGAACGACTTTGCGAACTTTTTTGTCCATTGAAATTTTCCTTTCCTGAAATGATAATTGATTACAAATAACCGGTTAGGTTTGGTTTTTAGAGTTGAGCCAATTTAAAAAGCAACTCATTCATGCTTGAGATCAGCGGTCTGCCCGCCAGCGCCTGCGCGAGCAGGCCGAAACAAACGGCAGCATAAATGAGCGAGAACAATGCCGTGAACGCGGTAGGATATGATCCGGCAAAATTCAGCCGCTCGCGATATTTAAAGAGCAGCCAGCCGATAAGCGGAATGATCTGAAACGCGTGCATGCCCAAAGCATGCGCGATGCGCAAATCGCCGCCGGTCGCGCTCCAATTCACCATCGGCAAACCGGGGCCGCCGTCCGGCACGCCGACGCTGTGCGCCTCGCGAGCGATCATCATCTGCCCTTGAAAAGCGAAAATTAAAAACAAGAGAAACCCCAAACGAATGCCCCACAAATATGAGGATGGAATGTCGGGCTTCTTCACCACAAACAGTCCTAACGCCCACACGTCGAACAGAAGATTGAGATAGATCATCATTCCCATCATCGAAAATACCGTGGCGTCATAAGGCGTCGAAAAATTGAAATGCGATTGCACGCCGCGCGCCGCCTGGCTGTAGATGCACACCATCTCGATGAACATCACGACCGTCACACTCAGGCTGATGGTTTTGAAGGAACGCCGGCTGTCGCGCACGTAATCAAGAAACCAGGCCAGCGTCCACAAGTAGGCCGTGACCGAGAGGCAGAACTTCATCGGCTTGATCCACGTATTGACTCCCGTAACAGTGCGCGAATCAAAAAACGCGGCGACGAACGCGAAAAGAAAAGCGGCGATCAACAGCCAGCCCAACGCGACGAGCGGCGGATTGCGGCGATAAAGCTCACGCAAAAATTCGCGCATACTAATTCTCCAATATGGTTTGTTTCTTTGCAGCCAAACGAATCAGAAAATAAAGCAGGAGGCCAATCGGGCCAAATAAAAACGTGAGCGCGAGGCAGGGAATCACCAGCAAATGATTGAGACCGAGGCGCTGCGCGTCACGAACTTCCCAACTGCCGATGGACAGATCGAAAGCGAGATAATGAATCCAGCCGGCGAGGAGCATGGCGGGGTTTTGGAAAAGCTGTTGCACTTGCGACAGCGAGCCAAAGCCGCCTTCCGTCCTGCCGAATTGGGTGACCACCAAATAGAGATAAACGAGTCCCAGCAACATTGGAATAATCACGCTCGTGATCAAGCGCGCCGTCCATTTCCAGCGCGGCAAAATCGCGAGCAAAAGCCAGCCGGGCAAAACCGCGGTGTTGCAAATGGAAAAGATAGTTTCGTATGACATGTTCTCCTCCTCGTGTAAGTGGAGCGCGGACTTTCAGCCCGCACGCGCCTCGTGGACAAGAAAGTCCGCGTTCCTTTTTAAATCAAACCCAGCGCGCGCGGATCATCAATAATTTTTTCTTCCTGTTTATACGGCACGAAACCGGCTTGCTGATAAATCGCCAGCGCTTTCGGATGATCCAGCGTGCAGGTGTGCAGCCAGAACCGTTGGGGAGTGTAACTCCAGGCTTTGTCGATCATCCAATTCAAAAGAAACGGCCCGAGACGCTGCCCGATAAATTCCGGCATGATGCCGAAGTAAGCCAGCTCGATAGCCGTTTCGTGCCGGCGGTCCAGCTCGGCGTATCCGGCCGGCACGCCGTCAACATACAAAACGTAAATTTCAACTTGAGAATTTTGAATGATGTCGCGCAATTGCTCATCGCTCATCCGGCGCCGCTCATGCCACAGCCACGGCCCGCCGACGGTGTTGTAGAGATAGCGATAAAATGAGACGGTTGGGTTGATCGCCGGTGTAATTTTTATCTTCGAAGACGGCGGCGTCAATTCTCGCGGCTGCGGCTTGTTCCGCATTTCGAGATAGGTGATGGCGATCTTGAGCTTTCCGGCGGGAATATCTTCTTCGGTGTTCATCGCAAAAAATTATGCAGAACGTTTTCTCTGTTAAGGATTTCTGCGGACGCGAATTTTAGTCCGCGTCGCCGTGATAATCGCCCCTTTTTCCAAATCATCTGAGTGTGTTGCGATGATTTGTCTTACCAGCTTTATGCGTGTTTGGCGATTCACATTGGGCAGACGGATGATGCCATCGTGCGGCTTGAATTCAACTCTTCATTGGCAATGACGGTTTTGGCATAAGCAAGACATGCTTGCAAATCTTCCGATTCCAGATCCGGATAATCTTCGAGCAGTTCTTCTTTGGTTACGCCTTGACTGAGAAGATCAAGAATCATTTCAACAGAAATGCGAAGACCTCGAATGATCGGTTTGCCGCCGAAAATCGCCGGATTAACCGTTATGCGTCCCAACCCGGACGAGCCGGAACCAAACAGGAAAGAGCTATTGGTATCCGGATTTTACGAATCGCCCGGATCAAAAATTTAATGGTTTGAATCCGGGCGATTCGGCAAATCCGAATACCACTAAAGTCTTTGCTTTTTTTGCAAAGATATCACTTGTAACAGACTAAAATAGATGAATTATTCATAATTGGTTCCTTTTGAGATTTGCGTTTCTTCATCACCTAATCTCCTTGACAATCCCTCGCATCAACCGTGCAAAAGTCTCGCTGATGCGGTTCGCCGTTTCCGTCACTTCGGCGTGATCGAGTTTTTGGTGGGAAAGGCCGGTCGCCAAATTCGTGATGCAGGAAATGCCGAGCACTTTCATGCGACGATAAACCGCGGTGATGACTTCCGGCACGGTGGACATTGTCAACGCCTCGGCGCCGAGGCGGCGCGCCATCTGCACTTCGGCGGCGCTTTCGTAGCTCGGACCTTTCGAGGCCAGCAACACGCCGCGGCGCAAAGGAATATGCAGCTCTCGCGCCACGCTCATCGCCACCTCTTGCAGCTCGCGGCTGTAAGGATCGGACATATCAGGCCAGCGCGGGCCCCACTTGTGCTCGTGTTGGCCGCGCAGGGGATTCGCAAACATCAGATTGATTTGATCATCGATCAGCATCAAATCCCCCGGCTTGAACAGCGGATTCACCCCGCCGGCCGCGTTGGTAACAATCAGCTTTTTGACGCCAAGCTCGGCCATGAGATGAACCGGAAACGTCACGCGTGAAATGGGATAGCCTTCATACGTGTGAATTCTTCCCTGCATCAATAAAATCGGCTTGCCTTCAATTTCACCAAACACCCAACGTCCGGCATGGCCCGAAACCGTCGAAACCGGATAGTTGGGAATCGTCGAGGTCGGAATGCTCACCGCATTTTGCGCCGCATCGGCAAATGGGCCAAGGCCGGAGCCGAGAATCGCCGCGAGTTGAGGCATCGCGCCGATTTTGCTTTTTATAAACAAAGCGGCTTGCTGGAGCAGCCGTTCGTCAACGATATATTCCGGAACTTGATTTGAATCAGTCATGGTGGAATTTTTTTCTAACTTTTGGTGTACTGCGTAAAACGTAATGCGTAATTCGTAATTTACGCATTACGTTTTACGCATTACGTTTTACGCTTTACATTTACGACTTACGTTTTACGCCTTACGTTTCATTCTTCCCGCGGCTCATAACATTTGCGGCAGCGCGCTTCGTACATGCCTTTGGCGCCGACCACCACGCGCTCTTTCACGTCGGTGAGGCGCTGCGTATAGCTGGCCGGCTCGCCGCATTGCATGCACACCGCTTGCGTTTTCGTCACCTGCTCGGCGATGGCCATGAGTTGCGGCATCGGCTCGAACGGCTTGCCGCGATAATCCATGTCAAGTCCGGCGACGATCACGCGCTTGCCCTGTTCCGCCAGCGCATTGCAAATCTCGACGAGATCGGCGTCGAAAAATTGCCCCTCGTCAATTCCGATCACCTGGGCTTCGTCGCTTTTTTGGAGAATCTCTTTGGCGCTGCGCACCGGAAACGAGCGCAATTTCTGCTCGTTGTGCGAGACGATATGATCGTTGCTGTAGCGTTCGTCGATGGCAGGTTTGAAAATCGCCACCTTTTGCCTGGCAATTTCAGCGCGGCGCAGACGGCGAATCAACTCCTCGGTCTTGCCGCTGAACATGCTACCGCAAATAATTTCGATGGAACCGGCGAGTGGATTAGCTGGCATAAATTACTTTGCCCTCGCGGCTGATCAGTGAAGTAAAAGTTCGTGGGTCCGACATTGCATCTTGGTATTGTTCGGGTGTCATGACAATTAGATCCATCGGAATATGCACATCACGAGGTAACAGGCGGCGAAGATAAACGGCTTTGTCGCGGTTGTTTTGCATTGAGGGATTGTGCCAAACCACCCAAAAATCCAAATCGCTGTTCAATTCGGCCTCGCCACGAGCATGTGAACCGAACAGTATGATTTTCTCCGGTTGTACTGCTTTAACCCACGTATCGCGAATAATTGAAATTTCCGGCTTCATTTTTAGTTTCCATTTCTTTTCTCATGCTGCTGTCTTAGCAGCGCTTCGATTTTGGTTTTCAACAAATCAATCGCCACCCAGTTGTAACCGCCTTCGGGAACGATGATATCAGCATAGCGCTTCGTCGGCTCGACAAATTGTAAATGCATCGGCCGCACCGTTTTTTCGTATTGCTCGATAATGGATTGCACCGTGCGGCCGCGCTCCAACGTGTCGCGCTTGAGCCGCCGGATGAAGCGAATATCGGGATCGGTATCGACGTAGACTTTGATGTCCATCATCTCGCGCAAGCGCGGATTGTCGAGAATGAGGATGCCCTCCAAAATCACAACATCATGCGGCCCGGCCCGCCGCGTTTCCGCCCGGCGCGTGTGCGTCGTAAAATCGTAGACCGGAATATCCACCGTCCAGCCGTTCAGCAGCTCCTCGACGTGTTGAATCAGCAATTCCGAATCAATGGAATTGGGATGATCGAAGTTTTGCGCCGCGCGCTCCTCGAAGCTAAGATGGTTCAAATTTTTGTAATACGAATCCTGCTGCAAGACCACAACCCGGTCGGAGCCGAGCTGCTGAATCATGTGTTGCACCACCAGCGTCTTGCCGGAGCCGGTGCCGCCGGCGACGCCGATCATAATCCCTCGCGCCATGGTTGCTTGATTCTACCTTTGTTTCAATAAATGATCGTCAAACGCTTCGGGCAGCAAATTTTTCAGCTCGACGGTGTGCTGGTCGCCGTGTTTGTTGATGCAAATGATTTCCAGATTTTTTCCATAATCCCACAAAACCTGCCGGCAGGCGCCGCACGGCGTGCAAAACTCCTCGGTGTCGGCCGCCACCGCCAGGCGCGCAAATTCGCGCTCGCCTTCCGAAAGCGCTTTGAACAGCGCGACGCGCTCAGCGCAACAGGTTAAACCGTACGAGCTGGATTCGATGTTGCAACCGGCGTAAATCTTTCCAGCCGCCGTTTCAAGCGCCGCGCCGACGCGAAAATTGGAGTAGGGCGCCAAGGCTTGCAATTTGGCTTGCTGCGCCGCCGTGATAAACGTATCCATTTTGCCAATTTGTTAAGAATATAAAAATTCTCAATCGAATTTCAAAATTGTAAATTTGACGGACAAAAAAAATCCGAGCCCGAAAAGCCGAACTCGGATCAATGCGTTGGCGATAACGCGCGTCGAAATTCCATTACCCGATCATCCTCGTGCTAAAAGGGCAAATCTTCTTTGTCGCCCATTTGCGGCGGCGCCATATCGTCGGACGGCAACGGAACTTCCGGCGCGCCGCCGCCGCCCTCGCCTTTGCGGCCTAACATTTGAAAATTGAAAACCACGATCTCGGTCATGTAATGTTTCTGGCCGTCCTTCTCCCAAGAGCGGGTTTGCAATTTGCCTTCAGCAAAAATCTGCTGGCCTTTTTTAAGATATTCCGCTGCGATTTCCGCCTGCCTGTTCCACACCACCAGACGATGCCACTCCGTCTTGTCTTGTTGATTACCATCTTTGTCTTTATAGGATTCGTTGGTCGCCAAACTGAACGTTGCGACCGCCGCGCCGCCGGGAGTATATTTCAACTCCGGGTCTTTGCCAAGATGGCCAATCAACATCACTTTATTCAGACCACGGGCCATAACAGCCCCCTTTCCTGAAAAAAAGTTCAACCTCTTTCCCGGCACTCCAGCGCTGCGCCGAAGTCTGCCGGGCATGAATTGTAGAGAAGATTAACAAATTTTTTTGCCGTTGTCAAGTCTTTTGTTACGTTTTGCAGATTACGCTTTAAATGCTATAGCTTGCCTTGAAAAAATTCCTCCGCTTCTTTCACATCATCGAGGCTGCCGATAATCAGCGGCGTGCGCTGGTGCAAGTCTGCCGGTTCAATATCCAAAACCCGCCGCTGGCCGTTGCTCACCGCTCCGCCGGCTTGCTCGACGATGAGGCCCAACGGATTGGCCTCATAAAGCAGGCGCAGTTTGCCTTTCGGACTTTTTTTGTCCGCGGGGTAAAGAAAGATGCCGCCATAAAGCAAATTGCGGTGAAAGTCCGACACCAGCGAGCCGATGTAACGTGACGAGTAGGGCCGTCCGGACGCCTTGTCGGGTGTTTTCAAATGCTCGATATAACGCCGCGTGTTGTCATCCCAATTGTGGGTGTTGCCCTCGTTGATGCTGTAAATTTTGCCGCGCTGGGGAATTTGAATGTTCTCGTGCGACAGCAAAAATTCGCCGACAGTCGGATCGAGCGTAAAGCCGTGTACGCCCAGTCCGGCGGTGTAAACCAAAAGCGTTGACGAGCCGTAAATGACATAGCCGGCGCCGATTTGTTTCGAGCCGGGCTGCAGGCAGTCTGCCAAGGCGCCGCGCTCGCCCGGACTGATCTTGCGATGAATCGAGAAAATCGTGCCGATGCTCACGTTGGCGTCGATGTTCGACGAGCCATCGAGCGGATCGTAAAGCAGAACGTAATGGCCGCAATCGAACTCTTCGGGAATGGGAATGATCTCTTCGCGCTCTTCGCAGGCCATGACGCACAAGCGGCCGGTGTGATCCATCGCGCGAAAAATCACCTCGTCGGCAAACTCATCGAGCTTGCGCACCTCCTCGCCCTGCACGTTCTCCGTGCCGGTGTAGCCGAGAATATCCGCCAACCCGGCGCGGCGCACTTCACGTGAAATGACTTTCGCCGCAAACGCGATGTCGTACAGTAACGCCGAAAATTCGCCGGTGGCCTGTGGAAATTGTTTCTGCTGCTCGATGATGTGACGCTCGATGGTCACGAGTCTTTTGGTGGGCATGGCTTTTCTCCTTCGCACGGTGGGGATTTGTTTTGCCTATATTTTAGTTTTGTTGTTTGACAGCTCGCTCGGCCTTTCGAAATTCGTCCGCACCACATAAGTATGAATCTTGACGCCTTCAAATTCATCCTGCTCAAAAAGCGTATCGTTCTCTCCGTGTTGGCTGCTAAAAACAACGTAATATCCTTCTGATAGCGTTTCGCTTTTGGCATACGCCGCCAGTTGGCGCTTGCCTTGTTGATAATAAAAAGCGTCGGTCCAGCGTTTGATTTCGATGATGTACGCCTTGTCTTGATAAAGAATGATGGTATCAAGCCGGCCGCGGCCGGTGGGAACTTCCATGAAAGTTTTGCCGCCGAGCCGCTCGACAAAAAAATTCAAATAAGCGTCGAAAGAGTAATGACAGGCCGATTCTTTGAGATTTTCCACGTCAAAAGCGCGAAAGCCGCGCCGCTGCACGTAGGCGATATAATGCCGGATGATTTTGTCAATATCCAGCCCGCCGGCTTTGTAAAATTCATCAAACCTTTCGCTCGGGCTGGTGTAGTACACCGTTTCGCCGTTGATGAGCGGCTGAAAAGCGTTGATCAATCTCTTTTTATATAACGGTATCGGCACATCAACAAAGCCGCCGGCATCCTCGACCACGCCATTAACCTGCAAGAATTTGATGCGCTCGTCGTCGATCGTAAAACCAATCTTCGCCTCGTCGAAGAGCACTTTCAGCATAAAATCCTTGTGCTGTTTGGCTTTCGACACGATGTTGGAAATGTTTTTGTCGATGCGCAAGCGCAGAAAGTAATCCATCAAGGTCTGAAAGCCGGCCATGTCCACCGGTTTGCTGCGGTCTTGACAGAACCTCTCCACCAGCTCGCGGCACAGCGCGTTGACCAAGCCGGGCTGTCCGAGCGTATTTTCGTAAATCTTGGCAATGACCTTTTTCTGAAATTTTTGTCCGCTCTCTTGTTCATATTGGCCGATCAAATCTTCAACTTCCGCCTTGACGAAGTACGGCACTGCAAGCTCATCGGCAATATTGAAAGGCGAAGCGTGATCCAACACCACACCGGATAGATTACGCACGCCGACGAGCATGAGAGAGTGCAGACTATGAACGTCGCGTTCGTGATACAGGCTGCGGAAAAGGTGCATAGTCTCGCTGATACGGTCGTCGGGAAGGGCGTCAAATTCATCGATTACCAACGCCATTCGCTTTTGTGTTTGCTTATAAATTTCCCGCATCAGCAAGGCGAGGTCCCTCATCTCAACCATCTTACCGTCTTCGATAATTTTTTTGATTTCGGCATTCCTCGTTCTATCCAGCAATTTGATTTTGAAGAATTTCATAAAATCAGCGCCGGAATTGCGCAAGCCTTCGATGGTTACCCACAATGGCAAGAGGTTGGCGCCTGCCTTGCGCTCGATCTCGCGCAGCAGCTCGAGAAAATAAGTCGTCTTCCCCGCCTGCCGCGGCGCGAAAATGGTGAAGTATTTGCCTTTGTTGACTTTCGTGAGGCCCTGCTGAATCAGCGCCTCGCGCCGGACCATATAGTGCAGGTCCGGATAGCACGGGCCTTCAACATTAAATTCTCGCATAAGCTTGTCTCGGTTACATCACAATCAGTTACCGCAAATTACGGAAATGGAAACTTCGAAAAATATAGAGGTTTTCTTTGGGAAATTCAACTTTTTTTTCTGCCGATTCCTCATTTCTCCACCTTCACCGCCACTTCCCGGCGTTCGTATTCACCCGGCACACCGGCAAATTTCAGGCGAATAATATCCGCTTTTTCCGAAGACACCAGCTCGCCGCCGGTTACTGAAATGACTTCATGCGGAGAATGAAAAATTATATCATAACTGCGGCCGCCCGCGCCTTCGCAAACCAAGACGAAGCGATCATCCTCGAGCTTTTCAGAGAGAATACGCAACTGCTGCGAGCGCTGGCCGATTTGCAGCGGCTCGCGGGGCAATTCGAGCCACGTGCCTTCAAAGACGGATAATTGAAGCTTCGCATTTTTTTCTGTTTTTAAAAACAGACTGGCAGTCTGTTCTACATCGGCGCCGGCTTCCAATTGCGGCGCAAATTCAATCGTACACATCGGGCCTTCGGCGCGCGTGACTTTCAGCGTGATGCCGCCGAGATTGCGTTCGTAATGCAAATCGAAAACACTTTTGCCGGCGCGAATATTTTTGATCGACACCTCGTTCCAATTCGGCGGAAAATGCGGTGTAAAGCGAAGAACAGGCGAACCGGCCAAATGGCCAACCGGCGAACGCATTTCAAGTCCGAGCAAGCCACGAATCACGCCCACCGCATATCCGAACGAGGAAAACAATTGATGCGGCACCGAGGTGTCGAGCGGGCGGAAATACTCGCCGCTCACGACTTCCGGCATGTAGCCGCGCGCGTCGACGAATGTCCATTCCGCCACATTGCGCAGCATTTGCAACCCCGCCGTGCTGCGGCCATAATTGAACAACGCCCACAAATTGTAGCCGGTGAGAAACGGCCACACCGCGCCGTTGTTGTATGCCAGCGGTTCGTAGGCGCTGCTTTTATTCGATAGCATCCGGCTGCCCCAGTCGGTGGAAATTTCCGAAGAAGCGAGCCGCTCCAACATGATCTGCGTTTTCGATTCATCGAGCTGCCGAAACGTCATCGGAAACGCGCCCCACGCCGTGACTTCGGGATTGGGATTGCCTTGCCGGGTGATGGAAAAATTGTAAATCTGCTTTTCATTGTTCCAAAATTTCTTTTCCAGCGCCGCCAAGCCGGTTTGATGCCAACGCCCCGCTTCCTCCGCCAACTTTTTCTCGCCCATCAAAGTCGCCATCTCGCTCATCGCTTTCCATGCCTGCACGCCAACGCTGGCGAGAAAAATATCCACGCCGCTGGCTTCGCGCAATGAGCCGAGTTCCGAGGCGCCGAGGCCGGCTTTGGTGTTTTCCATCAAACCGTCGCCGTCGGCCGCGCCCGTCGGGGTGTCGGTGGAACGGCTCCACGTATACGCTTTTTTCAACGACGGCCAACTTTCGCGCAGAAAATCGAGGTCGCCGCTCCCAAGCAAAAAATTCCAAAAAGCCACGAGATAATACGGCGTGGTGTCGCCGTGAATGTAGCCATAAGGAAAATCTTTGAACCAGTCGATCAGCGCCGCAGCTTGCGTCAGCTCGTGCATCATCTTGCCGTCGTCACGCTGGCGTTTTTGCAGAAAACGAAACGCCTCGCGCACGGTGTTGAAATCGCCGTACCCAACCATCGCAAACGAGTTGATGAAACAATCGCCGCCGAAGAACCAGCCGAAGCCGGGCCGCTGGCTCGCGCCGCTGGGGCCAAAACCGGCGACCATGCCGGCGCCAAGATCGGGATTGTTGATGAAGCCTTTGATGAGCGCCACTTTTGCCCATTCGAAAGCGATGTTGAGTTTCTCCTCTGGCGTTTCAATCGAAAGAAAGTCGTCGTGTAGTCTTTGATAATATTTTCGCGTCTTTTCGAGCTCAGTGTCGTAGCTCGTGAGCAATTTATCATACAGCGCCCGCGCCGAATCGCGTTTCGCAAAATCAGCCGTGATCACAATGGGAAATGTTTGCGTGCGGCCATCGTTGCGTTTGCAATCAAAAGCAAATTGGTTCGGCGATTGATTCAGCTCGTGCGCCAGCGGCGCGGAAAGCGGCCGGGCATTCGGCGTCCCAATAAACGCATTGCGCAGCCGGCGGCTCTCCGAAATCACATACGCTTTGCTCTTATCATCCCAAAACGCGTATTGTCCGCCGAGCCCGGCCGGCCACATCGGTTCCATATCCGGAAAGAAACTGGCGATGATCGTCAAGTCCTGATGGCTGTCGATTTCCAAGAGAACAATTAACGCCGGCAAATCAACCGGTGCAAACAGCGTTTCACGCACGGTAAACAGCGGATGCGAAAACGTGATCGTCGTCGCCTCCGGCCGCACCTCAATGTCTTGCGCCAAACCGGCGAGCGGAATCGGAATCACCGCCTCTTTATTTTGATAAAAAAGCTGGAAGCCGCGGCAAATCTGATAAGGAAAAATCCACGCTTCAAAAACGCCGTTTTCGGTTCCGGCGATCATGGATTTTTGGCCAACGATGGAAATCGGCGCGCGCGGATTGACGTTGCCGCGGAGCGCGATTGAATTTTGCGCTAAGGCCTGGGCTGCCAATAACGCAACGACAGCCAATAGGAAAGTTCTTTTCACTATTTCTCCTGCCAAATCGTGCGTGAGCCACGAAAACTTGTGATGAAAAATATACGCCGGTGGGAATCAAAGTCAAATAGAAAATTAGAAAGTTGCTGCGTACAAATATTTTCAGAAACTATTCACCAAGCTGATGTGCACCTTGCCGTTGGTGAGCGGATCGCCCTGGCCGAGGCCGTAATCCACGCCGATAATGCCGAGCGGCGTGTCGACGCGGCCGCCGAGGCCCCAGGCATAAACGCTGTTTTCAACCGCTTCGAGCTGCGGCGGTGAAACGCTGGTGTATTCAAAACCGGAATAATAAGCGGCGTCAAAAAAGATAAAGGCGCGCGTGCGGCGGGAAAGCAGATAACGGTATTCGAGGTTGCTCCACGCCACGCGCGAGCCGCGAAATTGCTCCTCGCGATAGCCGCGCAGCGTCGTCGCCCCGCCGAAACGAAACTGATCCGTCACTAAAATTTCCGGCGGCGCATTGCTCTTCACCTGCCGGCCATGCACGGCGAGGCTCAACACTTGGGGGCCAAAAGTTGGCAGCAGCCAGTGCAAATCAACAAGAATTTTATCGCGCGAAAATTTTTTGCGACCGCCGCCGTGGCCGGTGTTTTTCCGGCCGGTCTCGACCGCCGTCATGTAAAAAACGCCGCGCCGCGGATTGATCGGATCATCGGTGGAATCGTAACGCAACGCAGCGCCAACGCTGCTCACGCTGCTGCGCGGCAGATTGAAACGGATTTGCGCCAACGAATCCGGCGCGATGCTTTCGCGGGCAATGTGGCCGCTGGCGGAAAAGTTTTGGCCGAGCGGCAATTCCGCGGTAAAATCCCAGCGCCGCTCGACGTAGGTCGTGTCTTGAATGAGCTGCTGAAAACCACCGGCAAGATGCACCGGATAGCCGGCAATCCACGGCTCGCGATAGCGCAAAGCCAGCTCTTGCGTTTGGCGGCTGCGTTTTTCCCAGCGCGCGTTGATTTGCCTGCCGGTGCCGAGCAGATTGCCGAATTTGACGTCGATCAATCCGGTCACAAAGCCCTTCTGTCTTTCATCGCCGGGATTGTATCCGGCCACGCCGTTGAGCCAATTGCTGTTGCCTTCGACCACGGCGATGTCCAACAGATAACGCCCGCGCCCATCGACGGCGAGCTGCGGCGGCGCGACGGCTTGCAAATAACCCAGGCGCATCAAGCGATCCGGAATGCCCTGCACTTTGTCGAAATTGAAAAGCCCGCCTGGTTGAATCGGCAACTCCCGAGCCAACACCTCGCGCTTGGTTAGTTTATTGCCGCGAATCAAAATGGAATCGACGCGCACCACCGGGCCAGGATCAAAGTGCAAATACAACGTCGCTAAAAAATTTTTTTCCGGCCTCGCGAGGGCAACCGAATCAAAACGAAAACTCGCCAGCGGATAGCCGCGTCGCGCAAATTCGGCGAGAAGATCGGAAAGCCGTTGCTGCAAATTCGCTTCGTCGTACGTTCCACCCAGCGCGCGCGGCCAATTCACGAACGAGAAAGCGGAAACCGAATCGGTGACATGAACCGCGGCGATTAGGCGAACTCTTGACAAACTGTTCAGATGGACCGTTGTCGTTTTCGAGCTGATCGTCGCACTGTCGATTTGCGCCAAATAAAAACCGCGCTGCTGCAAACGGCTCAGCACGCGTTGAATCATCATTTCAAATTCATGGCCTCGAACCGCGCGATTTTTTCCCAATCCGTCGAGTTGGCGCAAATCGCCTTCCGTCACTTCGCCGCGGGCTTTCCAAATGATTTTTATATTAGATGAGTCAGGCAGAGATTGTCCGTTGACTGCAAATGGAACGAAAAGCGAAAGGACGCTACAAAGCAATAATTCCCGACGGATAGAAACAACGCAACAGATAAAAAATTTTTTAATATGTTGTTGCATAAAATTACGGCATTTATTTAACCAGCAAATCGGTCAACCGGTTAACATCATTTTAAAAGAACGCCCGCATTTCCACTTTGCCCACGTGCAGCGTCTGCCGCGCCGGCTCGCTGCGGCCCAAATACGACGCGGAAAGATTGATGTTCGTCGACACGCGATATTCGAGCGCGAAATTCCAGCGCAGCGTGCGGCCGGGGCGGTTGCCGTTCGCCAATTCAAACGGCAAAGGCCGGTCGCGCAACATCGGCGTTACCGTCACCTGCACCCACTCGATTTCCCCGCTGAGACGGCCTTTGCCGCGAAACGAATACGTCGAGCGCGGCCGCAGAGAAATCGCGCGCACGTCAACGGCAGGCGCGGCGCGGTCTTCGTCGAAAGCCGCGCCGGCCTCGACGGCCAATTCCCACACCGCGCGCGGGCGATAAGACAGCTCCACCGTGCCGCTGCGGTTGCGCACGAGGCGATTTTGCCGCTGCACGTCTTTGAAAGTTTTGTCTTCGCGATTCACAATCAGCTCGCTTTGGCTGCTCAATTTGGGCGACAGCGCCAGCGTCACGCGCAGCTCGTGGCGCAACTGGTTGCGGCGCGACAAACCTTCGCCGAGAAATTGGTTGTTCAGCTCGCGCAGCGCGGTCAGCCGATAACGCAGCGAGCGGCTGCGATCGTTCTCCCACAGATTGACGTCCTGCCGCAAGCTTTGCACGCCGAACTGGGTGTACTCCGGATTTTGAAAGCGCGATAGTTTGAGCTTATAAATTTCCCACACTTGCGGGTCGCTGGTTTTTTCTTCGATTCGAATAAACGTTTCCGTCGTCACGGTTTTGAGATAATCTTTCCAGCCCTTGCCCTCATCCTCCTTTTTTTCTTTTGCAGGAGAAGCGGAACGAAAAAGATTGGCAAAATTAACGCGGATGTTGCTGCGGCCGCGCAATTCGACGACGGGCACAAAATTTTCGGAGGGAATCACCCGCAAAACATGATCGCCGAACAAATCCGGAATGTACTCATTGAGATTGGCGTCGAAGCGATAATTGCCCTCGCCCTGGCGCACTTTGATGAACACGCGTTCCTGCTTGGCGGTTTGCGTGTTGGTGATTTGATATTGCCAATCGGTGTCGATGGCGCGTTGATACGGAGAGAAGCGCACGCGCACGTCGGCCAGATCGGCGCGAATGCGATCCGGCTTCGGCAGCTCGAGGCGGCGCTCGCGATGCGCAAAGGAAATATCCGCCGCCAGCGCTTTCCAGCGTTCGAGCGTGAGCACGTAATTTTGCGTGTACGCGGTTGACTTGGGCGCGAGGCCGCTGCGAAGCCGCGCGTCATCATCGCGCTGGTTGAACGCCGCCGCCAATTTCAGCCGGCGCAAAACTTGTGCTTCCATACCGGCGGTGTAGCTGTTGAAACGAAATCCCGATGCCGTATCCGCTAAAATTTCGCGGCGATCTTCTCCTTCATATCCGACTTGCGGTTTCAATTTCCAAAACGAGTAAACCGCCGAGCCCCGCTGGCGCAGCCATTTTGAATCCGTGGTTTTCGCCGCTTCGCGCCGCGTGATGTTTTCGAGGTGATATTGCAACTCCGGCAGTCTGGCGCGCTTAAAATCCATTCCGGCTTCCCAGCGGCCTGAAGATGAGCCGCGAATCAACTTGCCGTAGCCGCCGCGCAGATTCCAGCCGCTCAACGGCGAATACACCGCCGACGATTCGAGCATTTCTTCTGCGGTTGTGATCGTCGCATCCGCTAAATTCCAGCGGCGATTGAACTCGACGACGTCGGCGCGGTCGATGTCGCGATAGCGCGAATCCTTTTTGCGAAATCGCGCTTGCAGATTCAAGCGCCCGAGTTTGGTGAATTGCGGCTCGATGCGCAGCGTCGAAAGCACGGCGCGACCGGCGTTATCGCCGTCGTCGCGATTCGAATAAAGATTGCGATCCAGTTGGCTGACGGCAAACTCGTTGATGAATGAAACACCGCGCCACGGCGTCACTTCGAGACGCGAATCCAAAACATTCTGGCGTTGCGCCGGCGTGAGCAGAACCACCGGCGCGTAGCGGCCGTTATTTTTGCCAACGTAAGCAAAATTGCCGAAGCCGCGATAGGCGTAGTCGCCACGGCCTTCACCGAGATCGGAAAATCTCACTTCGTGATCGCCGCTCGAATCCGGGCCAGTGTAAATCCAAATCGAATCGCCTTGCGCAAAGCTTCGAATATAATTTCCCTTGCCGCGCCCGACGAAGCGCCGGCCATCGCGCTGCGCCAACCCGTCGCCGGCGGCGGCAAGCAAGTCGCGATCCTGCGGCGTGAGCGTAAATCCCAGCGGATTATCTTGATCGTCGCCTTCGCGCAGCAGCGTGGTCTGCCATTTGAGTTTTTCATTGAAGCCGGTCATCACGCCCTGCGCGCTGTAAAGATTTCTGCGAAAGCGTTCGTCGGAAAATTGAAAATCGACGGTGATACGCGAGTCGCTGGTGATCAGGCGTTTGCGCGTGAAGGTGATTTGCCCATTCGAATACTCGATAACGTAATCATTGTTTTCGCCGCGCGTCATGAGCTGGCCGTCGATCCACACCCGCTCGGTTCCCGCCAAAATCAAAATGTCGATTTGGCCGCGGTCGCCTTGCAATTGATACGGCCCCTGCTTGCCTTCGATGCCGTTGAATTGATTCGTCGTAAATTTGCCGCGCGACACCGCGGCGGAAAGCTGCAATTGAAAATTTGAAAGCGGCTCATCGTTTCCAACCGCGATTTTCGCGCCTTGCAGCTTGCGGCTGTAGCGCGAAAACTCGCTGCCGCCGTACTCGATTTGAAAATCGCCCAACGTCGCCTCGAAGCGCTCGCTCTTGAGCTGCACAAAAACTTTGTCGATCTCGCTCAACGTTTGCGTGTTGCCCTCCGGCTGAATCGGCGTGCTTTGATCGGTGAGCGATGCGATCACCTCGGTTTTGTCGGAAAGCTTTCCGGCAAGCTGCAAGCGCAAACCGGAATCGACTTTCAAGCCTTGATCGGTGCCGACGCTCACGCCGCGCGTCAAGCTGCCGCTTTTGGAAAGATTCGCGCCGAAGCTGTCACGGCTCGGGGAAAGATTGTCCTGGCGCGTTGCCGTGAGGAGATTGGCGGCCGGCGAGGCGGAATCCGTTTTTGCCGGTTGGGATAATTGGAAAATCGCCCATTGTTTTGGCAGCGAAATGGGCAGAACGCGATAGGTCAAAATCAGCGAATCGCCGGACGCCGCTGCAGTTTTTCGCCAATGCAGTTGCGAGCGGCGATAATCGATTTGATAATCATGGTTGCGCCGCAAAATCGTTTTGCCCAATCGCAGCGTGTCGGAATTGGCGATGATGAAACTGTCGGGGAGGGCGATGGCCACGGAATCCACCGGTACGGCGAAGGCGAGGCGGCGGTCACTGAGTGAATAAGGATAACGGGGGAGAGATATATTTTGCGCTGCAATATCAGTAGCAAGACTCAAAATTATTATCCCAACAGTTAAAAAGCCTACGGCCATAGGCGGTCGAGGAATGGCGAAGTCTCTATTTATCTTCCACAAAGTGTTCAAGTACAAAGCTTTTGTAGTGGCGCCTTCAGGCGCAGAACGTGCGAAAATAGAAAATAGTTTCGCATTTGCATAAGCTTTGTGTCTAATGCAATTTGACAATCAAAATCGGTAGTCCTGCTTGTGGGGCAATGAAACGTGCAGAAACAGCGGCCCACAAGGGGCCGAGACTACGAACGATTACCGAACTTGGTTGTCAAAATTCATAAGGCACGACTACAAAACTATTCTTTTTTCGATTGCAATTCAAAAACCTGCACGCGATTATTGCCGGTGTCCAAAACAAAAATGCGGCTGCCATGAACCGCAACATCCGCCGGAAAAGAAAATTCTCCCGGCGCGCGGCCGCGTTTGCCGAAATCAAGAATTTTCTCGCCGTCGTTGCCAAAACAAACGATCCGATGATTGCCTCGATCCGCCACAAACACCAGGGCGCTGTTCCGCTGCGCCGCCATGCCCGCCGGATCGCGCAAAACGCCCTCGCCGAGCCGCCGCACAAAATTGCCGAAATAATCAAATTCCACAATCGCCTCGGCGGTGGAATCGCTCACAAAAATTTTTTGGCGCGCGGCCAACAAAATTTTTGCCGGCCGCGCCAGCCGGCCCTCGCCCCAATTGAAGTCGCCGAAGCTCGACTTGGGCTTGCCGAAGGAATCGATGCGCAGCACGCGGTTGAATTCGTGATCGGCGAGAAAAATCTCGCCAATTGCCGAAAATCCCACCGCCGCCGGATAGCCGAATTGCAACGACTCCTGCTGCACTTCATCGGAATAATACGACGCAATATAGTTCAGGTCTTTATCGTAGCGCTCGAGACGCTGGTTATTGTAATCAACAACGAAAACCTCCAAACCGTTCCCCGCCCAAATATCGACGGGCCGGTCGAACTGCTGCTTGTCGAAGCCAAAGCCGCCGGCCTCGCGCAGCAGCTCGCCGCGCCGGTTGCATTTTAAAATGCGATTGTTGCCGGTGTCGGCAAGATAAATGTTGCCGTCGGGATCGATGTCCATGCCGAGCGGCTGCGAGAGCTTGGCGGTTCCGATAACCTCGTCCAACATCATGCCGCGAAAGACGATTGGCGGCTGGCTCGGCGCGGCAGACTCTATCGCAGAAAGCAAAAGAATGAGAAGAATCCTTTTCATATCCTTCAAAATACGGCGATGGCCGGTTTTAATCAACAAAAAATTTTGCCGGCGAGATAATTGTTGTTTGTAACCGTCAAAAAGATTATACTTTTAAAATCGCAGGTGAAGTTTGACTTGGGCAAAGGCGCGTTCAAAAATTTACAAGGCTTGCTGCCCAAGTCGAACTTCGCCGCGGTCGGAAGTTTTTCTTGGTGTCTTTGTGGTTTAATAAATTTCATAATTGATGCCTCATCCCACTTTTCTCGAAGCCCTGCGCTTTTGGCTCAAGCTCGGTTTCATCAGCTTCGGCGGGCCGACCGGACAGATCGCCATCATGCACACCGAATTGGTGGAAAAACGCCAATGGCTCAGCGAGACGCGGTTTTTGCACGCGCTGAATTACTGCATGTTGCTGCCCGGCCCGGAAGCGCAGCAGCTCGCCACGTACGCCGGCTGGCTTTTGCACAAAACCCCCGGCGGCATCGTCGCCGGCGCGCTGTTCGTGCTGCCATCGATTTTTATTTTGTGGGGATTGAGTTACGTTTACGTCGCGTTTGGCAAGATCAACGAAATCGCGGCGATTTTTTACGGCCTCAAGCCGGCGGTGATGGCGATTGTCGCCTTTGCGGTGATTCGCATCGGCAAAAAGGCGCTCAAGAATGAAGTGATGTGGACGATTGCCTTGCTGGCATTTGTCGCCATCTTCTTTTTCAAAATTTCTTTTCCTCTCATCATTCTCAGCGCCGGTGTGATCGGTTTTGCCGGCGGCAAGGTTTGGCCGAAAAAGTTTTTGATGGCGGCGAATCACGGCGCGAAAAATAGCGCCGCCACAACTGTCATTGGTGACGAAGATGAGGCGCTGTTGCACACGAAGCCATCTTTGGCGCGTGCGATAAAAGTTTGCGCCGTTTGTCTCGGCCTGTGGTGGGCGCCGGTTTTCCTTTGCGGTATGTGGCAGAGTTGGGATAGCACACTCGTGCGACAAGGCATTTTTTTCAGCAAAGCCGCGATGGTGACGTTCGGCGGCGCGTATGCCGTGCTGCCGTATGTGGCGCAAAAAGCCGTTGAAGATTATCACTGGCTCAGCGCCAGCCAAATGCTCGACGGCCTCGGTTTGGCCGAAACCACGCCCGGCCCGCTCATCATGGTCGTGCAATTCGTCGGCTTCCTCGGCGGCTGGAATCATCCCGGCAACTTGCCGCCCTTGCTCGCCGCCACGCTCGGCGCGCTTCTCACCACGTGGGTTACATTTGTTCCGTGCTTCTTGTGGATTTTCCTCGGCGCGCCGCATATTGAGCAATTGCGCGGCAACAAGAATCTCACCGCCGCGCTTACCTCCATCACCGCTGCCGTCGTCGGCGTCGTGCTGAATCTCGCCATCTGGTTCGGCCTGCACGTTCTCTTTCCGAACGATGGCGCGGTGGATTGGTTCGCGGTCATCGTGAGTGTGATCGCATTTGTCGGGATGTGGCGGTGGAATTGGAATATTGTTGTGGTTGTGATTGGAAGCGGGTTGGTGGGGTTGATTTACAAGAGCATTATTGTATAAAAGTTTTGAAGTGTCGTTTTATGAATCAAAGCTAACAGGTATGTTGATAAAGCTCACATTAACTCTCACGCCATCACATCCAGTATTGTTTTTAAAAAATTTATCAAGTTTGTATTGCATCTTAAGATACTTTAAAGTATCTTACTTTAGAGTATCTTAAATAAAATATGCCCATAACGATTATCTGCCAGACCGATGTTTTATAACCGTCAAAACGAGCTCCAACGGCTCAATGAACGCTACGCGGAGAAAAAAGCGCAGTTGCTCATTATGTACGGCCGCCGGCGCGTCGGCAAGACCGAGCTGCTAAAAGAATTCGTTCGCGATAAAGCGCACATTTATTTTTTAGCCGATTTGTCCAGCGAGAAGGAACAACTGCAAGAGTTCACGGAGCGTATCAGGTTGTTCGGCCAAGATGCGTCGCTGGTTGAAAACCCTTTTGCCAATTGGCGCGCCTTATTCGCTTACCTGGGCAAGCTCGCGCGGAACGAACCGCTCGTTGTGATCATTGATGAGTATCAATATCTGCAATCCAGCAATCGCGCCATGGCCTCGATGCTGCAAAAGGCGTGGGATGAAGAATTGAAAAATTCTTCCGTATTTTTGATTTTGTGCGGCTCTTATGTGTCGTTCATCGAGCAGGAATTGCTGGCATACAAAAGTCCGTTGTATGGCCGCCGCACCGGACAGTTTTATATTGAGCCGTTGAATTTTTATCAGGCCGGTGAGTTTTTTGCGGACTTCTCGATGGAGGACAAAGTTCGGGCGTTTGGCATTTTGGGCGGCATGCCGGCTTATTTATTGCAATTTGATGCGAAGAAAAATATTGCCCAAAACATTAAAGCGACGTTGCTGCAAACCGACGCGTTTTTGAACAACGAGGCGCGCTTCCTATTGATGGAAGAGCTTAAAGAGCCGCGCAATTATTTTTCGATTCTCAAGGCCGTGGCCGCCGGCAATACCCGCATCAATGAGATCGCGCAAGCGGGCGGTTTGGATCGCGGCATCGTCGTCAAGTATCTGGACGTGTTGCAGAACTTGCGCATCATCCGCCGCGAGCTGCCCGTCACCGAGCTTAAACCGGAAAAAAGCCGCAAGGGCATCTACGTGATTCAAGATCAGTATTTGAAATTTTGGTTCCGTTTCATCATGCCGAATCAAAGTTATATCGAAGAGAACCGGCAAGACTTCTTGTTGCGGCAGCGCATTCTGCCTTTTTTAGATCAGTATCTCGGCGAGGTCTTTGAGAAAGTTTGCATCGAATTCTTAAAACGACTGAACCTTTCTGCAAAACTGCCCTTTCAATTCGACCACATTGGGCGCTATTGGAAAAACGGGATTGAAATTGACCTCGTCGCATTCGATTCTGACCGCGAGCAAGCCCTCGCCGGCGAATGCAAATGGAGCACGAAAAAAGTTGGCACGAATATTTTGGACGAGTTGATCGTAAAATCTTCATCACTGCAGCAGGAAGCCGGTTTTAAGAAAATCTATTACGGCTTGTTTTCCAAATCCGGCTTCACTGAGGGTTTACGCCAGACCAAGCGGCCGGATTTATTCTTGTTTGATTTGAAGGATTGGGCAACCTTAAAAAACGATTGACCGGAAGGCCGCGTTTTTGTACCTTGATATTGAAAACGAAACATAGCAAAGGTTACGCATGACTGCAGAAGAAGTGCGCCGTCTCATTGCCGGCGGCGAGTCGCTCACTGTGGAGTTTAAAAGCGATGCGACGCGCTTGCCCGATGCGGAATGGATCGAAACCGTGGTCTGCATGGCAAATCATCAGGGCGGAATTTTGATGGTTGGCGTCGAAGATGATGGAACGGTTACCGGCCTTCATCCGTACCACCAAACCAGTCCGCAGCCAGTGGCGGCCTTCATCGCCAGCCGTACCGTGCCGCCATTGACTGTTGAAGTGAGTTTCATTAATTTGCCTGGCGGAATGGTTGCCGTCGTGTCGATTCCTGCTGCACGCCAGCCGGTTTCCACGAGCGATGGCAAGTTGTTGATTCGTTATTTTGACACCAAAGGAAAACCTGGTTGTCGTCCACTCTATTCGCACGAGATTATCGGGTGGCGAGCCGACCGCGGCATGGCCGATCTTTCGGCGCTGCCGATACCTGAGGCCACTTGGGCTGATTTGGATACGGTGGAATTTGCCCGCTTGCGCCGAATGGTCGAGGAAAATCGCGGCGATACGGTGCTGCTCAATCTTACGGATGAAGGAATCGCCAATGCGCTGGGCCTGGTTTCCAATCAGGATGGCAAAGCCATGATTACGCTGGCGGGATTGCTGCTCGTTGCGCCGCATCCGCGCAACCCGTTGCTGGCAGATGCCTTCAAGCGCATCGGCTTGGTGGAAAAAACCGGACGCGGCGTCGGCATCATTTATACCGGGCAACTGCAAAATGGCCGCCTCCGGCCGATATATGATCGCTCGACACAAGTCAGTGTGACGGTGACGCTTGATACCAGTCCGGCAGATTTGAAGTTGGTTGAAAGCTTGATTCAAGCCAACAAACGCCTGGGACGCGCCCTGAATGTCAATGAACTGCTGATCTTAAATGAGGCATGGCGAGAGCGGCGACTTGACATGGCGTACGCTGCCAAGCTTATTCAACTTACCGATGAGGCAGAAGTCCGCACGGTTTTAGAGCAACTGGTGAAAGTGGGAATCCTTAAAGCTCGCGGCGAGCGCCAGCAACGCGTCTATCATTTTGTGGGCGCTGTTTCTCGTAAAGCCAGGGAATCGGCCTCGGTTGAAAATGCCCAAATCGAACAAATGCTGCTGCACTACGTTAAAGAGCATGGAAAAATTACTCGCCGAGAAGCAGCGGAATTGTGCCAAATTTCGCAACGACAAGCAACTTACTTGTTAAACAAGTTTTTAGAGAGAGGCGCCTTGCGTCTTGAAGGGCATGGTCGCGGAACAAAGTATATTTTGCCGAATTGAACATTGTTCGTTTTTGTTCGTTTTAAAACGAACAATGTTCATTTAAAACGAACAATGTTTATTTTTTAATGAAGCAAGCACGCATCTTAAAAATCGTCGTCGCCTCCCCCGGCGATGTGCAAGCCGAGCGCGATATGATACCGGCCATTGTCGATGAGCTGAACAAAGGCATCGCCGACGAGCGCGGTGTGCGGCTGGAAGTCTATGGCTGGGAGACGGATGCTTATCCTGGCTTTCATCCCGAAGGCCCACAAGGTCAGATTGATCCCGTTTTGCGCATCGATGATTGCGATTTGCTCATCGGCATCTTTTGGAAGCATTTCGGCACGCCTACCAAAGACGTTCAATCCGGCACCGCCTACGAAATTCTGACCGCCTACGAAAGCTGGAAAAAGCAGCACCGGCCGCAAATAATGATCTATTTTAATGAAAAACCTCACACACCACGCTCAACAGAAGAAATTGAACAATGGAAAAGAGTTTTGCAATTCAAGGATGATTTTCCCCAACAAGGTCTGTGGTGGACCTATAAAGGCAAAAACCAATTTAAAGACCTCCTGCGCAATCATCTCACCCAATTCATTCGCCGCGAAATACGACCGCCTACCGAAACGACGGCATCAGCAACACCGCAGCGCCTCAAAATTTTGTTTCTCGCCGCCAATCCCGAAGATACCGCGCGATTGCGGCTGGATGAAGAAATTCGCAGCATCGATGAAGCTTTGCGCAAAGCCGAATTTCGCGACCAGTTTGAAATCGTGCAGCATTGGGCCGTGCGCGTCGATGATTTGCAGGATTGCTTGCTGCGCCATCAGCCCCACCTCGTGCATTTCAGCGGCCACGGCAGCGGCGCCAACGGCATCATTCTCGAAGATGGTGACGGCGGCTCACAGCTCGTTTCCACGCGCGCTTTGAGCCGTGTGTTTGAATTGCTCACAGACAACATCCGTTGCGTCGTGCTGAATGCCTGCTACTCCGCCGAGCAGGCCGGCGCCATTGCCGAGCATATTGACGTGGTGGTGGGAATGACCAACGCCGTCCGCGATGAGGCCGCTACAGCTTTCGCGACGGCATTTTATCAAGGACTCGGTTATGGCCGCGATCTCAAAACCGCGTTTGGGCTGGGTTGCTCGCTGATTGATCTCAAAAGCCTGAATGAGCAAGATACGCCCAAGCTACACACGCGTGAGGGCATTGAAGCGCAAAAAATTTTCTTTGTTCACCGTGCGCCTGTCATTGCAACTGGCCAACCAGAGACAACGATTTCCCTAAAGCGCTATGATTTCTATCAACACATCGATCTCCCTCCCAATTATATCCCGCGCGAGGAACTACTGGCCGAATTGCGCACGGCGTTGCTCTCCAACACGAACGCCGTAGCGCTCACCTCCGTTAAAGCCAAACCCACGGCCCTGCACGGCATGGGTGGCATTGGCAAAAGCGTGATGGCGCGCGCCTTGTGCGATGATCCGCAGGTGCGCGAAGCTTATCCGGATGGTATTTTGTGGACGACGTTGGGGCAAGAGCCAAATCTCGAAGAGAAATTGAGCGAGTGGATTCATGCGCTCGGCGGCGTGATTTTGGAAAATGCGCCGACACTTGATCAACGGAAAAACAATCTCAACAAACTGCTCGACGGGCGCCAATGCCTGCTCGTGGTGGACGATGTTTGGCGCAAGCAACACGCTGAAGTATTTCGCGTGGGCAGCTCATGCCGCCTTTTGCTCACTACGCGCGATGCCGAAGTTGCAGCCGAATTGGGCGCAAGAGTACAGCCGGTACCGCTCATGGCCCGCGAGGAAGCCGTGCGGTTGCTCGATGAATGGGCCGAGGGCAATTTGCACGTGGCCGATGAAGAGTTGAAAGCACGCCTCGTCGAACGCCTCGGCCGCTTGCCGCTGGCACTGCGACTTGCCGGAGCGCTGTTGCGCCATCGCGAACCGGCAAGCTGGCTCGCGACGTTTGAGGTGCACCAGCTCAAAGCCAGGCGTATTGAAGGCATGCACGACAGCTTGGCCAGGACGTTTGAATTGAGCCTGGAAGCGCTCGGCGATGCGCGCCCACTTTATACGGCGCTGGCCATTTTTAAAGAAGATGAAGCCATACCCGAAACCGCGCTGCACCGGCTTTGGAGCGGCTTGGCGAATTTTGAGGCCACCCGAACCGCAGAGGTGCTGGAAGATTTGGCCAGCCGCGCCTTGCTTACGCTCGACAGCAAGGCCACACCGCGACGCGCCAGCTTGCACGACCTGCTGCGCGATTTGATTGCCAGCGAGCTGAATGACGAAAGCCGCCGCCAGACGCATGCGCGTTTGTTGCAAACCTATCGCGCCACGTGCAGCGGCGCCGGCTGGCACACCGCACCGGATGATGGCTATCTGTACGATCATCTCGTCTATCACTTGGAAAGCGTGCAGCAGCGGGAAGAGGTGCAGGCGTTGTTTAAAGATCAAAACTGGATGCAGGTGCGCGTGCCGCAGCGCGATTATGCTTATGACGGCTATTTGAACGATTTAATGGCCGTATGGCAAGAGGCGCATAAATGCGCCCAGGCCCAGATTGCCGCGCACGAGATTCCGGCGGCTTTGGCAGATTGCGTGCGCTACATCTTGATTCGCACCAGTGTCAATTCTTTGGCGGCGAATTATGAACCGGCATTAGTGGCACGCGCCGTCGAGATCGGATTGTGGAGCGCCCAACGCGCCTTGAGTCTGGCTGCCAAAGTGCCAGCCCCGGAGCAAAGAGCAACATTCTATATTGCACTTTTAGCGACCGCTCGATTAGAAGGCGAAGCACGCGTATTGGCTCACCAACAGGGTCTAGTAGCTTGATTCCAAATTAACGTTGCAATAGAGGCATTTTTGTTGTATATTAGGTTCCGACTCAATCAGAGCAGGAATCTATGCCATTTGTCAGTCAACGCGCCAAGCTCAACTTGTCT
>Ga0187892_10002466_pt1 | contig 36952 bp, 35 predicted proteins | sample MA1701073metaG_FD_139345 | JGI IMG/M metagenome (GOLD analysis project Ga0187892, IMG submission 139345) | Bio-ooze microbial communities from a basaltic lava cave in the Kipuka Kanohina Cave System on the Island of Hawaii, USA - MA170107-3 metaG ... | reverse complement strand
AGACGGCGTTTCGTTGTTTCGGAATCCGGTGCAGACGATGGAAAAGCTGAAAGGGTTGATCGTTGGTATGCGGAATGAGGACGCTCTGGACAGTTTTTGGGAAGGCGCTATTGAGGATTCTACGCTCGGCATGGTTCCGGTTTATGTGCCGAATCTGCTTGATCATTCGCAAAAGGTGCTCGACAAGCCGGCGATGCGTGACATTATCGTAGCCGCGATGCCCGGCCTGCCCGACGGCGTCGAAAAGGTCATCGTCTATTACATCGACATCGAGAACCGCAAAGAACTGGACGAATTTATCGCCAAACATAACGAGACCAATATCAAGATCGAGCTTCGCGACCTGAAAGAGGTGCTCGACAACGTCGTTATGGGCGATATTGTGGAGTACAAGGTTATTAAGACGAAGTCCGGCTTTGAGATCGAGATAAACAGCTTTACCTCCGACCGTCTCATCCAAAAGATTGACGAGTTTAATCAGAAACGCGAACTGCAAATGCAGAAAAAGCGAACGAAACTTATCGAGATCGCCGAGATCGGCGATGTAGAAACAGAACCCGACGACGGATTCAAGACGATCGAGATCAGCGACAACGGCCTCGAACTTATCGAGATGGTCTCGCTCGACTGCACCAATAAAAAAGACTCGTGGACATCCGACGCCGAGATCAAGATCGATAAGAATAGCTTCGTCATCCGCGACGGAAAGAAAACAAAAGAGTTCTGGAACGGCAAGATCGTCTCGAACAAAAAACCGCTACGGCTAAAAATACGCAACATCGCCGGTGACGAAACAATAGTCCAGCTCTGAAGAACAGTATCCTAATCTTTTTCTAAAGATCGCATTTTTTGGAAATGATGCGTAACGCGGCTTAAGGGCCTCACGGCTGACAGCCGCAGGTAAAACCGTCGGTCACAAGCACATCGTCGATGTATTGACCCTCGACGACGGTGCCGTTGCCGATGTCGGTGCCGAGCCGCCAGCGGAGTTGAACAAGCGCGCCTGCGGCGCTCTGTGGCAGCCTGACGACGACGGGGACGAATTCGGGTTGGTCGTTTATTCCGCTGCGACCCGACCAACCGAGGCGACCTTGCAACGGATTTTGGCAACACGCGTCGATGATGCCGTCGTAACCTCCGCTCTCGAACACACCGCCCGCGGCGACGATGTCCTGCCAATTCGAATTGCCTATTCTTATCTCAAGCACCGAACCGTCGTAGAGACGATTGCGCAGAAAAGTCGTTTCGAGACGATACCAATTTTGAAACGTGAGCCGCGCCGATGCGTTTGTGACGAGAAAGACAGGCGATGTCATCGCACTCTGTCCCGCCGGATGCGGATCGGTCGCGAATGCGCTTCGGCCGCCGGAGATGGAACGCGCGTTTGAGATTCGCCAATTGCGAGTGTTATCGGGCGCACCTTGCAAGTCAAAGGCCTCGCGGGTCCAACGCACGGGAAGTTGCGCCGGAAGCCCACGATCGAAGTTTTGTTTGAACGCAATCTTTTGCACGCCGGTCTGAAGCGGAATATTTATCGTGCCGATATTCGACGCACCGTCGGCGACTTGAAATGTCATCGTAACTTGCGAACCGCACAATACGTTTGACGCAATCGTAAACGTAAATGTCCGCGTAACCGCCGCACCGCCGACCGGCAGAGCACCGTAATTCTGCGGCGGTCCCGGAGCGGTCACGCCGCCGCCAGCAAGCAAAGTTGCTACGACCGTTTTTGCCGCAAGCTGTCCTGTGTTGCGCAAGCTTAGCGAAAGCGAAACAGTTTCACCCGGATCGGCACCACCATTCGCCGCGCAGCTTTCGCCGGTGATCTGGGTGCCCGTGTTTGTTGGAATCGCGATCGGTTGGAGCGCAAAATTCTGTGTCAGCGTTTGTCCGTTCGCCGGGCTAAGCGTAAAACTTTGCGACGCAAAACCGTTTGCCGTTGCCGTGACAAGATGCGTCGCCGGAAGCAAAGTGAGGTTGCCGTAAGAACCGTTTGCACTCGTGACACGCAAGTATGCCGAGGTCGTAACTCGCGCGTTTGCGATCGGTTGTCCCGTCAATGCATTGGTCACGACGCCGGTGATCGCAGCTCGCGGTGCGGGCGTGCACTCGTCGAATTTGAATCTGCCGATACGCGTCAGCCACGTAAAATCGCTGAAGTCCTGACTCGCTTGCGTGTAATATTCGCCCGTCATCCAAAACGTGCAATCGTCCGCCGGATCGACGCTCATCCCGCTGTAATCGCCCCAACGCCAGCCGAATGCTTTTTGCACGCCGGTGCCTTCGACCAAAAATTCTTCTTGACGAAATGTGCCGGCGCTCTCGCTCGCGAGTTTGCCGGCGTAAAGCAGCGAAGGACGTTTTTCGTCGCTGACCTTGTTGTAACCGATCGCCACATTGCCCTGATGATCGGCGGCGACGCTCGCGATCCAGCGTGACGAGTCGGTATCGCCGATCGTCGATTGCTCGATAACCGAAAAAATATTACCGCTGCGTCGAAGTTCATAAAAGCGAACACCGGCTCGATACGGAGCGATCGCGAGACGCGCAGTTTGATTAAAGATCAACGATTCGCTCGCACCAAAATTACGATACGCGACGCGATAATTTATCCGGTCGCTGTTTGCGTCGAGACGTTCGCCGGGTGCGGGCTGCGTGATGTCGGTTCGCCCATCAGGGCTCGTCGGGTCGAATGCCGCGACGATGAGCGGACTCTCAGCACGTTCGGTAAATGTGGAATTAGCAGGATTTGCAAAGTCGGCATGAAAATCGAACAAGCGAATCGCATCCTGCGCGTCACCGTATTCCGTCGCGGAATAACTGACAAAAATATTTGGCGCACCCATCGGCGGCGGACGCAATCCGTCGAGATCGGCTGGCAGAAAATTGCCACGTCGCGCCGCTGACGCCGACGGACGATTAAAGTAAATGTATGAGGCCGACGGATCGCCGACGAGCATCTTTGCGCGCTCGAATGCAAACAACCCGCTGCCCGAAAAATCCGAGCCGGTGAATTCTTCTGTGGACATATAGTAGCCGTCGGGCCAGACACCGAATTTTGAAAAGTCGTTAATGCGAATATTCGGCATCACAAACTCATACACAAAATACTCGCCGGTCGGATCGCCCGTTTTCGAGATCGCGACCATCTGGCGAAACGGCGGAGTGTTGTAGCAATACTGACTGAGCAGCCAACGGTCGGCGAGCGTGTCGTAAAGCACGATCGGCAATCCGCTGTCGAACGTGCTGCAAGTCGTGTTGAGCGGTGCAAATAACTGACTCATCCTAAACGGCGGCGTGAGCGGCGCGCCGTTTTTGTCGAAGATGCGCACGAGCGCATTGACGGCTTGAACGTAATGATCCGGCCCGACATCGCCGATCATGTCGGGCGGCAGGATGAATGCGTTGTAAACCGGAATGTTATCGAAATTTGAAAGGCCGTCGAATGTCAGCGACGGCGGCGGCATCGGTGTAAGCGATGTGCGCGCAACCGCTGCATCGGCGTCGTGCACGCGCCGCTCACCGAGTATCACCGTCGGATCAACGACACCGATCTCGCGCACTTCGGGCTTTTGATGTTTGTTCGCGACCGGCGCGGCGCGCCTGGCAAAAATGCTCACTTTTGCCGAAGTCGCAAACTTAGCGGCGGTTTTTGAGATCGGTGACGATAGGCTTTCGGATTTTGTGTTCGATGACGCCGTTGGAAAGTTGCAAAACGACAGAAGCACCAGACAGGATAGCGTGAGTGCGAAAAAAATATTACCCCGCGTCAACATAAACCAATGTCGATTATTATACTTCGATCAGGATTGCGATTTCCACACGCTGTTTGGCCTCGTCCAGAAATCGTTCGATCGAGGCCGCGACCTTTTGACGGACCAGCGTTTCACGAATCTCGCGTTTTCTCTCTTCAAATGTCGGCAGCAACAACCCCGGCGAGCGGCGTCGAAAATCCGGCGCGAAAACATCGCGATAATATCGCCGCTCTTCGTCAAGCGTGACAACGACAAACGATTCGAAGCGAAACGCCACATACTTGTCGATATCGAGCCGCTGCGCCATCAACCGCTGAAAGTTCTCGTCCTTGATCGATGTAAATCCGACTTGTTTAAGACGATCCTCGAAAACGCCGGGCGACGAAAAGTAACTAACCGTCTCGTTGATCTTGTCGGCAAGCTCCTTTTCCGACGGCGCATTTCGCGGCAGCCGCTGAGCTTCGAGAGCGAAAAGGCGTTGATTTATAAGTGTTTGCATTGCCTGGTTGAGATCGTCGGAGCGAGCCGGCTGGAGCTGCGTGCCGGGCTGTAACGCCATTTGCCAGAGAATATCCGAGTAGGTGATAAGCTCGTTTCGCGTGCCGTCGCTCAACACCGCGACGGTTTTATCGACGACATCCTGAGCATTAGTCGTCGAAAGGGAAGCGAAAATCAATATCGCCGCAGCAAACCAATGTTTTAAGAACGCCCTTTTCATTTCCCTTATTTAATTTAACGCATCTCTGCGTCCTTTGTGAAACCTTGTGTCTTTGACTTTCTTTGCGTTCTTGGCGTCTTTGCGTGAGATAAGATTTTATCCGGCAAAGGCCGTAAAGGACGCAAAGAAAACTGCCAAACCGAGAGTTAAATTCATTGACAACACGTTAAAAATCGTTTTTAATTGAACAGGAAGTTTAACCTTCCCCCAAAGTCGATCAAATCTCCTATTTACCGTCTTTTTCCACCATCCGGAAAACGACAATTTACTCAGATGCAAACTTCAACGCCACCGAATAGAGATGCGCGCGGGCTGCCGGCTGTTACAGCGGCCGACGACGCGAGAGACGAGCTTAGGTTTATATCCGAGCTCGGACGCAGCCTTCTGTTCACGGTTCATCCAAAAAAAGCAGCGACCCGCGTGGCCGGCGCTCTTCAAGAGAGAGTGGATGCCGCCGTGTGCGTGTTTGTTGCCGAGCTCGAGAATATCGGGCTGATCTGTTGCGCGTTCGACCGCGAAGGCGAAATGGACGGCGGCGTGCTGAAGCGTTCAAGATTTGAAAAGTGGCTGGGTTTCATGCCGCCGAAGGTCGGATATCTCGAAGACGAGAAAGCCGAGTTTTTGGTTAAGGGCCGACACGCTTGCGAGTATGTTTCTCCGCTCCACATAAACGGACGAATTCGCGGTGCGATCATCACGGGTTTTGACGAAGCGGGTTTTGCCGAATCCGGCGCACGTCTGATCGAGGCCGCTACGCAGATGGCCGCGTTGAGCGTCAACTTGTCGGCGAATTACGAAATCGCTCTCAACAACTCGATAAACGAAGCTCGCGAAGAGCATCGCAAATTTACCGAATCCGTGCTCGACGCGCTGCCTGTTTCGCTCTACGTCGTCGATCGCAATTATCGGATCGTCACCTGGAACAAACATCGTGAGATTGGTCAGCTCGGGATTCCGCGTGACGAAGCGATCGGTCGCGACGTTTTCGATGTTCTTGAAAAGTATCCACAAGGCCGTGTCCGCGAGGAATTTGAACGCGCATTTCGCACCGGCCAGATCGAGCGGATCGAGCAGCAAACTGTTGCAGACGACGGCTCGACAAAACATTGGCTCGTGAGCAAAGTGCCGATGAAAAACGACCCGAGTGGCGACGTGACGCACGTCATCACTGTCGGCGAAGAAGTGACCGTTCGCGTCGAGGCGATCCACGCGATGAATCGTGCGGAGAAACTCTCTGCTGTCGGCAGGCTCGCAGCGGGCGTCGTTCACGAAATAAATAATCCGCTCGCGACCATCGCCGCGTGTGCCGAGGCGCTCGAACAACGAATCGACGAGGGTGAATTTAAAACGTCAGACGCGGAAAAGGATCTTGCCGAGTATCTCGCCTTGATCAAGAGCGAATCTTTTCGCTGCAAGACGATCACGACCGATCTGCTCGACTTTAGTCGCTTGCGTGCCGGCGAGCGAAGTCCCGTCAATGTTGGCGACATCGTGCGTTCGGCGGCAAATTTGATAACCCACCAGAAACGCCGTTCAGGGATCACGCAGGAGATCGAGGTCGAAGACGATCTGCCGCGAATTTCTGCCGACGGCAGTCAGATACAGCAAGCCGTCATCGCGCTCGCGACCAATGCGATAGACGCGATGCCTGACGGTGGACAACTTACTTTTCGCGCGTTTGCAAAAGGCAACCGCGTCGTTATCGAGATCGCCGACACAGGTGCCGGCATTCTACAGGAAAATATGTCGAAGATATTCGAGCCGTTCTTTACGACAAAGGAAGTCGGCAAAGGAACCGGTCTCGGACTCGCCGTTTGCTACGGTATCATCTCCGAACACAACGGCCGCATCAGCGTCCGCTCAACTGTGGGCAAAGGCACGACGTTTTCGATCTTCTTGCCCACCGTTTAGTCGCGAGTCGTTAGTCGCGGGTCGCGAGTCAAAAGCAAAATGGCTACATTCAAAAAATTTGAGGAGATAATCGCTTGGCAAAAAGCTCGAAGCGCTGTCTGGCTTATCTACAAGTTGACAACAGATGGCAACTTTTCAAAAGACTTTGGTCTGCGCGACCAGATACGCCGTTCGGCGGTTTCTATCATGGCGAACATTGCCGAGGGGAGCGGGAGAACGAGTGACAAGGAATTCGCAAACTTTCTGAATATTGCTCGCGGTTCTATAACTGAGACGCAATCTCATATTTATGTTGCTCTTGACCTCGGCTATTTATCCAAAAAGTATTTCTCAGAAATCTTCTCACTACTTGACGAAGTTGGGCGAATGACGACCGGACTAATGAAACACTTGCGAAAAATATAACTCACCCCAGACTCGCGACTCGCGACCAGCGACCAGCGACTCCGACAAAACTTATGGCAAAACTTTTAGTAGTTGATGATGAAAAAAATCTGCGGCTCGTCGTGCAGAAAGAAATGTCGCGCCAAGGCCACGAAGTCGAGTGTGCCGAGGACGGCGAAGCTGCGTGGACGCTGATCGAGAGCCAGGACTTTGACGTCGTGCTGTGCGACATAAATATGCCGCGACTCGACGGAATGGATCTGCTTCGCCGCACACGCGAACGGTGTCAAAATCCGCCGGAGATGGTAATGCTCACCGGCCAGGCGACGATCGAATCGGCGATCGAAGCGATGAAACTCGGTGCTTACGATTACCTGACAAAACCGTATCGCATCGGCGAGCTTTCGGCGCTTGTCACCGCCGCCGCCGACAAACAGCAACTTAAAATTGACAATCAACGCCTGCGTGCACAAATCGCGCGCTCGACCCAGTCGCTGCCCGACATCGTTGCGGAATCGCGACAGATGAAAGAAGCATTGCGACTTGTAAATCGCGTCGCAACGTCCGATACGTCGGTGATGATCACGGGCGAGAGCGGCGTCGGAAAAGAATTGATCGCGCAGGCGATCCATCGTCTTAGCCGCCGCAGCGAAAAACCTTTTATAGATCTGAACTGCGCGGCATTGCAAGACACGCTGCTCGAGAGCGAATTGTTTGGCCACGAAGCCGGTGCGTTCTCTGGTGCTCGCACGCGTAAACTCGGTTTGTTTGAGATCGCGGACGGCGGCACGCTTTTCCTTGACGAAATTATGGAGATGCCGATGCCGCTTCAGTCGAAGCTGCTGCGTGCGCTCGAGACGCGTTCGTTCTTTCGAGTCGGCGGCGTAAAAAAAGTCGAGGTCGATGTTCGTCTGCTCGCCGCGACAAATCGTGACAAAGATCAAGCGGTCGCCGACGGCGCGTTTCGCTCTGATCTGTTTTATCGAATAAACAGTTTTGAGATCAACGTTCCGCCGTTGCGTGAACGTCGCGAGGACATCGAGCCGCTCGCACGCCATCTGCTGCACAAACTTGCCGGTAACGACGAACCTGAACTTTCGCCCGCCGCCATCGAAGCGCTGAATGCATTCGACTGGAGCGGTAATGTTCGTCAGCTACGCAACGCGCTTGAGCGCGCAGTTTTGCTCGCTGACAATGGCACGATCACGCCGCGTGAGCTGCCGCCCGAGATCGCATTTCGTATGGAGAGCCCGAGCGTTTCGGTCAGTTACGGCGCACCGCAGCCGACCGGCGTCAGCACTTTTCAACATGCAAGCCCAACAAACTTGCGCGACGTCGAGCGGCAACAAATTATCGGTGCACTCGAAAAAACCGGCTGGCATCGCGGCAAAACCGCAGAGCTGCTCGGCATCTCGCCATCGACGCTCTATCGTCGTTTGCGCGAGTACGGTCTCGAAGCGCGATAAAACTATGATCGACATGACTCGGATAAAAACTCTGATCGCGCACGTCGCTGTTTGCGCGGTCATTGCGATGTGTGCGACTGCCGTCGGCGCTCAGGTGACATTTAGCTATCGCGCACGAACGATCTCGCACGAGGCATCGAGCGGACAACTCACGCTCAACGGCGTGGACATCAGCGAACAGATGCTTCGCGATGGCGCCGCATGGCACGTGCCCGTACGTTTTTCCGCACAGCCGCTCGACGAACACGTCCGATATGCCTCGCAAGAGGCGGCCGCAAAAAAGGAGAATCGCGGCATCTGGGCCGGCGCTATGTCGCCGTCGTGGGAACGCAGCGACGACGAACAGCAAGCGAGCGCGACACAAAGAAAGCAAATTCGCCCGCCGGGCAAATGGGGCGATAAAAATCCGAATCTGGGCGACGTAGGCGCGCTTTTCAGCGGTTACAATGCCGCGAGCAAAACAGGTTTTCTGAGCACGGGCATCTCGATGGTGAGCTTAAACGACGCCGGTCTCGACGATCGTTTTCAGAACGCGAAACTCTTCATCGACATCACCTATTGGTATAAAGAGCTGCCGAGCGGACGCAAGGGCACATTCGTCATGACGCTGATCAGCGAAAACGATGTGGCGATGTTCAGGCGTAATCAGCAAATGCTTTTAATCATCGATAACGGCAGAGTCTCCGTCGGTCGTGGCAAGCGTGTCGAGAGCCGCTCGGGCGGCAAGGTTTTCGAAAAGCTGACCTTTAACATCAGCCGCTCGAACATTGAACACATGGCTAAGGACGTTACCGTTATGAAGATCGCCGATCATCTGCTCACGCCGCTCTCGATTCGCTACACGTTCTTTAACATGCTTCAGCTCAGCACATGATCGGCGGCGGTAATTACGAATAAATATCTTTGCTCGGACATCGGCATTAGCTCTTCTTCGAAGCGCAGGCTTCGATTTTTTTGCAATGCAGTTCGCAGATTAGGCCCGCCAAAGAAAAGTTTTGTTCGATTTCCCGACCATCGCAGAACGCGCGAAAGTTTCTCTGTAAATTTATCGAGCGCACGGCATGTGACGAACATGCCGTCGCCCGCTGTCGTTTCTTCGAATTGAAGATTAACGATCTCGGCTCGGTTATCGAGACCGAGATTTCTTATTGTCTCACGAAGAAATTTTGCTTTCTTTTCCTTTGACTCGATCAACGTCGCTCGCAGATCGTCGCGAGCGAGCAGACACGGTATCGACGGCAAACCGGCGCCGGTGCCGACATCGGCAAACTTTGCATTGTGCGATAGATGTTCGAGCAACGTGAGTGATTCGAGAATATGACGAACAGTAAACTCTGAGGGCGAGCACGGCGCGACGAGATGCAGCAGAGGATTGTGTTCTAAAATTAATTCGTAATAATCGGCGAGACGAATGATCGCGTCGTCTGAAAGATCAAAGCCGAATGCCTTTTGATGAGCCTTAATTGATTTAATAAAGTCACTTCGCACGAAAAGAAGTTTCACGCAAAGCCGCTAAGAACGCAAAGAGTTGACCGAAGACTAGAAACTAGAGACTGGTAACTAGAGACTAATTTTTGGTGCGGACGAGAAGAATCGAACTTCCACTGCCTTGCGGCAACAGGCTTCTGAGACCTGCGCGTCTACCAGTTCCGCCACGTCCGCATTTGGGGCGAATTATCGAGGATACTAATTCGGCCTCGGAACTTCAAGAGAATGTCACGAATTCACGAATAATAGCAGGCAAAATATTCGTGCATTCGTGGCAAAATTTCTCTTGTCTGCTATGTTTGTAAAGTGCTTAACGAAAATCTCGCATCGGTTCGATCGCGTATTGAGGCTGCCTGCGTGCGCGCGAGCCGCGATCCGTCCGAGATCAAACTCGTTGCCGTGAGCAAGACGCATCCGTCATCGGTTGTGAATAAAGCTATCGAGGCAGGCTGTAGTGTTTTTGGCGAAAATAAAGTTCAAGAAGCTGAATCGAAAATCATTGAATTAGATCGTAACAACACTGAGTGGCATCTGATCGGACATCTACAGTCGAACAAAGTACGCAAGGCTGTGCAACTTTTCGACGTGATACAGAGCGTTGATTCGCTCGAACTCGCCCAGAGGCTCGAGCGTATTTGCGAAGAAGAAAATCGCGACGAGTTGAGTGTTTTTGTGCAAGTCGATCTCGCTCAGGAGGCGACAAAGTCCGGCATTGACGAAGCAGATTTACCTGAGCTTGTGAGTTTTTTGACATCTTGTAAACGTCTGAAGTTCAATGGCCTTATGATCTTACCGCCGTATTTTGACGAGGCCGAAATGACGCGGCCTTTTTTCAAACGTCTTCGCGAATTACGCGATAAGATTTTGCCCGGCGGTGAACTTTCGATGGGAATGAGTCATGATCTTGAGATCGCGATCGAAGAAGGCGCAACCGTGATTCGTGTCGGCACGGCGATCTTTGGCAAACGTTTGTCGAATTAGAATGCAGCTATTAGCTGACAGCTAAAAGCTGTTAGCTGTTTTTACCTATGTTGAGTAATTTTGTTTATCCGATATTTTTTGTGATCGTCTGGTCGTTGTTCGGCGTCTTTCTGGGAATGTTGATCCTGCGGCTGATCTTTAATTACAGCGACCCGAATCCGTTTGGCAAGACCGGACGCTTTGGTTTTAAGGTGCGTAAAGTTACTGAGAAATGGGTTTATCCGGCGGCGCGTTTTTTCGCGATGTATAGAATCGACACGCGGCTCGCACCGTTGTTGACGCTGTTCATTGGCTTTGTGCTGACGTTCTTTTTTACTCAGATCGTCGGCAACACATTTTTTGTCATCGACGGGCTGACGTCAGGAATTGTTACAGGCAACGCGAAAGTGATCATCGGTTTTATTTTATACGGACTGCTCAGCGTGCTCGTGCTATTTATCTTTATACGCTTTATCGCATCGTGGTTTGTGTTTACGCGGCGGACGTTTCTCGCGTTCGTTACGCGCGTGACCGATCCGATAATGCTGCCCGTGCAGCGACTGATTCCGCCGATCGGAATGTTCGACATCTCGGCGATGATCGTGCTGCTGCTTATCAGCTTTTTGCAATCGATCGTGCTCAATGTTTTTGTGCGTAATTGAGCGGCCACCCGCTGCGTGATATATTTTCAAATTCGAAGGATCGTGTCAGTAGCCCGCACGTAAGTAAGGGCTCTCGATAACCGAGATGAGCCCTTACTAATGTGAGCGCCTGCTGACACCAAGCTATTATGTCAGGACACTCTAAATGGGCGACCATTAAACACAAAAAAGGCGCTCTCGATGCGAAGCGCGGAAAAATTTTCACAAAGCTGATCAAGGAAGTGACGGTCGCGGCGCGCACGGGCGGCAGCGGCGACGTTGATTCGAACGCGCGTCTGCGCAAAGCCGTAACCGACGCAAAAGCGCAGAACATGCCGAACGACACGATCGAGCGTGCGATCAAGCGCGGCACCGGCGAACTCGAAGGCGTCAATTACGACGAGATCACATACGAAGGTTACGGTCCGAACGGCGTCGCCGTCCTCGTCGAGACGATGACCGACAATCGCAACCGCACGGTCGCCGAAATTCGTCACATCTTTTCTAAAAATGGCGGCAACATGGGCGAATCGGGTTCGGTTGCGTGGATGTTCGACAAAAAGGGTTACATCGTCGTCGATAAAGCTGCTAAGAGCGAGGACGAACTTTTTGAGATCGCGGCCCAAGCCGGTGCCGACGATATGCAGGACGAAGGCGACGTGTTCGAGATTTTCACAACGCCTGAAAACTTCGACGCCGTTCACGACGCGATCAAAGCCGCCGGCGTCACGCCGCAAGCCGCCGAAGTCTCGATGATCCCGCAAAACTACATCAAACTCGAAGGCTCCGATGCCAACACCATGATGAAACTCTACGAAGCCCTCGACGACACCGACGACGTGCAAAAAGTTTGGGCAAACTTCGACATCGACGAGAGCGAGATGTAGTGAGCGACTATAAAATTTGTCCGTAAGTTATGCGATGTCCGTCAGGCGTCTTAACGCTGAATTCTCGCAGTCCCCAAGGTTTATCCCCGATCGTATGAATGATCTCTGCAGAGCGTGACCTCAGTTCTTCGTAAACCTCATCGACGTTCTCCACCAAACAGTGAGCGAAGTAGGAATGATCGCCCGTCTCATGCGCCCATAGCGCATCGGTGCATTCGCCGAGCATCACCTTGAAATCGCCGAACGATAAAAACTCCCAGCCCGGCACGGTGAAATCGAGATCAAAGCCAAGTTTCTCTTTATAATATTCGGCCTCGATCTTCAAATCTTTTACCGCGAGCACGTGTCGCGTGTGAACAACTTTTCTTTCCATAATTTTTTTAACTCATCATTTTATTAACAACATTCTCGACAGTTTCACGAATTTCGTTGAGATGATTTTCAGAATCTGCCTCGAATCGCAGAACGAGCAACGCTTGCGTGTTCGACGCGCGGACCAACCCCCAGCCGTGATCGAATAGAATTCGTCCGCCGTCGATGGTGATGACCTCGTGCGTCGCAGCGAAATGATCGGCGACTTTTTTTACAACATCGAATTTTGTGTCATCAGGACAATCAACTCGTAACTCTGGCGTCGAAAAAGTTTTTGGCAGATCGGCGAGCAAAGCAGAAAGTGGTTTGTCAGTTTGCGAGAGAATCTCGATCAGCCTCGCACCGACATAAGTCGCGTCATCAAAACCATAATAACGGTCGGCAAAAAAGATATGGCCGCTCATCTCGCCCGCAAGCACCGCGCCGGTTTCTTTTATCTTCGCCTTAATGAGCGAGTGTCCCGCCTTCCACATTATGGCGTTACCGCCGTGTTTTTCAATATCGTCGAAGAGCGTTTGCGAACATTTCACCTCGGCGATTATCGTCGCACCGGGCTGCTTTTCGAGAATGGAACGTGAAAACAAAACCATCAACTCGTCACCCCAAATCACGCGCCCCGTTTCATCTACGACGCCGATTCTGTCGCCGTCACCGTCGAACGCAATTCCGACATCTGCCTTATGTTCGCAAACAGCAGCGATGATGTCCGTTAAATTTTCTTCGACGGTCGGATCGGGATGATGATTTGGAAACGTCGAGTCGGGCTCGATATAAAGTTCGGTCATCTCGACGCCGAGCTCGCGATAAACCGGAACCGCTGTCACGCCGCCCATGCCGTTGCCGGCGTCGATGACGGCTTTGATCTTACGCGTCCCGGTCAAAATGCGAGAGACGACATCGCGGCAATAATCTTCGAGAACATCGACAGTTTTGACACTGCCACGAGACTGGACGCCCGCTAACGCCTCTCGGTCTGACAACGCGATCTGTTTTATCTCTTGTATCTGCGAGCCGAACAGCGCGTCTTTGCCGAGGCAAATTTTAAATCCGTTGTGATCGGGCGGATTGTGCGAGCCGGTGATCATCACGCCGCCATCGACGCCGTGCGTAAAAACCGTGTGATACAAAACCGGCGTCGGAACCATTCCTATGAGCAAACAATCGCTACCGACCGAATTAAAACCATCAGCAAGCAGCTTGCAAAAACGCGGGCTGCTCTCGCGTGCGTCGTAACCGACAGCGATGCGCTTTGCGTTATTTTTTTTAAAAAATGTTCCGACCGCTCGCCCTAGCGTTGCGACCACGTCGTCGGTCAGTTGCGAGCCGACCAGTCCTCGAATGTCGTATTCTCTGAAAATATTTGTGTCCATCAGATCAAAATAGATTCTGCCGCACGGCGCGCGGTCGCGTCCAGTTGCGCGACGCAAAGTGTGCCAAAAGGTGCGATTTTGCTATACTTCCCAATACGCTGCAGGCAACAAAGCCTCGCTATTACAGCATCGAAGACGTGTCTTCTAACAAAACAAATGTCGCAATTTTTGAATAGGTATTTTCGTTTGTCCGCCGTGCAGGCGGTAATTTTCGTGCTCGTTTTTGCGGCGGCTGCGGCTGCACAACGACCGACGCCAACCCCGACGCCGCAGGATGACGTTGGCGGCGTCTCAAAAGTTTTTGAAGTGCGCCTTCCCGTGACCGTCACTCAGGGCAAAAAGACGCTTATCAGCGGGCTGACGCGTGGCGATTTTGCGATCTTCGAAGACGGCGTCGAGCAAGAGGTCACATTCTTCTCGGCTGATAAAACCAATCCGCCCGTTTTCGTCGGCGTGCTGATGGATACGTCGCCATCGACCGCCGGAAAGATCGTTTTCTCAAAAGAGGCGGCGGCAAATTTTCTCTACAGTGTCATCCAGTTGCGTAAGGATCGGGCGGCGTTTATGACTTTTGATCACGAGGTCAACCTGCGGCAGGACTTTACCGACAAACTCGATATGCTTCAGAAGGCTGTAGATCAAGTAAAGAAAACCGGCTCGCAAACCGCTCTTTACGACGCGGTTTGGCAATTTACCGACCAGAAGCTGCGCACCGTGCCCGGTCGCCGCGTGATCGTCATCATCACTGACGGCGACGACACATTTAGCCGCGCCGATTTAAAAGATGCGATCGACATCGCTCAGCGAACCGAGACGACCATCTTTGGCATCTCTACGAAGGGCGGTTTTTTAGGCGCCGTTCCCGGTGTCGATGCCGGAACCGTGAGAGATAAAGGCGATAAGTTTTTGATACAGCTCTGTGAAGACACCGGCGGCGAGGCGTTCTTTCCAGTCGGTGGTAACAAAGCAATGATCGAGCTTGAGCGGGCATTCAAACGGATTTCAGAAGAGTTAAAGTCGCAGTATCTGATCACATACAAACCGGCCGATCAGAGCCTCGACGGTCGCGAACGCAAGATCGAGGTCAGGTTTACCGACAAAGATAAGACGGGCAAATATAAAATTCGCACAAAGAAAAGCTACCGTGCGATCAAGGACAGTTTGAAATAACGTGCAGGATAAGCGAACAAAAATTTTGAGTTTATTGACGGCGATCGTTGTCGGCGTATTTATTTACGCCGGGTTGACTACAAGTGCGCAACAGACGCCGCCGAATCCGACCGCATCGCCGACACCCACGCCGACACCAGACCCGGACGACGAAGTCATCAAGATCGACACCGAGGTCGTCAATGTTCTCTTCACCGCACAGGATCGCGGGCGACGGCTGCTGACTTCACTCAAACAAGAGGACGTAAAAATTCTCGAGGATGGCAAGGAACAGGAGATCACGGCCTTTGCGCGTCAGGTCGATCTGCCGCTGAGTCTCGCGATTCTAATCGACGTGAGCGGTTCGCAGGAACGCACGCTGCCCGAGGAAAAGAGCGCCGCGATCTCGTTTCTCGAAACGGTCGTGCGGCCCGCAAAAGACGAGGTTGCAGTTATTTCTTTCACCGGCGAAGCGACGCTCGAACAAGGTATGACAAACAATCTGCCGCGTCTTCGTCGCGCGGTGGAAAGAGTTCGCTTTGTCCCGCCTGCGGGTTACATCGGCGGCGGCGTCTCGACCGGAACACCGCCTATCAACGGCGGCAGCCTGCAAGGTTCGACGGCGATTTGGGATGCGATCTGGGTTGCGTCGGACGAAATACTCGGCCCGGCACCCGAGCGAACACGCCGTGCGATCATCCTGCTCAGCGACGGTCTGAACACCTCTGGCCGCAAAAAACTCGACGAAGCGGTGCAGGCTGCGTTGAGATCCGAGGCGATCATTTACTCAATCGGCATCGGTGACGATTTTCAGTACGGTGTCGATAAAGGTTCGCTCAATAAAATCTCGGAACGCACGGGCGGTCGCGCATTTTTTCCGAATGACGAAGGCGAATTGCGAGCCGCGTTTCGGCAGATTCAGGAAGAGATGCGTTCGCAGTATTTGCTCGCCTACGAACCGTCAAACCAAACACGCGACGGCTCGTATCGCCGAATAGAGGTGCAACTCACAAATCCCGCGCTTCAAAAAGACAAAGTAAAACTCACGCACCGACAAGGTTACTTTGCAAAATCGTCGCAGCAGAAATAGTTTCTAGTCTCTAGTCCTCGGTTACTCTTTGCGTTCTTCGCGGCTTTGCGTGAAACCAAATTCTTTCCTCGATTTTGTTAATAAACGGATGTTGAATTACACTGCTTTGTAAATCCAAAGTAACTGTAAGGAAACATCTATGTGTAAAAACATCCGCGTCGCATCCGTCTCCATGTTTTTAATCGCTCTCGCAGCAACATTTGCTGGAGCACAAACCACTCCGCAGCCGCAAGCCGCAGGTAAAAAAGACGATCCGTTAAAGCTGCTGCAATATCGAATGATCGGGCCGTTTCGTGGTGGCCGCGTGACGGCTGTCGCGGGCGTGCCGTCGCAGCCGAATGTTTATTATTTTGGCGCGACGGGCGGAGGCGTGTGGAAAACAACGGACGGCGGCGTGAATTGGGAACCGGTCACGGACAAGTTTTTCAAAACCGGTTCGGTCGGCGCGATCGATGTTTCACTCACTGACCCAAATGTAATTTACGTCGGAATGGGCGAGTCGCCGGTGCGCGGCAACGTCTCGCACGGCGACGGCGTTTACAAATCAACTGATGCGGGAAAGACGTGGAAGCACGTGGGCTTAGGCGATTCGCGACAGATCGGGCGTGTGCGCATTCATCCGAAAAATGCAGATGTCGCTTACGTCGCCGCGATGGGACATCTGTGGGCGCCGAATAAGGAGCGCGGTGTTTTTCGCACAAAGGACGGCGGCAAAACTTGGCAGAACATTTTGTTTCGCAGCGAAAAGGCCGGTGCCTTTGACCTGTCGTTCGACGCATCCGACCCGAACACGATCTACGCCGCGTTCTGGCAAATTCAGCGAACGCCATACAGCCTGATCTCCGGCGGCGAAGGCTCCGCACTTTATAAATCGACCGACGGCGGCGACACGTGGACCGACATTTCGAAAAATCGCGGAATGCCGTCGGGCGTGCTCGGCAAGATCGGCGTCAGCGTTTCGCCGGCAAATACGAATCGCGTTTTTGCGATGATCGAGGCGAAGGACGGCGGGCTTTATCGCTCGGATGACGCGGGCGAAACGTGGCAACGCGTTTCCGACAATGCCGCGATTCGCCAGCGGCCGTGGTATTACACGCGAGTTTACGCCGACACGCAAAACGCCGACACGGTTTACATCACGAACGTCGGCTTTCACAAATCGATCGACGGCGGACGCACTTTCACGACCATCGGCGTGCCGCACGGCGACAATCACGATCTCTGGATCGCGCCGAACAACAACGCGCGAATGATCAATGCAAACGACGGCGGCGCAAATGTCACGGGCGACGGCGGACGAACCTGGACCGAGCAAGATCAGCCGACCGCGCAGTTTTATCGCGTCGCGATCGACAATGATTTTCCTTACAACATCTACGGCGCGCAGCAGGATAATTCGACGGTGAAGATCGCGTCGCGCACAAATGAATTTGCGATAACCGTGGCCGACTGGCACGACGTCGGCGGCGGTGAATCGGGCTGGATCGCGCCGCACCCCGACAACTCCGACATCGTTTTTGCGGGCAGCTACGGCGGCTTTTTGACGCGTTACGATCACAAAACCAGACAGCAGCGAAACATCAACGTCTATCCCGAAAACCCGATGGGCGCCGGTGCCGACTCGATGAAGTATCGCTTTCAGTGGAACTTCCCCGTCCTGTTTTCGCCGCACAAAACCGACGGCAAATATCCGCTCTACGCGGGCGGCAACATTCTTTTTCGCTCGATGGACGAAGGTCAAAGCTGGCAGCCGATCTCGCCGGATCTGACTCGCAACGACAAATCAAAACAAGGCACGAGCGGCGGTCCGATCACGCAGGACAACACGAGCGTCGAGTATTATTCGACCGTTTTCACAGTCGCCGAATCGCCGATAACCGCCGGCGTCATTTGGGCAGGTTCGGACGACGGGCTCGTTCACGTGACGCGCGACGGCGGCAAGAATTGGGAGAACATCACTCCGAAAGGCATTCCCGAAGCGATACAGATCAACTCGATCGAAGCCTCGCCGCACGACGCCGCAAGCGCGTATTTTGCCGGCACGGCTTACAAGTCGGACGATTACAAACCTTACATTTTTAAGACAAACGACTATGGCAAAACGTGGAAAAAGATCGTCGCGGGCATCGCCGATGATGCGTTCACGCGTGTCGTTCGCGAAGACCCGAACCGACGCGGTTTTCTCTACGCCGGTACCGAGACCGGAATATATATCTCGACAAACGATGGCGAGACCTGGAGCGCGTTCCAATTAAATCTGCCGGTTGTGCCGATCACCGACCTTGCCGTTCACAAACGCGACAAAGATCTGATCGTCGCGACGCAGGGCCGCTCGTTCTACGTGCTCGATAATCTGCCGATCGTTTATCAGTGGGCCGACGCGCAGCGTGCTGACGGCGCTTTTCTTTTCAAACCGGAAGATGCGTATCGACAAGCGGGCGGCGGCGGGTTTCAACTTCCGGCAACTGCGACCGTCGGCGCGAACCCACCGACCGGCGTCGTCACGCACTATTGGCTCAAAACAAAACCGAAAGAAGTAACGCTCGAATATTTGGACGCGAGCGGTAAAGTGATACGCAAATTTACCGGCAAGCCGCCGGTCGAAGGCCAAACCGCGCCGCCGCCCGCACCGGGCAGCGATCCGAATCTCACCACCGACATCGGACTGAATCGCTTCACGTGGAATTTCAGATCGCCGAACGCGACGACGCTTCCCGGTCTAATAATGTGGGGCGGCAGCCTCGCCGGGCCGCGTGCGGTGCCTGGTAATTATCAAGTGCGCCTCAGCGTTGACGGAAAGGCAGTCGCGACAGAGAACTACTCGATCAAGGCCGATCCGCGAATAAGAACGACGCAGGAAGATTTTCAGAAACAGTTCGAATTTCTTTCAAACACTACCGCGAAACTATCCGCGACACACGCTGCGATATTAGAGATTCGCGATCTGCGCAACCAGCTCGAAGATCTTTCGGGAAGATTAAAACCCGAACAGAAAGATCTAAAAGATAAAGCGGCTGAGATCGCTAAAAAACTTACGGCGGTCGAAGAAGAACTGATGCAGACGAGGATTCGCTCCGGGCAGGACGCACTGAATTATCCGATCAAGCTGAATAACAAACTTGCCGCGCTCGCATCGTCGGTTGACGGCTCGGACGACGCACCGACATCGCAATCTTACGACGTTTACAACGACCTTACCGCAAAGATCGACGCGCAGCTCGGCGTGTTGGCTGCGATTAAGTCGCAGGACATCGCCGCATTTAATAAAGCGTATTCGGAAAAAGGTCTGCCGGTGATCGTGACGAGGTGATCAATCCTTCCAGCCCCACGGCGCGGGCGGCGGCGGCGCAAGCGGTTTTTTGAGATCGAATTTGATGCTGAAATAGCGCTCGCTGCCCATCCGGCGAAGGTTGTAGGAAAAATATTCGCCCGAGACAAGCTCGATCCACCAAACATTCGGCGCGGCCGCGGCGATCACTTTTACCGTTTGATCGTCCGCAGGAAAAACTTGCCGCGTAGCAAGTCCGACGTTGTTCGTCCAGCCGCCATACATCGTCACGGCGTCCGGTTTGCCGTCTTCGTGACGATGATCGTGACGAAGTTCGATGCGGTTATTTTTCCAAGTTAAAACCCAAGTCCGCGAACGATTCTCACCGACATTGAACGGAATGCGAATTCGGTTCTTCTCACACGCGCGAACGTGCATCACAAGCGTCTTGTCCTTAAACGTCGTGTCATCGGTCGGCGCAGCGATCACCGCTCCACCGTAAGCCTTGCCGCAAAGTTTTTGCAGCTCGTTCCAAAATGTCACGTTCGCCACTTCAGTTTTCGGCTGCGCCGTCTGCCCGACACCGACCTGCACCGACGCGAGTGCCAACAAGCCGACACAAAAATAGATACGGAATTTTATTGCCATCTTTTCACCACAATTTTTTTTAGCCACGAATGCACGAATAAGATTTCATTCGTGCATTCGTGGCTTTCTTTTCCTAATAAGTGTAGATCTCAACCTTTCTGAGCACGCCCTTTCGCAAACGAATCACCCAGATCACGCCGTGCTCAGCGTCAACGAGATTTCGAAACACTTCTTTTTTTGCCAGCAGATTCGCGAGCGGAGGAATCGTGTTGCTGTGACCGACGATCAGGTAATGATCGGTCTTGCTCGCCATGATCTGTGCGATAAGTTCGGCGTGTTTGGCCGGATCGTAAGTCTGTATCTGCTTTTTTCGCTGCATCGCAATCGGTTCGGCCGTCTGCTGCGTGCGTTTATAAGCAGTCGCAAAAATCTCATGCGGTTTGTATTTTTTAACAGCCTGCATCAACCGCCTCGCTCGCTCACGTCCCTCAGCCGAAAGATCAGGATCGCCCTTGTCACCGTCAACCGACGGATTCTTCTCGGCATGGCGGACGAGGACGATGGTTTTGTTCGATGACTGCGCGAAAGCGTTTTGTGAAAGCGGGACGTACGCAACGAAAATCATCGCGGCAAAAAAAAGATATTTAGTCATAGGCGTTACTTCGATGACGAATGGCGATTATCTCGGATCACGTCTCGCCGGTCAAAAATGTTGTAGATGATCCTTTAATCTCAAACCCGGACGCGTCAAAGCTCCTAGCCGCCTTTAAGAGCTCTTTGATAAACCTAACAGTAATGATCGATTTATTCGGAATAGATTAGAGATTATAGATGTCAACTGATAGATCTACCATCTAAAATCTATCACCTATTATCTATTTCGAGTTTAAATTCATTCTTTTAAGGGTATTTCAAAGCACTCTTTAAGCTTTTTACAACCGGCCGGTCGCGGGTTCTTTGCAAGTGATTCGATCTTAAGGAGAATTCGTTCGACTAGCTGATTTGATAGAGACTCGAGTTCCTTTCGAGCCGAGCGGGCAAAACTGATCGAATAATCAGTCACGCAGTTTGTCGTTCTTTTTTAACCGGGCTTTTACCGAGGCCAAGGATTCTCGCGGTTCGTTCGCGCGTTTTCGGGCCGTCAGCACGTCGAAGAAATCTTCCAGCAGATCCGAATACTTCTTTATATCGATCTGCACCGCGACAGGCTGTCCTTTTTCGTTTGTGACGTAATTAATTCCCTGCATAGCGAGATTTAGCATTCTTTGCAGGCTACACAAACATTTTCCCAGGATTCAGAATACCGTTAGGGTCGAAGACTTTTTTGATGGCTTTCATTATCTCGAGTGTCGGTTTGTCGATCGCGTAATCGAGATACGGAGCTTTTACATAACCGATGCCGTGTTCGCCGGAGATCGTGCCGCCGAGTTCGACGGAGAGTTGAAAAGTTTCGGCGACGCACCTGCGCGCACGCGTGACAGCGTCGGCGTCATTGCGATCGACGACGAAGTTGACGTGAATATTGCCATCGCCCGCGTGGCCGAAATTTGCGACGAACGTATCGTGGCGTTTTCCGATCTCCTCGATCTTTGCGACGAGTTCGGGAACTTTGCTGCGCGGGACGACAACGTCTTCGTTAATTTTGAGATTGCCGTATTTCATCAATGACGGTGAGATCGCGCGGCGAACGTCCCACAGTTTATCTTCCTCTTCTTTGCTACGCGCACGAACAACGTCGAAGCCGCCGTTCTCGCTAATGACGCTCTCGATGATCGCCGCGTTTTTCTCTACTTCTTCGTGCGAGCCGTCAACAGCGACGAGCAAGATCGCACCGGCATCTTTTGACAGACCGAATGCAAAATTTTCTTCGATCGCGGCGACACAGTATTTGTCGATGACCTCCATCGCCATCGGCAAAATTCCGAGCGGCGTGAATTTTGTCAACACTTTGCACGCCGCTTCCATTGAGTGAAAGTTCGCGCGAACAGTCGATGTCGCCTCAGGCATCGGAAGTAATTTCAAGGTCGCTTCGGTGATGATGCCGAGCATTCCCTCACTGCCGCACATTAGACCGGTCAGGTCAAAGCCGACGACGTTCTTTACAGTCTTGCCGCCCGTGCGAATTATCTCGCCGGTTGCAGTCACGACTTCGAGACCGAGAACGTGATGTTTCGTGACGCCATACTTTGGCGTTCGCATGCCGCCCGCGTTTTCTGCAATGTTGCCGCCGATAAACGAATCTTTGTAACTCGCCGGGTCGGGTGCGAACATAAGTCCTTGTTTTTCAGCAGCTTGCTGCAGTTCAATCGTCCTGATTCCCGGCTGGCAAATCGCGTAAAGATTGTCGACATTGATCTCGACGATCTTGTTCATTCGATCGGTTCCGACAACGATGCCGCCGTCCACCGGAACCGCGCCGCCGGTGTAACCGACACCGCCGCCGCGTGCAGTCACCGGAAAAAGATATTCGTTCGCAAGTTTTAGAATTGCAGTGATGTGAGCCGTCGATTCGGGAAACACAACGGCCTCGGGCGGAAACTTTTCTTTTACAGCATCCGCGCCGTATGGCTCAACACGCGTCGGATCGACAACGACATTGTCCGCTCCGACAATGTCGCGCAATTTTTCTAGAACTTCGGGCTTCGATGCGGAAGTAGTTTTTCTTCCCATCGAACTGAAATGGATCGACCTGAACATGTCGGATTCCGTCATGGCCTTTTCCAGCAAACGACATCGATATCGGGCACGCGACGAAATTCTCGCAAGTTCGCCGTTACCATTCTAAGACGATGCGCCAAGCAGGTTGCAGCAAGCCATAGATCGTGTGTCCCGATAATATTTCCTGCTTTCTCAAGACTGGCCCAAAGCCGGGCATGAGAGCGTGCAGTGCCTAGATCAACATCTAGAATGGGAAACCTGCTAAGAAATTCCTCGACAATCGCCGCACGTCTATTCTGAACAGTCACAGGCTGAGCACGATGAACGCCGTGAAGCAGCTCACTCACCGTGATCACCGAGATATAGTACTCCTCACCATCGTCAGAGAAGATGTGATCATCGAGATCAAGGCGCTTTTTCTCAACCTCGATGAGAATGCTGGTATCGATTAGGCTTCGTCCCACGGATCTCTCACTGGCAGTTTGTTCATTTCTTCACGGGCTTTGTCGATATCGCGACCAAAGTCTTCGGCCTCCTCGGGTGTAAGATGGGGCAGCGACTTAAAAACCTCCAGCAGTTCAGCACCCGTCAAGCCTTTCTTTAACGGTCGAATCTCAGCTACTGGTTTATTCCCTTTAGTGAGAATGAAACTTTCACCTCGATACGTAACGCGGTTGATATATTCGGCAAATTTTCTTGCCATTTCCGTGACGGTCAAAGTGTTTGCCATAATGCCAACTCCATAATCTGATTATCAGATTACCTGACAATATGATTATTCGTCAATAATCTTCTTAATTATTAAAAAGCGCCTTTTTTTTGCTAAACTCACAACAATTTCGAAAATATAAAAATCAGGAGACTTTCCGATGAGCGAACAGGACAAGGACAAGATTCCATCTGACGACTACGAACGCGAATTATCAACCGATCTCGACGACGAGACGACGGACAAACCAAAGGGCATGGCGTTGCATACTAAGATTCTGATTGGTTTGCTCGTCGGTGTGATCGGCGGCCTCGTCGCAAATCGCGCGCTCGGCGGCGACAATCCAAATGTGACTTGGACGATCGCTAATATCACGCAGCCTGTCGGCACTTTGTTTTTGAATCTGCTGTTGATGATCGTCGTGCCGCTTGTGTTGTCGTCGCTTGTCGTCGGTGTCGCGGGCATAGGCGATATTCGAAAATTGGGGCGTATTGGTTTGAAGTCGTTTGTATATTGTCTTGTAATTTCGGCGATCTCGGTGGTCATCGGTCTCGGGCTCGCGAACACGATTCGCCCGGGCGAAAGGGTGAATCCCGATACGGCAGCTCAATTAAAAGAAAAATATTCGAGCGGTGCAAAAACTTTAACCGAAGCTCAGATGAAAGCCGCCGAAGCTGCAAAATCTGATTCACCGTTGATGCAGGTGGTAAAAACGATCGTGCCGAAAAACGTCTTTAACTCGATCTCGGGCGAGAACCCGAACATGCTGCACATAATGTTTTTTGCGATGATCATCGGCATCGCGATCACGCTGCTGCCCGCACCGATCTCGTCGCCGTTTGTCGGCGTGATGGAATCGCTCTTTACGATCACGTCGAAGATCATCGACATCATAATGAAGTTTGCGCCTTACGCCGTCGCGTGTTTGCTCTTTAACAACATCGCGGTCTTTGGCGTCGATCTTTTAAAATCGCTCGGCTGGTTTGTCGCGACAGTACTGCTCGGTTTGGGATTGCATTTCTTTGGCGTGTATTCGTTGTCGGTTGCATTGTTGTCGAAGATAAATCCGATCGAGTTTTTCAAACGCGTGAGAACCGTGATCGTTACGGCGTTTTCCACTTCGTCATCGAACGCGACACTGCCGACGGCGCTTCGAGTCAGCCACGAAAATCTCGGCGTGCCGAAGGAGATCAACAGCTTTGTCCTCACCGTCGGTGCAACCGCAAACCAAAACGGCACAGCACTTTACGAAGGAGTCACGGTGCTGTTTATCGCACAGCTTGCCGGTGTCGATCTGACTCTCGGCATTCAACTAATGGTCGTTTACATGGCGATACTCGGCGGCATCGGCACGGCGGGTGTGCCGTCCGGTTCGATACCGTTTATCATCGGAATACTTGCGATGATCGGCATCGATCCGGCTTTGATCGCGATCATTTTGGGCGTCGATAGAATTTTGGATATGTGCCGCACGACGCTGAACGTCGTCGGCGATATTACCGCCGCGACGTTTGTCGCCAAAAGCGAAGGTTACGAGCTGTTACAAACTCGCGAAAACGTTGGTATAGGTTAACTTTTGTCGTAGAATGTTCTCGTTATGATGCGAAGCGATTTGATAACGCCGTCGGGTCCGCAGCCTCGACGACTCCGGTTTTCCGTTGACGATTATTACAAGATGATCGAGCAGGGAATGGTCGAGGATTACGAAAGGTGCGAGATCATCGATGGAGAGATGATTCAAAAAATGACGATTGGTGATAAGCACGGATGGGTAGTTGATTTACTGGCTCAATATTTTGTTAAATCCCTTCCCGACACGGTTCGCGTACGGATTCAGAATCCTCTCCGATTAAGTGATTTTGACGAGCCTGAGCCTGACATTGTCCTGGCCGATCTGACCAAATACGATGGTAAACGACATCCGCGCGCGACCGAGACGCTGCTTGTCGTCGAGGTTGCCGATACGAGTCTGCGATTTGATCGTGATACCAAGCTGCCGTTGTATGCCGAGGCGGGAATTCAAGAGGTTTGGATCGTGAATCTCGCCAACGACCTCGTTGAGGTTCACCACGATCCGGCGGTCGGTATTTATCAGACAGCAGGCATCTATCGTTCGGGCGAAACGATCACATCAAACGTGCTTCCCGATTTAATGCTAAAGGTCGACGAAATTCTTTCTTAAAAATCAGATGTTTCCAATAGGTGACGACAATTCTGACCGCACGATCACGCCGATCGTTAATTACGCATTCATCGGCATCAACGTGCTTGTATTTTTGCTGCTGCAGCAGCTTGGCTTTAACGAAGCGTTCGACTATGCGTATTCGCTCGTGCCAAAAGAGATCACGACGGGCGTCGATCTCTCGGGAACGCAGATTATTCAAGTCGGTAATGAGACGGCGCGCATTAATCACTACGCGACGCCGCTGCCGGTGTATTTTAATTTTCTGTCATCGATGTTTATGCACGGCAGCATAATGCACATTCTGGGCAATATGATGTTCCTATGGGTGTTCGGCGACAATCTCGAAAATCTGCTCGGTCACATCCGCTATGTTGCGTTTTACATCTTTTGCGGAATTGCCGCCGCCGTCGCGCAGATCGTCATGGGGCCTGACTCGATCATTCCGATGCTCGGCGCGTCAGGCGCGATCTCGGGTGTGCTCGGCGGGTATCTGCTGCTCTTTCCGCAGCGGCGAGTGCGGGCGATAATCTTCAATTTTCTGACCGAGGTTCCAGCGTTTGTGGCGTTAGGTTTGTGGATCGTTTATCAAATTGTGATCGGCTATCTGACGCCGTCCGGAACCGGCGGCGTAGCTTACGCGGCGCACATCGGCGGGTTTATAGCCGGTCTCGTCACAATAAAACTCTTCGCGCTAGGCAGGCGTGTTTAGTCAGAACCGCCTGCGTCAGCGGGCGGTCAGTCGGCAAGATAAAAACGCGATCGGGTCCGGAAAGACTCGATCGCGTTCTGTTGCTAATGAACTGGCCCCGACTATTGCCGTTGAAACTCCGGCGTTCCCAGAACGAGACTAACCACCTTAAAGACCTCGGGATTTCCCGACGGGTTTAGCAGATTCGCCTGACGATTTCGCCCGCCGCCCGGCTGTCCGGCGCCGCGCATATTCGTGCCTTCCATTTCGTCGTCACTGAGATCGCTGCCTGCTTTTACTTCGGGCAAAGGCTGTTCGAGCTGTTTGAGCAGCGTCGATCTTGTCGCTGTAGAAATCTCGCCGACGAGCAGTGTTGCAATCGATTTGTCCAAAATTTGCGCCTTGTCTTTCGAATCAAATTGTTTGAGATCGACACGCGTGCCCGGGATGCGATTGCTCGCGATCGCGACCGCAAAATTCAGCCGTTCGAGCAACGCACCGGTGTTCACCCAATCCTCGGCGGTGTCTGGGTAGCCCGTCGGGGCCTGATAGCCGTAAGGAACTTCGCCGAGTTTGTTGAGCATCGCGATCAACGCCGGACTCGCATTTGTATCGGCGCCAAGGGCACGAATCGAGCTGACGGCAAGCTCGAACGGCGACTTGATCTTGGAGCGATAATTTTCCGCCGAGAAAAATTCTTTATCGTTAAACAAAGCTTTCAGCGTGGTCTTGATATCGCCTTTTGATTTTTGAAAAGCATCGGCAACGCGACCGACGAGTGCGTCGCTCGGTGTATCGCTCACAAATTTGACCGCGAGTTTCTTCGCAATAAACTTTGCCGTCGAAGGATGTGCGACCAGCAAGTCGATGACTTTCAAACCATCCTTCACGCCGCCCGCGTCGATCTTTTGACCGAGCACGTTTTTAGCACCGCTCTCGTGCCAACGCGAGTTGAAATAAAACTCGCCGCTATCGACACCGTCGGGCACGCCCTGCAATCTCTGAAGCCGATCCATTCGCCGATCTTCCGTCCCCTGAATCGTCGCGGCCGCCGCACGTCGATAGCCGCGTGCATCGGCGATCGTCCAACCTGTAAAGCACTTTGCGACCTCGATGATGTCCTTTTGCGAATAGCCGCCATCGACGCCGAGCGTGTGCAGCTCCATCAGTTCGCGTGCGTAGTTTTCGTTAATGCCGCGCTGACGCCGGGTTTGCGTCGCCTGCGGATTGTCGCGCATTCCCTTCATGCGCTCGTCGATCTGCGCGTCGGTCGCACCGGTTGGTTGTTTGATTCGCTCGCGCATGCGCGAATTTAATTGACCGCCATTTTGCATCACTCGCTGCAAACGCTGGGCGTTTTTGTTATTTCCGCCATTCTGCGTATTCGGCGAAACCGATTCGAAATTATCGAGATAGAAAAGCATCGCCGGATGCCCGGCCGTTCCGACGACGAGATCTTTGAAGTTACCGAGAGCATTTTTGCGCAGCACGTCGCGCTCGTAGCTCGGAATATACCAACGCACGGCGGCCTTACCGGCAAAAACATTAAAATGATTTTGCCAAAAATCGACCATCACTTCCTGTAGCTGACGTTCGGAGTAAACCGCACGCAGCACGCGATTGGCCACGATCTGCGGAACGATCTGTCCGGCGGGTTTGAGGTCATATTTGCGATAAAGTTCGGTGATCTTTTCGCGCCGCTCACGTTGTTCGACCTGCGTCATCTGATCGGGAGTCTGCAGATTGTTTTGTGCGTTTACCTGGTTTTGTCTGCCGCCCTCGAGTTGTCGGAGCAACGCGCCCGGATTCGGATATTTTGCAAACAACTCGCCCGTCGTCATACCAAATACATCGAGATTTTTGACCCTCGAATCCGCGACGCCATCGCTGATCGACGCGGGACTAAGTTGCTGATCGATGTATTTTTGAATACCGACGGTCTTTACCCTTTCGACATCGCCGGGACGCGCGCCAAAGCCAAGTCGGTTTAGCACGTGGAGAATCTTCTGCTCCTCGGTGAGCGATTTCGACGGCTCAGTTGCCGTCGCACGCACAGTAGTCACCGGTGCAAGCAGCGTCCATACAAGCGCAAATGTGGCAAATTGATTCAAAATAAAAGCTGTTCGTTTCATTGAAATTGACCCCAAAATATAAATTGCTTAAAAAGCTTACCGAAACTTAGACGCTGCATTTACATGATTTGGCGAAAGTTTTTACTGCAAAATAGACAGAAAGGTCGCGTCGATGCAGACAACAAAAAACCGCTTGTTCACATCAAAAATCTCGAAATTTAGCAACTATTCCGCTAAAATGGTCACGGTAATAGAGGTTGAGATGAAGTTACAAAATTTAAGATTTATCGGTTTGGCTGTGCTTTTGCTGTTTTCGAGTTTTGCGGCGAACGCTCAGGGCGATACGTTTAGCGACCCGAATGCCGACTACACATTCGACCTGCCGGACACGCGTTGGAAGATGAATGCCAAGCCGTCGGCAACTAATCCTAACGTCGAATATGTCTTCGTCGATCGCATGGACGGACACCTCATTGTGCGCAAGCTCGTTGTTGCGAAAGACGCGATTCTCAGCGATGTGATTCGCGACGAAGAGTCGTCGGTGCAATTCAAGCAAGGTTTTGTCGCCGGTCGCGAAGAAAATTTTTCGGGCCGACTTCGCGGCTCGATCTACAACTTCGAATTTGTTTCTGCGGGACGCAACATGGCCGGACGTTACTACTTTTTGCGAGCGAACGACACGACGGTTTATGTGCTGCGATTTCACGGGCAGAAGGATACGCTTCGTTCCATCCGCGCCCAAACCGACTCGATCGCTCGCAGCTTTGCGGTAAAAAAATAGTTAATTCACAATCTGAAACTTTGCGCCCTGCGGCATGATGTAGCCGAGGGCGTTTTTGTTTTGCGTGAGCGACGGCAGGTCATACCTCTCGATCTTTTTTAACCGCATCTTTTCGACAATCTCTCTCGGCAACTCGGTGCAAACATGCACGTCGAACCGCTCGGCTTTTGTCAGCAAACTCCACGCGGTTTGACCGTTGACCTGATACTTTTTGCAAAGCTCTTGCGCGAGTGCCTCGTTGTTGTCATTCGCAAACCAATTTAAAAAATCCGAGCGGCCGAGACCATCGCTGCACTCGGCGAGCAGAACTATCGTGCCGCCATCTCTGCACGCGTGCGACGCGGCCTCGAGAGTTTTATGCGCCTGAATCATGTTGAGGTCGTGCGGATAACCGCCGCAGCTCGCGATCACGAGATCGCGGCGTTCGTCGATCGAGATCGTGTGTTGCTCGGAGTATTCGTCGCACGCCGCCCGATGCGACGCGAGCCAGTCGCCGCAAAACAAACTCGCGATCGAGTCGTCGTCATTCGTCAGCGTGTTTATCGAAAAACGCGGTGGAGCAAAACCGGCGGCCTCGACAAAGGCCTCGTGCACGGCGTTGCCGTCGAGCACGCCGGTATCGACGCCTATCCGACGGGATAAAGTCTGGCAGTCGAACGCAAGTTTGTGTGTTGCAGAGATCGTTCGTGACGAAGCAAGTCCCGGGCAAATTAACTTTCGCCCACCGGTAAAACCTGCGAAGTAATGAAAGGTCACGCCGCCGACCGTAATGACGTGATCGTGCTCGACGAGTGAGCGATTAAGTTCGACGACGATGCCGCCCGACGTTTCGCCGTGCCGCACGCAGCTCATCAGATCGCGCGGATCGTGATCGAGCGTTTTTACTCGCTGCAAAATAAACGGCGTAAGGATCGCCGCCTTTTCTTCTGTCGTGACCTTGCGATGAATGCCGGTGGCAAAAATTATCGTGATCTCGTGCGGCGCCGTGCCGTTTGCGATAAGACGACGAACAACTAAATTAACGACTGCGGCACTGCCGGTTTGTCGCGTTGCGTCGGGAACAACGATGAGTACCGACTCGCCTGGAGAAATTATTTCTTCGAACGGTGGCGAATCTATAGGCCGATCGAATCGGTCGCCGATCTCTGCGTCGGTTAACGCGGGGTGTGCTTCGAGCTGGCCGATGATTTCGAATCGAGCAGGATCGTATTCCAGCGGAAACGACTCGCGTCCGTTTTTCAGATCGACGATCGCCATCTAATATCGCCGCAGAACGGCGCCGTTGCGCAAGCTGATCACAAAGCCCGAACGACTACCGCGGTCATTGCTGATCTCGACAGCGGCGGAGGGCGACGGTGACGAGATTTGCATTCTGAATGAGCCGTCGGGGCCGGAAAAAACTTCGCGTCCCTGGCAACGCACGACCATGCCCGGTCGCGTTTTGCCGCTGACGAGATAGATGCGACCGCCCATGCTCTCGATCTTAAAATCGCTCGCGTCGATCGGGCTGCCCGCTGCGGCTTGCACGATCGTGAACTTCCACTGCGCGTTCCAGTCGGTCGTTTGTCCCGATCGGCCGGTTGATTTTAGACGCCAATAATATGTGCCGGGCGTGAGTTGGTTGAGGCGAAAGTCGCGCGACGGCAACGCACCGCGATCGACCAATATGCCGTCAGATGAAAATGTCGGCGTTCGCGCGACTTGCAGATGATAGTTCGCCGCAGGATTGCCGTCGGAGTCGCGCCAGGTGAACGTCACCGAAACGCCGCCGCCCGCATCGACGATCTGCGTCGAATTATCGGGCGAAACTTGCTGCGGCGGTGCGAGCAGCTTTTCGCGTGCCGACAATTTGCCGTCGTTGACGGACGCGAATTCATTCGCATTGATCGTCGTCTGAGCACCGCCGATCGTCGTCTCTACGCCGCCGCGGCTGATGCGAATCTCGCCGCCATCCGACGTCTGATCGGCATTAAAACTCGCGTCGGTATTTGGCAGCAAACGGTTCTCGGTGTCGGCGACCTCGACGATGTTCTGAGCGTTCTGTTGTTCTTCGGTGCGGACGTTGAGTTGTCCGTCATCAAGCGAGACGCGCACGCTTTTGCCACCAAATAGTGAGTTCGTATCCTTAACAACTACAGTGCTGTTCGGTTTGACGTAATAAGTGGAGCCGTCGATCATCAACACGATCGCGCGTCCGTCCGACTGTGTTTGGATCGTGTCGCCTGCCGCGACGTAAGTTTCTTTTGTGACGAGTATCGTCTCGCGTGTCGCCGCACGTGTAATTCGCACCTCGCCCTCGAACGAGATAATACGCGCCGCGTCCTTCGGCGCGTCGCCGATCTCTTCCTGAATAAACCAATTATTCTTCGACGCGTAATTCAGCCCGAACGAGAGACCGCCGCCGATGACGACGATCGCGATGATGAGGTAGATCGTACTTTTACGTATCTTCCACCAATCGACGTAAAACTTTTTATACTTATTGTCGTTCATCGAGGACGTTTTCGTCGTCGGGTGCGATCTCGGCAAAAATCCTTTTGGGGAAAAGCAGCGACAAAATTATCGAGACAATTATCGCTCCGACGACGACGGCGAGCGAGATGTTGATGACCGTCTGCTCGAACTCATGATTTTGATACCGTCGCAGGAAACTGACAAACGCCGAACCGTCGGACTCGCCTATTACCATTATCAAACCTGTCGCTGCGAGTGGCAAGAGCATTTTTACGCCGATAAACGTGAGGATAAATGCGAGCCCGGTCTTGAGATAATGAAATCGGTCGGCTAGATCGGCGAGTAAAAAGAAAAATGTTCGTAAGCCCAGTATCGCAAAGATATTCGATGTGTAAACGATAAACCGGTCGGTCGTGATGCCAAAGATCGCCGGTATCGAATCGACGGCGAAGATCAGATCCGTAAACTCGACTGTTATCAAAACAAGTAGCAACAGTGTGCCGGTTCGAACGCCGTCTTTTACAACGATGAACTTGTCGCCGTCGTAATGTTTTGAGATGCGGATGTATTTCGTCGCAAAGCGGACGATCATGCTTTCGTGCGGCTCGAAGTTCTCGTCCGTGTCCTGAAACATCTTAAGTCCCGTGTAAACGAGAAACGCGCCGAACACATAAATGATCCAGTGAAACCGCTCGACAAGCTCAGCACCCGCGAAGATCATTATCATTCGCATCACGAGCGCGCCCATGATGCCCCAAAACAAAACGCGGTGTTGATACTTTTTAGGAACTTTAAAGAACGTGAAGATCAGCAGAAAAACAAACAGGTTATCGACCGAAAGCGACAATTCGATCAGGTAGCCGGTGAAAAAAAGTTTCGCCTTGTCGATGCCGAATTGCCAAAAGACGAACGCGTTAAAACCGAGCGCCAGCGAAACCCAAACGATGCTCCAGCCGATGATCTCTTTGCGCGTCGGCGCATGCGATTTGCGATTGACGATGCCGATATCGACGAACAGCGCCGTCAGCACGACCGCAAAAAACGTGATCCAAACCCACATCGGATATTCAACAGTTGTCATATGAAGATCAGGGTTCGTGTGGCCCTAAATGATTCGCTCAATGATGTTTACAATTTTGCCGAGCCCGTCGGCGTCCACTTGCGAGAAGTCATTCAGCTTGTCGCTATCGACATCGAGGACACCAAAAATATTTTTCTCCGCGTCAAAGATCGGGACGACGATCTCGGACTTTGATTCCGAAGCACAAGCTATGTGACCTGGAAACTCGTCAACATTCGGTACGATAACCGTCTCGCATATCGTAGCGGCGTGACCGCAAACGCCTTCGTCAAACTTGATCCGCGTGCAGGCCAACGGCCCTTGAAACGGTCCCAATACAAGCTGTCCGTCTTTTACAAAATAAAATCCGACCCAAAAAAATCCAAAGACCTGCTTCAGCACCGCTGCGATGTTTGCGAGATTTGCAATTATGTAGCTCTCGCCCGCAACTAACGCCTCGATCTGCGGCACGACCTCGTCGTAAAGCTGCGCTCGATCCGTTGTTTTTGAGAATGCAAGCGACTCGGCCATAAGGTTCGAGTTTAGCTTGCCGTCGTAGCTACGCGCAATGATTAGGAGTTGATGGTTGTGCTGCTTTGCATCGATGAGTTCAGTCTCGCTCTCGCTTCTTTTACGGTTTTAACGGCTTGCTCACTCGTTTCAGCGATCGCAGTCACGTGTCCCATTTTGCGGCCAGGTTTTGCGTCGGTTTTGCCGTAGAGATGAACTTTGACGTTTGAATTTGCGAGAGCTGCGGCCCAATCGGGTTCACCGTTTTGCCAGAGATCGCCGAGAAGGTTCGCCATCGCGCACGGCGCGTAAAACTCGGACGAGCCGAGCGGCAAACCGCAGACCGCGCGAAGTTGCTGTTCGAATTGCGACGTAACGCACGCGTCGAATGTGAGGTGACCTGAGTTATGCGGCCGTGGAGCAAGCTCATTAACTAACAGCTTTTCGTCCTTTGTAAGAAAAAACTCAACGCATAACGTGCCGACGTAACCCATTTTATCTGCAATGTTTCGGGCGATCTCGATTGCTTCGTTATAAACTTTTTCCGACACGTCGGCCGGCGCGAACGAAATGTCGAGAATGTGATTCGCGTGTTCGTTTTCGATGACGCCGTAGTGAGCAAATTCGCCGTCCTGCGCTCGTGCACAGACAACCGAAACTTCTTTTTCAAAATCGACGAAAACCTCGAGCACTGCGTCGCGTCCGTCAAGTGCGGCAAAGGCACCGTCGATTTCGCCGCGCTCCTTTATCTTCATCTGCCCTTTGCCGTCATAGCCAAAGCCCGCCGTTTTCAAAACCATCGGAAGTCCGAGCTCATCAGTCGCATGAAAGAGATCTTCGATCACCTTTACATGCCGAAATGCCGCATGAGGAAATCCGTTTTTTGAAAGAAAAGTTTTTTCGCGAAGACGGTTTTGCGTCGTGTGAAGAATTTCGCCTCGCGGATGCACATCGACAAACTCGGCAGCGGCGTCCACCGCGGCCGATGGCACGTTTTCAAACTCAAACGTCACCACATCAACGCTCTTTGCAAACTCGCGCACGGCGTCGAGGTCTTCGTATTCGGAACACGTCTCGATATCGGCAACTTGTCCCGTCGGCGTATCGCGCAACGGCGAGAACGTATGCACGCGATAACCCATCTTGCGCGCTTCGATCGCGAACATCCGTCCCAACTGCCCGCTGCCGAACACGCCGATGGTCGCACCTGGTAGAATCGCGTTAGTCACTTGTCTTAGTGTAAGTTATCTTGCCGCTTTCTTTCGAAGACGTTCGCGCACAGCTGCGCCGCGCAGCTCGCGCAATCGGCGATCTTTGCCGGATCGCTTAGCGCCCGCAGCTCGTCGATGATCTCGTCTGCGGTCATGGCTGTGCGAGTTTGACGTGTTCGTAGGCAAGGATCTGAGTATCGACCGTCAAGAGTGTCGCATCAAGAATTCGTGCGGTTGCTACGATGAGTTGATCGGCCGGGTCTTTATGAAATTTTCCGGGCAATCTGGTGGACTCAGTAACGACCCTTGCGTCCAGTGGAATGACCGCAATACCGGGATAGGCGATCGCTTCCTCAAGCCAACTCTCCACATCTTGGGCAAAGCTGAGATGCCCGATTTGCACCGCTTTCGCAACTTCCCACAGCGAAATGGCGCTGACACCTAAACCTGCCGATTCGTTTTCCGAAATTACCTTAGAAAAATGAGACGTAAGTTGAGGAAGATCCTGAACGTGCCACACCCAAATGTGAGTATCGAGTATGATCATTTGAGAGCATTCCAATCCTCCGGCGGCACGACTGGGTCGAACGGATTATCGTATCGATACGGCGTACCACGAAGCGGGTATGGATTGTTGGGATCACGCTTCGCCGACTTGACGATCGTCACGCTCACTTCATCGCCGGCCTCGAAAGGGAGGTCTTCCAAAACGATAGTTCCCTCGGTCGATACGACAGTGTGAATGCTGTGAAGTTCCATGCTAACCTCTCGGCTTCGAGTTTAACACGCTTTTCGTCTGCTTCGACCTAAATCTACGAACTTTCTCGCGAAGAGCGGGCCGCGAGTTTGCAAGGATCGAAATTGCGAGCAAGGCGGCATTCTTCGCTCCTGCCTCACCGATCGCTAATGTTCCGACAGGAACACCCGCGGGCATTTGCGCGATCGAGAGCAGCGAGTCGAGGCCTTTCAATGTCTTGCTTTCGACCGGAACGCCAAGAACCGGCAAAACGGTTTGCGAAGCACACATTCCCGCAAGATGCGCCGCGCCACCAGCTCCGGCAATGATCACCTCGATTCCGCGAGATTCGGCGCTCTTTGCAAATTCAAAAAGCAGATCAGGCGTGCGATGCGCGGAGACGATCTTTGTCTCATGCGGCACGCCAAACTCGTCAAGCACCTTCGATGCATGCTCCATCGTCGGCCAGTCGGATTTGCTGCCCATGATTATAGAAACAATTGGTTTAGACCTGCCTTTCACGTGTAAAGCTAGTTTACCATTTGAAAACTCATCCTGTTAATTTACGTTTGACTCGAACATTACTAAAATATCGTTAATCCTGATATCGATAAATAAATGGCAAAAATCCACTACACATTAACCGACGAAGCCCCGATGTTGGCGACGCATTCCTTTTTGCCGATCGTCAAGGCTTTCACAAAAGCCGCGAATATTGAGATCGCGGTTCCCGACATATCGCTCGCGGGAAGAATCTTGGCCTGCCTGTCCGAATATCTAACAGACGACCAGAAAATCCCAGATGCACTGGCCGAACTCGGCGAACTCGCGACAAAACCCGATACCAACATTATTAAGTTGCCAAACATTTCCGCTTCTGTTCCGCAGTTGGAAGGCGCGATTGCCGAACTTCAGAAACAAGGTTTCGCGTTGCCGAATTATCCGGCGGAACCTAAAACGGACGAAGAAAAAGCTATCAACAAAAAATATGCGCGCTGTTTGGGAAGTGCGGTAAACCCTGTGCTGAGAGAAGGTAACAGCGACAGGCGAGCCCCAAAAGCCGTAAAAAATTGCGCTAAAGCAAATCCGCACAGAATGGGCGTATGGAACACAAATTCTAAAACTTCCGTCGCGCACATGAGCGGCGGAGATTTTTTTGGAACGGAAAATTCTAAGACTATAGACACGGACGGAAAATTCAGAATTGTGTTTTACGGAGCCGACGGCTCAGAAAAAGTTTTGAAAGATTTTGCACCGCTCAAAGCTGACGAGGTAATTGATTCTTCGGTAATGAATCTTTTCGCGCTCAAATCCTTTGTTCAAGATGCGATCAACGAAGCCAAAGAAAAAGATGTTCTGCTTTCCGCACACCTCAAAGCGACGATGATGAAAGTTTCCGATCCGATCATTTTCGGGGCGATCGTTGAAACTTATTTCAAAGACGTTTTTGAAAAATATGCCGACACTTTTAAGGAATTAGACATCAACCCGAACTTTGGATTGGCAACGCTTTTTGAAAAGATCTCAGGTCACGAAAAAGAAGTCGAAATCAAAGCCGACATCGCAAAGACGATCGAAAACAGACCGCGACTTGCGATGGTAAATTCGGACAACGGAATTACAAACTTCCACGTTTCTTCGGATGTTATCGTCGATGCGTCAATGGCGGCTCTCGTTCGCGGCGGCGGAAAAATGTGGAACAAAGACGGCAAAGAAGAGGACGCCGTTTGCATAATTCCCGACCGAACTTACGCGCGCTTTTACGATGCGATCGTTGAGGACATGAAGAAAAACGGAGCGATCGATCCGCGCACATTTGGCTCTGTGCCGAATGTCGGTCT
>Ga0187892_10002464_pt1 | contig 36954 bp, 33 predicted proteins | sample MA1701073metaG_FD_139345 | JGI IMG/M metagenome (GOLD analysis project Ga0187892, IMG submission 139345) | Bio-ooze microbial communities from a basaltic lava cave in the Kipuka Kanohina Cave System on the Island of Hawaii, USA - MA170107-3 metaG ... | reverse complement strand
GGCCGGTCAGGAAGGCGAGATCGCGGCGACCGTTGTCGCCGGCAAGCTGAGCTTCGACCGCGCCTGGGCCGTCGAGCTGCAACTGGGCAAACACATCGAGGGCACCGTCGCCGGCAAGGGCCTCCGCTTCACCGGTCTCCCGCTCGGGACCTACTGTCTCGTCCTGAAGGCCGGCAACCACGTCGTGGAGGGCCTGCGTTATCCGGACGAAGTGTACATCGGCTCGGACCTTGCCGGGGAGGATCGCCAGGCGTTCGAGGCGGAAGTGCGCAAGCAGGAACTCTTCTTCGACAACAAGACGCTCTGGAGTGTGCAGGGCGGGAGCAAGAAGGCGATCGCGTTCGTGTTCAACGAGCGGGTCAAATCCTGGTGGGACAATCCGACCGGCCTCGAAATCAAAGACGTCATCATCCGCCGCTACGACGTGCAGGTCTTGCGCAAGTCCGGCGTGGCGTGGCTTCAGGACAACATGTTTTTCCTCTGGCGCGAGATGATCAAGCGCGACGAAGCCAAACCGATGACGCATCAATTCGACGAGCAATTGGCCGGTATCGCGCTGACAAAGGAAAAGCCGAAGGCGAAGATCGAATTGAAGTTCTAGACATCTCGGTTCGGCACGGGACGGGTCGGAGGACGCAAACCGTGTGAACTGCGGACCGTTTACTTTCTCGCCTTGCTCAGGTACTGCGTGAGCTTGTCGTTCAACGCCGAATACTTCCCGAGCAATTCGGTTTGCGCCTGCTGGGTCTTCACCAGTTCTCGCTCCATGGCGATGATCTGCTCCCGGTACTGGGCCTCGCGATGGGCGGCCTCGGCCACCTGCCGGTTGAGTTCGGCCTCGCGCACGGCGTCCTGCTCGAGTTTTTCCAACGTTTCCTGGAGCTTGCGGTTGATCTGCGTGACCGAGTCTTCGTAGTTGCGCTGAAGTTGCCCGTTCAACTCGGAGAGCAACTCGAACTGCTCGCGCATCTTCGCCAACTCCGACTGGACCTCGCCCTCGCTCGCGTTCTTGGCGGCGCGCTCGGTGTCGGCGGCCTTCTTGAGCAACTCCAACTCGCTGCGGAGGAATTGCTCCTGCGTGCGCGCGGTAACGAGTTCCTGAGTGAGCTTCTGCATCGACGCTTCGTGGGCGGCGCGCACCTTTTCGCTGGCTTCCTCCAGTTCGGACACGCGCTGGTGAAGGATCTCCAGGTCTTCCCCGGCCGAAGCATCCGTCGCTGTGGCGATGCCCGTGTCGTCGCCAACCGGTTCCTCTTCGGCCGCGGGCTCTTCGACCGTCTCCTCCTCGGCGACCGGGTTGTCTCCCTCATCCTCCGTCGGACCCGGCTCGACGGCTTGAGCGTCGCCGTTGACGAGGTCCTGAAAATCAGGGTGTTCGCCGATGAAACATTTCTCGCCGCTGGTGGCGTTGCGAATGGTGTTCTCGGCGGTGAGCTGGCCGTCCACCAGGAACGCGCGGATCGCTGGCACGCAGGTCGGCCCGTACATTTCCCCGTCGGGGAACTCGACGATCCAGTTCATGTCGAGGTCCTGGAGTTCGGGCGCGGCCATCCATTTCACCCCGTCGCGCGAAAGCATGTCGTACGGCGAGATTTCGCCTTTCGATGCCCAGTCTTTCAGCGTCGTCACATCGACGGGGCCGAATACGGAACCGTCGTCGTATTTTTTGAGGTGCCACTGGCTCATCGCGGCTACTTTTTGGGGATGAACAATTTCTGGCCGACCCGGATGTTGTCGCTGGTGAGGTTGTTGGCCTTCTTGATCGCGGCCACGGAGACGCCGTAGGCCTTGGAGATGTCGGTCAGCGTCTGTCCTCGCTGAACGAGATGCTCGTAACCCAGTTCGGCGCCGGCGCCGGTGGGCGGCGGGGGAGGAGCACTGCGACGAGACGCCAGGCCGGAAATTTCCTTGGCTAGCTGGTCGAGAATGACCTGTTTGTCCCGCGCCTGCTGTTCCTGGAGTTGCTGGATCTGCGCGCGCAGTTGCTGGAGCTCCGCCGCGCTCGCCTGGCCGCTGGCGCCGCTCTGCAACTGCGCCAGCCGCGTCTGGATGTCGCCCAGTTCGCGCTGAGTGTTCTGTTCGAGGGCGGCGACTTTTTCGGTCAAGGTACGGAGGCGTTCTTCGAGATATTGATATTGGGTTTCCGCCGCGTTGGTCGAACTGCCGGTCGTGCCTTCAAACGCAGCGCAACCGGACAGCAGAAGCGCGAGCGAACAAGATGAAATGCCGAGCAGTATCCTCCAACCGTTCATGCGGGCGAACCTTAATCGCGCCGGTAGCTCCGTTCAAGTCAATTCAAGGCCGCGGGCGCGTGCGGACATAGTGAAACAAGTACTGCTGCGCGTACCCCGCGTTCGGACCGAAGTAGGAGCGGGCAAACTCCCGCAGCCGTCGCGCGGGGACCTTTCGCTTGCCGCGGAAGTACATTTGCCGCAAACCGCGTTCGACCCACACGTCGATCGGGAACGCCTCGCGCTTCCCGCACGCAAAGAGCAGGACGCAGCTCGCGATCTTCTCGCCCACGCCGGGAAGCGCGCACAGATATTCCTTTGCCTCGTCGCAATGCATGCCGGCCACCCTGGCCAGGTCGAGTCTGCCTTCCGCGATCATCCGCGCCGAGGCGAGGAGGTATTTCGCGCGAAAGCCCAGCTTGCAGTTCCAGAGCACTTCGTGCGTGCTCCCGGCCACCGCCTCGACGGTGGGAAATGCGTAGAGTCGATTGGCCCCGGCCGGATTCTGCTCTCCAATCGGCGACCCCAACGCGCGGCTGAGGTGATCGACGATCTGCTTGATCTGCACAATTTGTTTCGTGGACGACGCGATGAACGACGCGAGGCATTCCCACCCATCTTGTTTCAGCAGACGCAAACCCCAGCAAGTGCGCGCCGCGGCCCGGAGATGCTCGTCCCGCGGGAATGTCGCGACGATCTCTTGCAGGTTCACGTCCCACTGGAAGTAGCGGGCCACCCCGCTCTGATCATCGGCCTCGACCTCAATCCACTCTCCCGTCTGTTGGACGCGCACCACCTGGCGACCGATCACCCCCTGCCACACCCCCTCGGCGCTTCGCCGCCAGCGGAACGCCTGCCCCGAATCGAGCGTGTGATCGAGTGAACAATCCGCGACTCGAATCCTCTGCGTTTGCTTCTGCATGGTTGGTGAACGCAGCCAAGAATACCACGGACGAGGCAAATTCCATTCATTTCATTGCTGCAGGAAACCGGGCAGGGCGGAGGCCAAAATCTGCAATCGCCACGGGCGGAACACATTGCAGTTGACGAAGGTCTTCACCCCGCATAACTTCGCGGCACAGTTTCCGCAGCATGGGAAATGCGCGCCGATATGCCGACATACGAATACGAGTGTCAGAAGTGCGGGCACACGTTCGAGAAATTCCAACTCATCTCGGACAAACCGTTGGACCGCTGTCCGAAACCGGGCTGCAAAGGCAAAGTCAAACGGCTGATCGGCACCGGCGCCGGCCTGATCTTCAAGGGTTCCGGCTTCTACACCACGGACTACCGCAGCCACAGCTATAAAGAGGCCGCCAAGAAGGAATCCGACTCGCCTAAACCGGCGGCTTCCAAGCCCGAAACGAAGGCCGACGCAAAGCCCGCGGCGACCGGCAAGAAACCTGCATCCAAGGACTAACCGTTCTACACCCAAATCTATGATCGCCTGTCAAGCTTGCGGACACAGCAATCCACTCGGTCGCGTCTTCTGCCAGAAATGCGGCACGAAGCTCGATCTCTCCAAGGTCCGCGCGCCCGGCAGCGGCGAGAGCGGAGGCGGGATCACTGTCGGCGTCAAGAAGGACGACGAGAAGACAAAGAAGAAGTCCGCCCTACGCAGGGCCATCCACATTTTCGACGCCGTGCTGGTCGTGGCCCTGGTCCTCTTTGTGGTCCTGATCTGGCAGGAGCCTCCCGTCAAAAACGTCCTCAACAGCCCGAGCGAAGGGGACCGGGTGAAACTCGACCGCGACAAACTCGAGTTCGCAATGAACACCAAACGGAAATTTACCCTGACCATGACCGACATCGGCCTGAACTCCTACCTGGCCAGCATCTCGGACATCACCAAGCCGGAAACCTCCGGCACGTTTCGCACCGACAAAATCGTCGTTTTGCCGGAACAAGGTCTTGTCAACGTTGTCTCAATCCGCAAGATCGTGATTGGCGGATGGTCGAAGAACATCGTCATGCAGTTCGTGGGCGAGCCGGTCATCGACGGCGGCGAATTCCGGTTCCGGCCCGTGCGCGGCAGCATTGGCAAACTGCCCGTGCCATCCTTTGTGATGGGGCTGTATGAAAACAACTTTGCCCGCCTGTTCCAACAGTTCAGCAGCGAACGCGGCCTGCTCGGGAAGCTTTCCGACATCCAGGTCGAACCCGGCAAGATCACGCTGGTGTACGAGCCTCCCAAGCCGTCGTCGTAAGCGCGACCGGGACGAATCGCGCGGCAGGCCAAACTGGAGCACTGTCCCGGTGGCAAGACGATTCTACGTTTGGGCTCTCCTCCTTCTGCTCGCCCCATCCGCGACCGTCGGCCAGACCGGCTCGAAATCGGCGCAACAACAGACCAACGCACCATCTCCGCGCATCAAGCTGCCAGCCCACGTCGTCAGCGTGTCCAAACAGATCACCGTGTTCGCCGAGGACCAGGGACTCGCGGCGGGCCTGGCCACGTTCGCCGACAAGGTCAAGGCGCGAATGCTATCCAAACTCCAGTGGAAAGACACCTGGCGGCACCCGGTCGTGATCGTCGTGCGCACCCACACCAACGTCGTGCCGCGCGCCTCGGTCCACAGCGACGTGTTCCGCACCGAACGCGGCTTGAAGTATCAACTGACGTGCAACCTTCCTCCTCCGCTCAAGCAAGAGGAGTTCTTGCGCGAGTTGGTAGGGCTCTTCTGCCTCGAAATCGCCAATCGCGAGCACGCGGCCGCGAAATCGGAAAAGCTGGCCATGCCGCCGCTGTGGTTCCTCGAAGGGCTGACGCAGAACCTGCTGGGTGACGTACGGTCCATCGAGTTGGAACTGGTCGAGCGAGCGATGCAGAACGACGCGGGGATGAAACTGGAAGCGATCCTCAGCGTCGAACAACCCCCCCCGGACGGAATCGAACGCGAGGCGTTCAAGGCCAAATGTAAATTCTTGTTTCGCGCGCTCGCCACTCTGTCCGGCGGCCCGCATCGGATGCAGCGGTTCCTCGCTTCGTTGCGGCCCGAAGTTTCCTGGAGGGAGTCCTTCCGAGCTTCGTACGGCGACATTCTCCGCGACGCCACCGCCGCGGAGACATGGTGGTCGAACCAGCTCAAAGTCCGCGCCGGGCCGTCGCCGCAGAACCGGCTCACCGCCGCGGAGACCGACGAGGCGCTGACACGGATATTGACCATTGAGGCCATCCATCGCGACCCGTCCAGCAAACGCGAGGTCGTGAAGAAGATCGCGCTGTTGGACCTGCGGCGCTACATGGACAAGCCGGGCACCGTGGAGATGGTCGAGGACCGCATCCGTCAGTTGCAGCGGCTCCAACTGACCGGTCACCAGTCCTACCTTCCCGTGCTCGCGGCGTACCTCGAAGTATTCAACCACCTCCGCCTCGGCCGATTCCGCATGCTGCGGGACGCGCTGAAGGACGCGGAGCGACTGTGGAAGCAAATCCGGCAACAGAACTCCCAGATCACCGCGTCGCTCGATCGTCACGAGGCGGCGCAATTGAACCGGGACCTGATCTTTCTCTATCGCGATTACTTCCAGACCTTCGAGGAACTGAAGACGATCGAGCAGTCTCGCGAAAACGCCATCAAGGATTATCTGGACAAATTTCTCGCGAACGGAAGTACTACCAATCGCATCCAATAGAGCGATGATCGTGAACTTCCCTTCCCGGCCTTTGCTCATTTCGGCCTTGTTCGCGCTGTCGCTGATGGCGGGGGCCGCCTCCGCGCAGGACGACATCCCCTTGCCGGACGCGCCGCGCAAGCCGCCTGCTCAAATCGTCCGCGTAGATCACCGGCTCTCGGTGGACAAGGCGCATGCCGGCGACACCTTCCAGGCAGCCGTCATCCTCGACATCACCAACGGCTGGCACGTCCAGGCAGCCAAACCGACGTTCGATTACCTCGTGCCGACGAAGCTCGTCATCACCACGTCGAACAACTTCGAGGTCGGTGACATTTCCTATCCCGCTCCCGCGCAGTCCGTGGTGGGCGACGACAAACTCGATGTATTCGAAGGCCAAACCGTCCTGCGGTTCTCGGTACAACTGCCGCCCGACTTGCCAACTGGCAACCATTCGCTCCGCGGAAAACTCACCTACCAACCCTGCGACGACCGGACCTGTCTGGCGCCGCGCACTTCGCAAATCGAGGTCCCATTCGAGGTGGTCAGCGCCGAAACGCCGACTGCCGCCATCAACTCCGAGTGGTTCCCGAAGCAAGCTCCCAACGAGCAAACGCGGACCGCGTCGCCGCCGGCTCCCGTGGCCAACGAAGTCAGCCGGCTCTTCGAACAACGCGGGGCCGTGCTCGCCTTCCTCGGCATCTTCCTCATCGGTCTCGCGCTCAACCTGACCCCGTGCGTCTATCCGATGCTGTCGGTCACCGTCTCGATCTTTGGCGCGCAGAGCGACACCAGCGCCGCGCGCGTCTTCTGCAAGGCCCTCGTCTATGTGCTCGGCATCTGCACGATGTACAGCGTGGTCGGCACGATCAGCGCCTTGACGGGCGGATTGTTCGGCGGTCTGCTGCAAAACCGCTGGGTGTTGCTGGGCATCGCCGCGTTGTTCGTCGGCCTGGCCCTCGGCATGTTTGGGCTGTACGAATTGCGTCCGCCCTCGGCGCTGATGAGCCGGCTCGGTGGCGCGACCACCGCCGGGCTGGCCGGCATTTACATTTCGGGACTTGTGGTCGGCATCTTCGCCGCGCCGTGTGTCGGGCCGCCCGTGATTGCGCTGCTGGCAATGGTCGGCGCGAAAGGAGACCCGTGGTTTGGCTTCGCGAGTTTCTTCACGCTCTCGCTCGGACTCGGCGCGCCGTATCTGGTTCTGGGGACATTCTCGGGACTGCTTCGCAAGCTGCCCCGGTCGGGCGTGTGGATGGAATGGGTCAAACGAATCTTCGGGGTGGCGTTGCTCGCCGTCGCGTTGTTCTACTTGTCGCTCGGGTTTTTGCCCGCGCTCGTGCGCTGGGTGCCGGCGATTTCGCTGTTGCTCGGCGGATTGTACCTGGGTTTCGTGGAACCCTCGGGCAAGGACAAACCGATTTTCCGCCGGGTAAAATGGCTGGCCGGCGGGATCGCTGCGTTGGCCGGCATCGTGTTGATCGCGACCGAACCGCGCGTGACGCTCGCGTGGGAACCGTACTCGCCCGAGAAACTCGCCGCGGCGAAAGCCGGGGGCAAACCCGTGGTCCTCGACTTCTACGCCGACTGGTGCATTCCCTGTCACGAACTCGATCGCAAGACGTTCAGTGATCCCAAGGTGATGGAGGCGTTGGAGGACCACGTGCGGCTGAAGGTGAACCTGACCAGCTTCGATTCTCCCGAGAGCGAAGCGCTGCGTCGGCAGTTCGGCATTCAGGGTGTTCCGACGGTGATCCTGCTCGGTCCCAACGGGAGCGAACCGGATGGAACGCGCATCATCGGTTTCGTCCCCGCCGAACGCTTCCTCCGGCAAACGAAACTTCTCCGTCCGTGACGGCGAACGGAAAACTCCTGACACGGAACGGACGCGTGTTTATACTGTCGCCGTGACTCCCCAAGCCGCATTGGAACGTCAGATCGCCGGGTACCGTCGGATGAGCGGCGAACAACGGCTCGCTCTGGCGCTCGATCTGCACGAGTTCGCCTGCGACGTCGCCCGGGAAGGAATCCGACACCGTCATCCCACCGCCGACGCGCGCGAGGTCGAGCGGCTGCTGCGGGAACGACTCAAGCTGGCGAGGCAATTGTGACCGAACGCGAGCTGTTGGTGGACTGCCTGCGGCGGCTCAACCGGCTCGATCTGGCGTACATGCTGACGGGTTCGATGGTCAGCAACTATTGGGGCATCCCGCGCACGACGCACGACCTGGATTTCGTGATTCAACTGCCGCCGTCCGCCGTTCGGAGAATGGTGGAGGAGTTTCAAGGCGATTTTTTCCTCGACGAAGCCGCCGTCCGCGCCGCGTTCCAGCCGCCGCACCAGTTCAACGCGATCGACACGCGCTCGGAATTGAAGGTGGATTTTTGGCTGTTGAAACCCGAGCCGTTCGAGCGCGAGATGTTTTCTCGCCGGACCCGCGTCGAGTTGTTCGGGGAGCCGGCATGGATCTGCACGGCGGAGGACGTGGTCCTGCACAAGCTGTATTGGAACCAGATCACGCCGTCGGACCGGCAGGTGGGCGATGCCGCCGGTGTGGTGGCGGTCCAGCAAGACGCTCTCGACGCGAACTACCTGCGCCGTTGGGCGGGCGAACTCCAGGTGGCCGGCGTCTTGGAAGACCTGTTGAGCGGACGAATCAAACCGAAGCGAACCTGAAGTTGGCTGGGTTCCCGATGCATGGTGGCGCGAGCGTCCCGCTTGTCGCACTCCAATAGCCGGGCGCGACAAGCGGGACGCTCGCGCCACCATGCATTTCCCACCGCTCAAAAAGTGAGATGCAAGATACGGGCGCCAACTTTTTCCTGTCATTCGCGTGCGTCGTGATTACAAATCCCCGGCATGGCACTCTCCAGGCTTGATCCCTTCGCGCGGGCTGCCCGGCACCCGATCGCGCGCGACACGCCGGCGGTGGATTTCTTCGAGGGCGCCCTGCTCGGCAACGGCGGGCTCGGCGCGGTCGTCTGCACGCGGCCGGACGCGGTCATGATTCATCTCGGCCACAACAACGTCTGGGACATCCGCATCGCCGAGGCGAACCAGGAGAAGATCGGCACGTTCCAGGAGGTCTTCGAGCGGGTGAAGGCGATCCCGACCACGCACAAACGGCTGACCGATGATCCGTGGTTCCGCGATTACATCCAGATGACGCGCGAGAACTACGCCAAGCCCTACCCGCGACCGTTTCCCTGCGGCACGCTCGTGCTCGGGTTCGACCGGCGCAACGCGGAGGTGCTCGGGCATCGCATCGATATCGCCACGGGATTGTGCGAGGTGCGGTTCGCGGTGGGAGGGAACCTTGCGTTCTTGCAGATCTTTGCCGACACGACCGCCGATCGTCTCTGGTTGCGGACCGTGGATGCCGGCGGGAAGCCCGCGCCGTCGCCGTTCAATCGCGTGCGATTGATCCCCGATCCGGAGACGCCGAAGGAAATGCCGGCGTTTTCCGTCGTGGAATCGGCAATCGGCAATCGGCAATCGGCAATCGGCGCAAGTCTCTCCTTCCATCAGGTGCTTCCATCCCAGGAACCGCACGCGTACGACGCGGCGAAGGGGCACCCGAAGGACCGTGCGTTTCGGCTTTCGTTCCGTGTCAGCGACCGGCTTGAATCGCGCACGCGGACCGACACATGGTCGGGCATTCCGCACGAGATGGACACACTGGAGCGAGCGGTCGTGTCTTCGGGGCCTTTCAATGCGTGCCTCCAGCTCGACGAAGGACTTGCGTCGGTCATCACCCAGGAGCCAGCGCTCGTTCCCCTGCCTGCGCCAGATGGCTTCGAGTGCGCGGCGGCGGCGAGCCGGGAGGCGTGGCGAACATTCTGGACGCGGTCCGGGGTCGCGCTGGACGACGAACTGCTCGAACGCACGTGGTATTGGAACCTCTACTTCCTGAATTGCTCCGCGCGGCCCGGCAACGTCTGCCCGGGGTTGTTCGCCAACTGGAGCTACCGCAACATTGGCACGGCCTGGCACGGCGATTATCATCTCGACTACAACGTTCAGCAACCATTCTGGGTGACGTTCTCCACCAATCACGCCGACAAGGACCTGCCGTACGCGGACATGGTGGACCATTTGCTTCCCGTGTGCCGCAAGTGGGCGAGCGAGTACTACCGATTGCGCGGCGCGTGTTTTCCGGTGACGGGTTACCCGGTCGAGATGAACTTCTGCCCTTACCCACTGCCGACGTGGGGCTGGCAACTCTGCGTCACGCCGTGGGCGGTGCAGAACCTCTGGTGGCATTACCGCTACACGATGGACAAGGAGTTCCTGGCGCGCCGCGCGTTCGAGCCGATCAAGCAAGCCGTCTTGTTCACGGTGGATTTCATGAAACGTCCCGAGGCGCGCGGACCGCAATGGGGCGACGACAAGTATCATGTCTTCCCGAGCGTGCCGACCGAACTGTACGGACTGCGGCCTGGCTTCCAGAACAACGCCGACCCGCTGGCCGACCTGACGCTGGCGAAGTTCCTGTCCCGCTCGTACCTCGAAGCGTGCGCTGTGCTCGGCCGGGAGGGAACGGAGGAAGCGCTGATGGACGAAGTGCGCGACGTGCTCGCTCATTTTCCCGAATACCCGACGGCGGCGTCTGCTCGCGGCAAGGTGTTCGTCTCCGTGCCCGGCGAGAACCCCGAGATCGTTCAGAACGTGCCCAACAGCGTGATGACGGTCTTCCCCGGCGAGGAGCACGGTTTGCATTCGCCGCCCGACGAATTTCAAATCGCGGCCAACTCCTATCGCAATCACCGCAACGAAGGCGGCAACGACCTCGTCTTTTTCCACTTGCAGGGCGCCCGGCTCGGCCTGCTCGATCTCGAAAAGTTCAAGCGGCAGATCGAGTATTGCCTGCTGCCGAACGGAACGTGCACCGACAAATGTCTGCAAGCCCACGGCCGGTATCAGGACACCACGGCGTTCGATTTCATGGCGCGCATGGGCGTGTGGTTCGAGAATTTTGCCTTGCCGGTTGTGATTAACGAATGCCTTTTGCAGAGCTACGATGGCACGCTGCGGTTCTTCCCGAATTGGCCCGCCGGCAAACGCGCCGAGTTCCGCACGCTGCGAGCCGTCGGGGCGTTTCTCGTCAGCGCGCGCATCGATGCCGGCAAGGTGCAATGGATCGAAGTCCGAAGCGAGGCGGGCAAGCGACTGCGCCTGATCAATCCGTGGCCGGGCGACGTGACCGTCAGACGGCGCACCGGCGAGCAGTTGTTGCGTGGAGACGTGATCGAGCTGGACACTCTCCCTCACGAAACGATTGAGTTTGCCCCCGCGGTGTAGAGGCCGCCGTCCCGGCGGCTCCGAGCGTCACTCCCGGGAATCTGAGGCGCACCTCACCGCAACGCCCCGATCATCTCCCGCGCGGCTCGCATCAGCAACGGCGCATCGAGACCAATGCCGATCATTTGAAACCCTTGCCGCTTGCGCATCTGGCCGTCCTTGGCGCTCGCGGCCACGACGCCGGTCGGCATCTTTCGGGCGCGGGCTTTCTTGTGGATGGCGAGGATGCGTTGGGCGACATCGCCGCCTTCCCATTCACCGAGGAAGCCGGCCGATGCCGAGAAATCCGCCGGGCCGAAAAAGATCGCGTCGATGCCGGGCACTTCGAGGATCGCGTCGATGTTGCGTTCCGCATCGACGTTCTCGATCAACGGAATGACCATCGTCTCCCAGTTCGCCGCGCGCACGCAGGCCTTCATCCGGGAGCCCCACCGGGTGGATCGCTCGGCGCCGATGCCGCGCACGCCCTCGGGCGGGTATTTTGCGAATCGGACCGCTTGGGCGACTTCCTCCGCATCGCGCACCTGCGGGACGAGGATCCCTTCCGCGCCGATGTCGAGCACGCGTTTGATGAGGCCCTGCTCGATCTCCTGGATTCGTACCAGCGCCGTCGTGCCTGTGTTTCGCGCCGCGCGGAGGTGTTCGACGATTTCTTTGAGATCGAGATGGCCATGCTCGGCATCGATCACGACCCAGTCCAGGTCCAGGTCGGTGGCGATCTCGGTGATGCTCGGCGATTCGAGGGTCACCCAGAGACCGAGCGTGGTGTTTCCGTTGCGCAGTTTTCGCTTGAGGCGATTCGTGAGGGCGGGAGTGCTCATGTTCAGGCCCGCGATGCTAGAGCGACGCTCGACGGAAGGCAAATACAAGCTGGATGACCGCGAGGGGCGGTGTGAGTTCAGGAGCCGGCCCGATCGATCTTCACTCGAAGGGCGTTTTCGCCTGCGTGTTCGGCGCGGATTTCCACCGGCAAGAACTGCTTGATGATCTCGATGTTCGTCAGGGCGTGTTGCGAGAGAGGCAACGTCACGAACGATCCGCTGCCGGCCAGCGCCATCGGCAGCAAAAGTTGGTCGGCCAGATGTTCGCCGACGGGGACGTTCGCCTCGACGAAGTGATTGACTTCTTTCGCCAGGCGGTCGGCTACCAACTCCGCGCGCAGCCCCTCCCTGCCAAAGCCGATGAACACTTCAGTTGCGTGGGCGCATTCCAGTTCCACCAGGAGAACGTTGCCCGGGCCGTGCGACTTGACCTGAGGCGTCTCGACGCGATCGGGCGCGAGGAAAAGCTTGCGCTTGAGCACCTTCAACTCGCGCTCGGCGATGTGCTCGGGCAGGTTCGCGACGACGGCAGTGCAACAGCATTTCAGGATGTTCCCGCGTTCCGGCAGATCGACGCGCGTGAGTTTCGGCGACGGCTCGATCGTCACCCGCATCTTCCCGCCGCCGGCAGGATGGAATCCATGCCGGTCCAGCTTCGCTTTCACGTTCGGCCCCATTCGTTGGATCACGGGCAGGAAGGCTTTCGCGACGAACTCGAACGGCGGCGCAAACGGGTTGTGCGTGCCGCCTTCGAGCACGAGCGCCGAACGCCCCGCCGCGGTCATCAGCGCCGGCAGGATCGTTTGCAGCACCAGCGTCGCGCTGCCGGCCGTCCCGACATCAAACGAGTAGTCGCCGGGGACGACTTGCCGTGGCTTGAACACAAGCTCCCGCGAACCCTTCGCATCGCCTTCCACCTCCGCCTGCCCCACCGCTTGCGCGGCGCGCACGGCGGCGAGATGCTGATTCAGCAATCCCGGCCGCTCCCGGCCCGCGCGGATGTTGTGGATCGTGAACTCCTGCCTCGTGACCAGCGAAAGGGAGAGCGCCGTACGAAGGACCTGCCCGCCTCCTTCCCCGAGAGAGCCGTCGATGACGATCATGCGCCGGGCATTAGACGCGTTCCCAAAGCCGCGCGCAAGGAATCCTTGCGCGCCCGGCAGGCGCCATCAGAACGATCGCGGCCGGGTCAGGCCGAACTCGCCATCTCCGCCGGCTGCCGCTTCGCGGAATAGAGCAACGGGTTTTGTTCGTCGTTGTTGAGCACATCGCCGGGCTTGAGGCTCTTGAAATAATCCTCGGGCAGGATGTTCCGTTTCCCGTTGAATGTACACCCGTCGGGCATGTAGCCGCACGTCATCGCGATGCGGCGTCGGCGGGTCATGTTCGCGCCCGCGCCGTGGGCGGCGAGGCCGTTGTGGAAACTGCAATCGCCGGCCTTCATCGGCACAGGCACCGGATCGATCTCCGCCATTTTCGGATAGAGCTTGAACAGGTCGGCCATGTTCACGCCGATCGTGACGTTCTCGTACGTGGCGATCTTGTGGCTGCCGGGGACGAACCACATGCAGCCGTTCTCGAGCGTGGCGTCTTCCAGCGCGATCCATATCGAGATGGCGTCGCGAGAGGAGAACGACCAGTACGGATTATCGAGGTGCCACGCCGTCGGGTTGGCAAATGGCTCCTTGATCAACGTCTGGTCATGCCACACGCGCATCCCGTACACGTCCGCCAGCTCGCACACTTGTTTGCCGAGGGCCGGGCTGAGCATGTAGCGCTTCACGGTGTCGTTGATACGCCAGAGGTTGATGCGCTGTGTGAAGACCTTGTCGTAGAAGTTCTCGCCGCTTTCGTCCCATTCCTTGCCGGCGCCGGTGAGGCGTCGTTTTCCCATCGCGGCGACGCTCTCCAGCACCGCGTTCTTCAATTCGACCGTCTCGGCCGGCGAAAGGAAGCCGGGTACGTGGAGGAAACCGTTGTCTTGGTAAAACTGTATCTGTTCCTGCGTAAGCTTGGTTTTCATGCTCGCAACATTAGCATAGCTTCTCCAGCCTGCTTGGACGATGTTGCCAGTGGAGTTGGACTACGTTAGCATCGCGTCATGCTTCATCGGCTCAGCAGATTCTACAGGCGTTATCCATCCCTCGCGACGCTCGGGTTCGCGGTGCAGCCGTTCCCGGGGTACGTCAACCGCCGGGTGAACCTGCACGCGCTGGAGGTGGTGCTCCTGAGCGTCATCGTGCGCGGGCACGGCGAACACCGGATCGAGGACGAAGTGTTCGAGGAGCACGGCAACTCGGTGGCGGTCACGCATTACGGCCAGCGCCACGACATCCTGACCGACCGGCGCGGGATGGACGTGATCAATGTGTATCTGGATCTGAAGACGCATGCCTTGCCGGTCTTGCCGCGCGAGTTGAACGAAGTGCTGCCGTTGTTTCTGCCGCTCCATCCTCGTTTCGTCCACCGACTCAATCGCATCGTGCGCATCCAGTTCGACGACCTCAAACCGCTGACCGACCAACTCTTTGCCATCCAGCGCGAACTCAATGAACGGAAACCCGGCCACGAGGAGGCCGCGCGCATGCATTTTCAACTTTTCCTCATCCACTGTTGCCGGCGGGCGCTCGAAAAGGGTTTCGTGCGCGAGCAAGCCCGCTCCTCGCCGCACGCCAACCTGGAACAGCTACGCCATTATCTCGACCACCATTATGCCGAGCACCACACTTTGGAAACTCTCGCCCAACGCGTTCGGTTGAGTCGCACTTCTCTCTGCCGGGCATTCAAGGCGTACACCGGCAAGCGGGTGTTCGACTACCTCATCGAGCGGCGCATCCAAGCGGCGATGATGCACCTCCGCGGCACCGACCAGAAGGTCCTGAACGTGGCGTTGGAAAGCGGGTTCCGTGATCTGGCCTACTTCAATCGCAAGTTCAAGCAGCTGGTTGGGCTCACGCCCAGCGGGTACCGGAAACAGTTGGCGGGAAGCAATTGAGACGAAGTCGCAATCCCCCTGATCGGAGGCAGTTGTGCAGGCACGTGGGCAACGAAAACCACACGGCTTGACAATTGCCGCGTTGTCTGTATTTTCAGTCCAGACAGAAACATAAGAAATCGTATGAAGCTCACACCGGTCCAACAAAAGTTCATCCTCCACTGGGGCGAGATGGGAACGCGCTGGGGCATCAATCGCACCGTGGCGCAGATTCATGCGCTGCTCTATCTATCCGCCAAGCCGCTTGCGGCCGACGAAATCGCGGAAACCCTTCAGGTTGCGCGCTCCAACGTCAGCACCAGCCTCTGGGAATTGCAAAGCTGGGGCATCGTCAAGATCACCCATGTCATGGGCGACCGCCGCGATCACTTCGAATCCCTCAAGGATGTGTGGCAAATGTTCCAGATCGTGCTCGACGAGCGCAAGCGCCGCGAGATCGATCCGACGTTGAAGGTGCTTCGCGAGTGCATGGCCGAGTTGGAGGAGAGCGGCCAGGCCGACGCACACACGAAGGAACGCATCGAGGGGATGCTGGATTTCTTTGACACGATGACCGCCTGGTATCACGAGATCCGGCGCTTGCCGAAGAACGCCGTGGTGAAGTTTGTGAAACTGGGCAGCAAAGTCCGCGAGCTGGTGGGCGTAAAAGCCGACTAAAAAATTTTGTGTCGCTATTTCTGTGATTACTGAAATTACAAAAAACATCGACTCCGACGAGCCAAGCCGCAGTGACCTGGCCCGGTCGCGGCTCCTGCGGACGGAAGGCGGACCGTTCCTTCGTAACGATTGGGAAGATGTCGTGATGGTCCACTACGAGGTCGAACCAAGAGCGCTGGCTCCGTTTGTTCCCTTCGAGTTGGACACTTACGACGGCAAAGCTTACGTCAGCCTCGTCTCCTTCACGATGCGACAACTGCGTCCACGCTTCGGCGGCCGGATCATGTCGTGGTTGTTCTCGCCGATTGCGAACCATGAGTTTCTGAACGTGCGGACATACGTCCGGCACGAGGGCGAGCACGGAATCTACTTCCTCGCGGAATGGTTGCCGAACCGCTGGAGCGTGATGCTTGGGCCGTGGTCATATGGACTCCCGTACCGGTCCGGCAGGTTCCACTACGACTGCCGCGAGAATCCGCATCGGTCCGCGAGTGCAGGACCGAATGAGTGGAAGTATCGAACGCAGATCCCGAGAGATGGCTCGCTTGAGCCGGTCGAACGCGAGTCCCTCACTGAGTTCTTGCTGGAGCGATACACTGCGTTCACAGATCGCGGTTGCAGGGCGGGGTTCTTCCGAATCTGGCACGAGCCATGGCAGCAGACCCCGGTGGCGGTCACGGTCGAGGAAGACAGCTTGCCGGCTTCAACGGGCCGTTGGTTCCAACACGCGCGGTTGATTGGCGCGAACTACTCGCCGGGAGTGCGCGACGTTTGGATCGGCCGACCGCGCGTGTTGCCAAGAACAGGTCGGGCATTCCTGCCGGACCAATCCCGGAGACGGGACGGCCAGGAAAGGCCGTCCTACTTGGGTTGGCTTCCAATCGCCCTGTTTCCTCTCGCTTCGCTATTCCTTCGCTCCAGCCTTCCGGCTTGGGCCTTCATGTGGCTGCTCGCGTTTGCGATCTACGCGGGATGCAAATGGCTTACGTGGTGGCAAGCTGCGGCCCGCGCCAACCCATGGAGGCAACTCGGTTACTTGCTCTTCTGGCCGGGCATGGATGCGCGGGCGTTTCTAGATTCCCGGACTCACCCGGCTCGCCCGAGTGCGAGCGAATGGCTCTTTGCAGCAGTCAAAACTTTGCTCGGCGCCACACTGCTCTGGGGCGTGGCTCGACTCCTGCCCGCCGGCCATCCTCTACTCGTCGGTTGGACCGGCATGATCGGCATCATCTTCCTGCTTCACTTCGGGTCGTTCCATCTGCTCGCGCTGATCTGGCAATCGCTCGGAGTGGACGCCCGGCCATTGATGCAGGCGCCGATCCTGGCCCGGTCGCTTCGGGAGTTCTGGGGCCGACGGTGGAACGCCGGCTTCCATGACCTCGCGCAACGGTTCCTGTTCGCGCCGTTGCGGCCACGACTCGGCGGAGTCGGGGCGCCGCTCGCGGTTTTTCTCGCCTCGGGACTGATCCACGAGCTGGTGATCTCCGTCCCGGCGGGCGCGGGATTCGGTTTGCCAACGGCGTACTTCCTCCTGCAGGGCGTCGCGCTGGCCGCACAAGGCAAGCGAACGAGCCGCGCGTTCACGCTGTTGGTCACCGCGGTGCCGGCTATTTGGCTCTTTCATCCGCCCTTCGTCGAGCGGGTCATCATCCCGTTCCTGCGCGCCATCGGTGCACTATGAAAGCAAACTCAACCACCAGGAAAGGAGACAAGTCATGAACTCACTGGTTCCTTACATCTGGGCGGCGGGCGTGGTGCAGTTGTGCATCGCCATCGCCAATCTGTTCGCGCCCCGGAAACTTCAGTACCGCGAGAACCTCGCCAAAGTCTCGACCATCGTCGGGCAAATTTTCCGCGTGTACTCGGTCTATATCACGCTCATGGTCGTGCTGCTGGCGGTGTTGTCGTTCTTCTTCGCCCCCGAGCTGGCGGGCGGGAGCAAGCTGGGACGATTCCTCTGCGCGTTCATCGCCGTGTTCTGGACGCTGCGCGTGTTCATTCAACTCTTCTACTATGATCCCGAAGTGAAGCGGCGGAATCCCGGGTTCAACCTGCTCTTCACCGGGGCGTTTTTGTACCTCGCAATCGTGTTCATCGTCGTGGCGTTGCGTGGCGGAAGCGCCGGGGAAATGTCCGGTGGCGTGACCTTGCCGCATTCCACCCTGGCGACCGCGTTCTCCGTGGCGCTCTGGCTCGCGGGGATCGGCCACTTCGTAGTGTTGATCGCCAGCTTCCAGGTGCCGGCCCGCATGAAGTGGAAGGAAGACCTCGCGAAGCTGATGCCGGCCAATCGCAAGCTGATGTGGACCTACGGCGCGTTCATCGTGATGACGATCATCGCGTTCGGAACGCTGACGTTCGTCCTGCACGATGAGTTCCTGGCCGGCAACCGCGCCGCGCTCGGGCTGGCGGCGTTCATCGGCGTGTTCTGGCTGCTGCGGTTGGTGATCGATTTCACCTACCACTCGCATGCCGACTGGCCGCAGGGGACGCGCTTCGTGGTTGCACACGTGCTGCTCACGTCGCTGTTCATCGCGCTGACCGTCACGTATCTCGGGTTGGTCACCTGGCATGTATGCATTCGCTGATTGGAAACGCCGTCCCGGAAAGACATGCTCTATGAAAGTAGCGCAGCCCAGATGGAGTCATGCGAGCGCCGTGTTCGGGACTGTCGCATGGCTCGCGCTGCTGCTCGTGCCGGCGCGGGGCGAGGTCGGGATCGGAACCATTGAGCGCCTGTTCCTGCTCGCGCCGCTCGTGCTCGTGCCGCTGGCGTTTGCGATGGTATGGCCGGGCGGGGCTGCCACACCCTCGCGGATGGAGCGAATCGTCATCGCGGTCCAACCATTCGCGGCGGTGTTGGCGGCTGGTTCGTTTCTGTTTCCACAAGGTAAATTGGCAGCAGCACTCGCAGCGCCATGGACGATCCTGTGTCTGGTGGTTGGCGTCTGCGGCTTGGTTCGCATCGTTTGCGGCCCACGCCAAATCGCCGCTCTGTGTTTCCACGCCGCGTTTCTGATGTTGCCGATCGGCGGGATCGGTTTCGTGCAATCTCGTTTCGGGGCGACGCCGCTGGATTTTCATGAGCCGTGGGTATTGCTCGTGGCCGTCCATTTCCACTATGCAGCGTTCGTCGCACCGATCATCGTGGGAGCGCTCGGCAACCACCTCGAAGAACGAGTCTTGGCGCGTGCGGCATTCGGCTGCGCAGCCACGGGCGTGATCATCGGCAGCCCGCTGATGGCGAGCGGGTTCATGTTCCACCTGCCGTGGCTGCGCGCGGTCGCGGCATTCATCCTCACCCTGAGCCTCGCGATCCAGGCCATCCTGACCCTCCTTATCTTGCCCGCGATCCGTCCCCGGTTTGCCCAGGGACTCCTCGCGTTGTCGGCGGCTTCCGTCCTCGTAGCGATGGCGTACGCGATTCTCTTCACGCTCGGCGATTGCCGGGACGAAGTCTGGGTGAGCATTCCGCAGATGGCGCGGACGCACGGCATCTTGAACGCATTCGGATTTTCGTTGTGCGGACTGCTGGGCTGGAACCTGGCAGCACAAGAACAACGCCACGCGCAACGATTCGCGGCGCAGCGGAGGCCGCAAACCCTGTTGAGCCGATGGGAGTAAACCAAAGGAGAATGAAATGAACTACACCGTGTGGACCTATCTGTTGTACCTGAGCATCAGCGTCGCGTTGACCGTCTGGGTGGCGCGGACGCTGTCGAAGAACGGCCGCGTGTTCCTCGTCGAGAGCTTCCACGGGAATGAAAGCATCGCCGATTCGGTCAATCACCTGCTGGTGGTCGGGTTTTACCTGATCAACGCCGGCTACGTCACGCTCGCGTTGAAGTACGGCGCCAAGCCGAACGACATGGCGCAGGCAATCGAGTTCCTGAGCACGAAGGTCGGGCTGGTGCTCCTGGTGCTCGGCGTCATGCACTTCTTCAATCTCGCCGTGTTCTCGCAGATGCGGAAACGAGCGCTGCCGCCGCGCTTGACTTCCCCGGCGCCGGCGTCCATCGATTGGAGCAAGAAGGCGGAAGAATGAAGATTGCGATCACCGGCGGCACCGGCTTCGTCGGAGGCCACCTGGCCCGGGCGCTTGTGGACGGAGGCCACGACGTCGTGCTCGTCGCCCGCGGCGTGGACCGGCGCGATGAAACGATCCGCTCTTTGCGAAACACCACCCTCGCGGCAATCGGCACAAGCGACGAACAGAAGCTCGCCCGGGCCTTCGCGGGTTGCGACGCGGTCGCGCACTGTGCGGGCATCAATCGCGAGATCGGCGAGCAGACCTACCGGCGCGTGCACGTCGAGGGAACCCAACGCGTCGTCAACGCGGCGAAAGAGGCCGGTGCGAAGAAAATCGCGTTGTTGAGTTTTCTCCGCGCGCGACCGGACTGCGGATCGGGTTATCACGAATCGAAGTGGGCCGCGGAAGAAATCGTGCGAGGTTCCGGTCTCGATTATACGATCCTGAAGGCAGGCGTCATCTACGGCAAGGGCGATCACATGCTCGACCACCTCAGCCATGCGTTTCACACGTTCCCGGTCTTCGCTCTCGTCGGGTTCGAGGACAAACCGATCCGTCCCACCGCCGTCGAGGACATCGTCCACATTCTCGAAGCGTCTCTCCTCCAAGGCCGGCTTGCGCGCCAGACCGTCGCCGTCGTCGGTCCCGAGGAGATGTCGTTGAGCGAAGCGGTGAAGCGAGTCGCCCGCGTCGTGGGACGGCGCCCTCTCTACGTCCGCATGCCGCTCTGGTTCCACTACGCGCTCGGCTGGCTCCTCGAACGCGTCATGACGATCCCGCTGGTCTCGATTGCCCAGGTGCGAATTCTCTCGGAAGGAATCGTCGAACCGCTGCCACGAGCCGAGCGGTTGCCCGAGGATTTGTTGCCGCGGACACGGTTCAGCGAGGAGCAAATCCAAAAGGGCTTGCCGGCGGCGAAACGGTTTGGGATGAAAGACCTTCGATGTTTCGAGTGAACCAGCCAGCCGGGAAAGGACGCACATGAATGTGATTGTCAGCGGGGCGACCGGGTTGATCGGGTCGGCGGTCGTATCCTCGTTGCGCGGCCAGGGCCACGGTGTGGAGCCGCTCGTGCGAACGAAACCGACCGCGTCCGTGTACTGGGACCCCTATGCCGGCGAGATTGCCGCCGACAAACTCGAAGGCCACGACGCCGTCGTGCATTTGGCCGGCGAAACCATCGCCGGGCGTTGGACCGCCGAGAAGAAGCGACGCATTCGCGAAAGCCGGCTGGAGGGAACCAAGCTTCTCTCCGACGCGATCGCGCGACTCGCAAAGCCGCCGGCCGTTTTCCTTTGCGCTTCCGCGATTGGCTACTACGGCAACCGCGGCGACGAAATCCTCCGCGAAGACAGCGTACCCGGCGCCGATTTCCTCGCCAATCTCTGCCGCGAATGGGAAGCGGCGACGAAGCCGGCAGCGGACAAGGGCGTCCGCGTCGTCAACCTCCGCTTCGGCGTCGTGTTGAGCGCGAAAGGCGGCGCGTTGGCGAAGATGTTGCCGCCGTTCCGCGTTGGCCTGGGCGGGATCATCGGCAACGGCCGGCAATACTGGAGTTGGATCGCGCTCGATGACGTCGTGGCCGCGATTGAGTTCGCGCTCACGAACGAGAAGCTGACCGGCCCCGTCAACGTCGTCGCGCCAAACCCCGTCACCAACCGCCAGTTCACGAAAACCCTCGGGCGCGTCCTCGACACGCCGGCGATCTTTCCGATGCCCGCCTTCGCCGCGCGGCTGGCGTTCGGCGAGATGGCCGACGCCTTGTTGCTCGCTAGCCAGCGCGTCGAGCCGGCGAAACTGAAGGCGGCGGGATTTCAGTGGCGTTTCCCCGAGCTCGAAGCCGCGCTGCGCCATGCGCCTGGCAAATGAGCATCTGGGTTTGCGTTTGTAGTTCAAGCTTCAGCTTGTGTACCCGTGAATCGCGAAGACAAGCTGAAGCTTGAACTACGAACGCTGTCGCCAGAACCGATCAAGCTCCAAGCACACCCGCCTAGACGTAGAAGTAGCCATCGTTATTTTGTAACACCTGTTACAAAATAGCGTCGTGGTCTCAGACGATCCGCCAAGTGACGCCTCTGAGGATTAACGTTCCGCGCGCCATTTACGGACCGTGCCGATGACTGCCATCGCGAGACAACAGGCCCCGATTACGCTCCACGGGATCACTTGATACACAACCGGTCTCCAGAATGCCGGCGAAGGATGGAACTGCTTCAGCCCGGGAATGAACCAGTCGCCCCAGAGCGTTTCGTGTTCGAGCCAGATCGGCAGCGAGATAATCACCAGCGAGGCGAGCAGGCTCAGCGCGACCGCGACCATCGTCCGCGAACAAAAACTGGCCACCGCGAGCGTGAGCAGGCCGATCGTCTCCATGCCGACCCACCACGAGAGCGTTTGCGGGAGCCACGCGCCGGGCGTTCGGTTCTCATAGACGTTCGCGACGACCAAACTCACCACACCCATCAGCATCAGCGCCCAACGCATCCGCCACGAGGCCTTCCATTTGCCGAACAGCACTTGCAGCGGGCGCACGCGCGTCAGCCGCAATCCGTCGAGCGTGCCGAGTTCCTGTTCCATCGTCATTGAGACGGCGTGCAGCAGGATCGTCCAGACGCCACCGATGACGAGGTTCGACCACCACAACGCGACGTAGGCGTGCGGTTCGCGGCCGTCGATGATCGATTCGATCATCAGGCTCATCGCCGGCACCGCGAAAAACGCGGCGAACCGATACCCCCAGCCCGAACGATGCAGCGGATGGATACGCGGCTCCTGCACCGCCAGGACGTTTGCCGAGTCCGTCAACGGCGGCAGCCGGCGCAACGGATCGACGATGTAATACGGCCAGCGCTCGCGTCGGCGTTTCAGCGCGTCGGCATCGTCGATCGGTTTCACGTTCGGACGCGAGCGTTCGCCGACCGGTTTCATCCCCGCGAGGCAAGCCAGCGCGCCGAACGCAAACGTGATGATCAGCAGGTTCACCGCCTCGGACGAGAAGCCTCTGGCCTTGCCGGTGACGATCCCGCCCACCACGAACAGGAGCAGGAACATCACGTAGGTGAAAAACAACGACACGTGTCCGCGCCGGCACACCGCCGAGAAACAGACGGCGACCGAAGCCGCGCAAAGCATTGTGGCCACCAGCATCGCGTACCCTTCGGCTACCGCGCGCATATCGACTCCGCCGAGGAAGAAGATGAGAGACAGTGCCGGGAGCGACGCCACGAGCAGCGAACTGCAGAGCAACACCACGGCGGCCATCTTGCTCAGGATCACGACCGGCGGCGGCACGAGCGTGGTCCAGAGGAATTCCGCGGTCCGTTGCTCGAACTCGGCGCTGACGACGTACGCGGCGAAGATCGGCGTCAGCAGGATCACCAGCCACAGTTGCGTCGAGCGGAAGCTTTCCCAGATGCGCACGGCGAGATCGCTGCCACCGTAGTACGGCGCGCCCGACGGCCAGCCGTTGGCGATCACGAGGAACGGCACGAGCAAGTACAGCGACACGATCCAGCGCATCTGCGGCGAGCGGAAGCCGACCAGGAGTTCGCGACGGAGGACGGGGTTCCAAACTGATCGTTCGACGTTGCTGTTCATGGCCCGGTAGGTCGGCCATTCCTGGCTGACCTTTGCGACGCCGCTGACTGGATCGGCGCTCTCGCTCGCTGCCGCCCCCGATGGGTCAGCCAGGAATGGCCGACCTACTCTTTGTTCCACTTGCGGCGCGTGCCGATCTCCGCGAGCAGCCAGAAGATTAGACCGAGCAGGGGAAAGTAAATCACCCACGATTGGTCCCAGGGAATCCCGAGTCGGGCCGTATGGGTCACATGGGCCAGGAATACCGACCCTACTACCGCCAGCGCAATCACGGCCGCCACGCTCACCGAAACCGCAAGCATCGTCCGAGCGCAGAAGCTCGACACTGCGAACGCCAAAAAGCCGACCAACTCGATCACCAGCCACCATTCGACCGGCGCGAGCCAGTTGGATAGTTCCGAGCGGTCCGTCCCGATAAACGTCCCCGCCACCGTCACGACTCCGATCGTCAGCAGGATCCACCGCATACGCAGCGAGCCGAGCCATTTCCCGATCAAGAACTCCCGCGGGCGGATGTTGGTCAGTCGCAGATCGGCGAGCGTTCCCATCTCCTGGTCCATCGTCATCGAGACGCCGTGCAACAACACCGTCCAACCGGCCGTAATCGCCAGCGTGATCCACCAAACCGAAGCGCGCAACGAGACCAGGTCCCAATTGTCCCGGTTGAGCAACGCGACGATCATCAGCGGGAACGCCAACACGCCCATGACCGACGCGCAACGGTAGCCCCACTCGGACCGATGCAGCGGATGCACGCGTGGTTCCTGGCGGGCGACCACGTTCCCGCCGTCCGGCAAGGGCGGCAAGCGCCGCATCGGGTCCACGAGATAATAGGGCCAGTTTTTCCGCCGCCAGTGGAGTTCCGCCGGGTTATCGATGGGTTTGAAGTTCGGCCTTGCCCTCTCGCCCACGGTCGGATCGACGGGCGTGGCTTTGGCGAACACCAGACCCACCAACACGAGGAAACAGAAACTTCCCGCCATGATCACGCTGGCCGGCTCTGGAGGCAGGTCGAACAGTTGCATGGTTACGCTCGTAAACGCCCCGACCGCGAACGCCCCGAGCGGCACGAGCACGGCCATGGTTCCGTAGGTGCAGAACAGCGATACGTGCCCCTTCTTCAGCTTCGCCGAATAGAATACCGCGATGGTTGCCGCGCATGCCGCTGTGAGCACGAGCAGCGCGAACCCCGCCAGCATCTCCAGCACATCCACGCCACCGAGGTAGAACACAATCGACAATGACGCCAGCGACGCGCTCAGCAGCCCGATGCACATCAGCACCACCGCAAACATCTTCCCGCGAATGATCGCGCGCGGCGGGACCAGCGTCGTCCACAGAAACTCCGCCGTTCCCTGCTGAAACTCGGCGCTGACCGTGTAAGCGGCAAAGACCGGCGTCAGCAGCAGCACCATGGCGAGTTGCCCAAAGAAGTAACTGTCCCACACGCGCGCCGCCAGATCGCTCCCCCCGTAGTATTTCGCATCGGCCGGCCAAACGCTTGCAATGATCGCGAACGGCACGACGACGTACAGCAGCAGAATCCAACGCAGCCGCGGCGAACGCAGTCCGCCGAGCAGCTCGCGCTGGAAGACGGGGTTGGTGGGAGAGATCATTCTTGCCCATTGATTGAGTCGGATCGGACAAATTGGACCGATCGATCCCGGTTCCTCAAGACACCCCCCCGCTCGTCACGCTCATGAACACCTCCTCCAGATTCGTTTCGATCTCGCGGCACAAGATGATCTTCATGCCGCGTTGCACCAACTCGGTGTGAAACCGCGCCAGGTCTTCATCGTTGAAATTCCCCTCCAGCCGCAGGCGGTGATCGTTCAGTTCCGTGCGAACCACCGACGGCTGCGAACGCAGCCACACGTGCGCCGGCTCGGCGTCGTTCAGGAACTGCCACTCGATCAACCGATGTGGCCGGTAGCGTTTCGCCACCTCCTGCACCGAGCCGGTCAACACCAGTTTTCCCTGTTCGATGATCCCGATCATGTCGCTGAAGTCCGCCAGGTCACTCAGGATGTGCGACGAAATCAGGATCGTCTTGCCCATCGACCGCAGCGTCTTGAGCAACTCGCGCAGCTCGATCCGCGCGCGCGGGTCGAGTCCGCTCGCCGGCTCGTCGAGGACCAGCACCTTCGGGTCGTGAATCAACGTCTTGGCCAGGCACACGCGCTGTTTGTTGCCCTGCGAGAGCGTGTCGAGGAAATCGTCGCGTTTCTTTTGCAGGTCGGTGAGCGCGAGCACGTCGTTGATGATCTGCTCCCGTTTGGCCCGGGGAATCCGAAACGCCGCGCCGAAGAAATCGAGATACTCGCCGACGCGCATGCCGGGATAGACGCCGAAATGGTCGGGCATGTAGCCCATGATCTGCCGCACCTCGGCGGCCTGCGTTTGCACGTCGAACCCGCCCACCTCCGCCGTGCCCGCAGTGGGTTTCGAGAGCGTGGCCAGGATGCGCATCGTGCTGGTCTTGCCTGCGCCGTTGGGGCCGATGAAGCCGAAGATTTTGCCCTGCGGCACTTCGAAGCTCAGGTCATAGACGGCGGCGTGTTTGCCGAAGAGTTTGGTGAGATGGATGAGTTTGATCATTGGGCAAATCCATTCCTTTCTACGTTGCCGGGGATAATACGGACACTGAGATTTGTACTCACTGTTGGGGGCATGCGGATTGGGCGGACAGTTGGCCTTGTCTCATCCATAGTGACCGGCAAGGGGATGAACAACGTTACACTGCGCTTGCATCGCGCCGCGCGCGCGCCCGAGGCGGTGACCGGCGCGGCGGTCTCGGGCAAGTCGAACCGAAATGCCAACGGGCTGGCTTGCGGATTTTCTGGTTCCACCTGTGAGTACGGATACGAGCGGTACTGAGGGATGTAGATACTCGCCGGATACGTGCTTCGCGACGAACCGAACCAGCCGCGTCTCCTGGTCCGCACGAACCGGCCTATATCCGGCTGGACGTATCCGAACTGCCAGTTGGCGTCATTCGCTTGCGATTGCTGCGTCCGCCGCCAGCTTTCGTACACCCCGATCGGCACGCTGAGCACGTACCGTTCGCCCGCCTCGACGCGATGCGTTCCCACCGTCGGCGTGAAACGCGGGTTGCCAAGCCGCAGCCCGGTTCGGTTCGCGACCGCCACGCGCAGGATGTTGCCGGTTTGTGAGACCGACACCGTGAGACCATCGCCCGGCAACTCGCTCATGCCGAGACTCGAACACGTCGTGAACGCGCCCGCCTTCAGCCGCACGGGATAGACCTGCCGCGATTCCTCCGCCAGGACCGTGCGTTCGTCGCCGTCCACGCTGAGGAGCAACTGCTGCGGCGAAGTCGTGGCGAGCGAGACGTTGCGCACGCTCGGCGCGAGCAGGCCCGACTCGGTGAAGTTGAGCACCGTCCGCGCCCCGGCCACGCCGTAGCTGCGGGTCAATTCGATCTGGCGCGTGGGACCGAACCCGCCGACGCGGCCAAAGGCGCGGTTGTACAGGAACATCGAGACCGACGCGACGATCAGGATCAGCCAGGCGATCTCGTACCGGCGCGATTTGCGGAACAGCCAGAAGTTCAGGCAGAACGCCAGCCCGAAAAACCCGCCGAACATCCAGGCGATCTTCCAGACCGATTCGACCCGGTACTCCGCCGCTTGCGCCAGCGCGAGGTGGTTGCGGTCGTTCGCGACGGCACGCAGCCAATCGAGCGCGACCCAATCGGGCTGTTGCGGCCCGGCCAACGCCAGCGCGGTTTCCCACCATTCCCGGCCCAGGCTCGAATCCAACTCCGCCAGATCGTACGGATCGAACGCCAGTTGCAGGAGCGCGCCGCCGTGCACGATTTCTTCCGTGGCCAAGCGGGTGCCGCTTACGCTCATCCGCGCATGCACATCGTCGCCCAGCAACGGGCGGATGGCGATGTTTGCCGGGATAAAGTTCTGGCTTCCATCGGCTGCGAACACCTGCGGCGTCCGCAGCGAAGAACGCCGTGGCGATAGCAGTTTCGCTTCGCTGAACTTGCGAAGGTCGAACGACTCGATCTCTCCCCAGCGCGCCGGGTAGCGAAAGCCGCGCGGCAAGTTCGGCGGAGTCGTGCGTCCGCCGGCCACGACGAGCAGCCCGCCCTGTTCGAGCCAATCGAGCAACGCCTCGGCCTGTGGGAACTCGATCGCGCTTTCCCTCTCCACGCGCCACACGACCGCCGCCACGCCGGTGTAGGCGAGCGGATTTGCCGGCAACTGATCGGGCGTCACGCTCGCCGTGCGCCAGGCGCGAGTCGTTTCGCCCGGGGCGCGCGGGAGGTTGAAGCGCGTCAACGCGTCGTCCTGCACGAGCACGACCAACGGCGTGCGGTCGGCTGCGAGGCCAAAGAATGTGTCTTCGTGCACGAGCGCGCCGTTGCGATCGACGATCTGGACTTTGACGGCGTTGCCCGCGATGGCCGGCAGCGTGAAGCCCCAGCGTTTGCGCGCGTTGGGAGAGAGCGAGACCGGCGCGGCATAGACGGTTTCGCCGCCGACGGCGTTGGGGGCCAGCACGCGCAGGTGTCCGTCGATTTCCTTCATCGCTTCCCTCAGCTCGACGAACACCGGGAAGGGCCGGTCCGCCGGCAGGTGATTGGCGAACCCGACCTCGGCGGAGATGACGACGGGTGGCCGCGGTTTTGGCGGCGCGGCGAGGAGGAGCGGAGTCGGGGCGATGGCCAGGATCGTCAGGATCGCTTTCGTTGCCAGCTTCATGTGTTGCCTCCCAGAGGCCGCCATCCACTTGGACAATGCCCAGCCGGCATTGTTTCGTCTTCGCCGCCGGGAATCTAGTGGAAAGATCGCGCGCGTCTGCCGCGGTTGCGTTCTTTTACGGACTCTTTACAAGCCGAGTCAGGAAGGTCGTCGAAGCAGCCAAGCTGGTGTGGTGGCGCCCGTCCTCGGGCGCTGGGGCACCCACGACTGCGACGCCCAACCCAGCGCCCGGGGACGGGCGCCACCACACCCGGCATCCTGATCTCGACAAAGATCGCCGCATTTGAGAGCCTTCTCGCATGGCCTCCAAGTTTAAAGACCGACCTCGTCGTCTTCCAGGAATCTTCGAGCGATATCTGCCGCCGCTGTATCTCGTCACATTCTGCACGCTTGATCGTCGCGCGCTTTTAACTAACGCGTTTGTTCATGACGCATTCAAACGGTATGGAGAAATAGGTGCGAGCGAGTATGGAGTTGGCGTTGGCCGGTACGTGATCCTGCCCGACCATGTCCACGTGTTCGTGCGTGGTGCGGCGGAGTTTGATCTCGGATTGTGGGTGCGTGGCCTCAAGCGCGCCATGTCCGAAGCGTTGAAGCAAGCCGGACACGATGAACGCATTTGGCAACCTGGTTTCCACGATCACTTGCTTCGTCATTTCGGAGAGTTACTCCGCGAAGTGGCATTACGTGCGGGAGAACCCGGTGCGCGCCGGCCTGGTGGCTCATTCCGAAGACTGGCCATACCAGGGTGAGATCGTGGTCATAGATCGCGTGTAGCCTGCCGCGGTGTGGTGGCGCCCGTCCCCGGGCGCCGGGAGTTGAGTGGCACTTGGGCAAGAGCAAAGCCGACCCAGCGCCCGAGGACGGGCGCCACCACACCGTCGCTGCTGAGACATTCAGTAAGCCGTTGCCTCCCTCCTTTACTTTGTTACTGTAAACCCCATGGCGAAGGCGCGGATCGGAATCACGCTGGGGGACGTGGCCGGCATCGGCCCCGAGGTCGTGTGCAAGGCGCTCGACAGCGGCAAAATCGATCTGCGGTTCGAGTATGAAGTGATCGGCAAGATGTTCGACGTGCCGTTGGGCAAAGTCAGCGCCGACGCCGGGCGCGCGGCGGGCCGATGGGTCGAGGAAGGTGTGCGACGCTGCCTCGCGGGCGAACTGGCGGCGCTGGTCACCGCGCCGTTGAACAAGGAGGGGCTCCACGCCGGCGGCTATGATTTCCCGGGACACACGGAGTTGCTCGCCAAGCTCACCGGCACCTCCCGGTTCGCGATGATGTTGGTCGGCGGCGGCCTGCACGTGGCGCTGGTCACGACGCATCTGCCGTTAGTGGACGTGAGCAGAGCGCTGACACGGAAGAAGATTTCTGAAGTGATTGAACTCACACACGACGCCATGAAACGGCTTGGCATCGAACGCCCGCGCATCGCCGTGGCGGGGTTGAACCCACACGCGGGCGAAGGCGGCGCGTTTGGCCGGGAAGAAATCGAGACCATCGCGCCCGCCGTCCAAGCTGCCGTCGCAAAGGGGATCGACGCACGCGGGCCGCTGGCGGCAGACGCGCTGTTCGTTCAGGCGCGCCAGAAGAAGTTTGACGCCGAGGTGGTGATGTATCACGATCAAGGGCTGGTCCCGCTGAAGATGTGGGCGTTCGAGAGCGGGGTCAACTGGACGATCGGGCTGCCGATCATCCGAACGTCGCCCGACCACGGCACGGCGTACGACATCGCGGGGAAGGGAATCGCCGATCCGTCGAGCATGATCGCCGCGATCCAGTTTGCGGCAAAGTTGGCCTCGAACCCGAAGAAGGAGTGATCCAATGGCTTCCGCCACCGGAGTGTTCGAACGACGACGGCTTGAGAACCTCAAGCTCGCCAACGAATCGATCACGCGTTGCCTGACGAGGCAATTCGTGCATGGCTACATCCCCGGCCACGTCTGGTACAACCTCAACGAATACCCGACCGATCGCTTCATCGAACCGAATGAAGCCGACGAGAAGCTGCTTGCCGAGTACGCAGCCAACGGCGTCGGGCTGATCAAGGTCCACGAAGAATGGAACGACGCGATCGAGGTGTACGGCGCGGACAAATTCAGCGCGTACGACCCGGACGGCTGGACGAAGTTTACTCGCCTTGTGCGCCGGCAACGCTTGAAGATCATCCCTTACGTCTCGTCGGGGTATCTCGATCAGCGGAGCAAGCATTTCAACTACGAATGGGTGGCCACGCCGAATCGGTTGGAGGAAATGTACTGGAAGTACGCGTACCTGTCGCCGCGCAGCCCCGGCTGGCGGTCGTTCTTCCTCGAACAGCTCGATCAAATCCTCACCCACGACGGCGTGGACGGCATCTACAACGACATGGGGTTTTATCCCTACGCCGAAACGCGCGAGCCGCCGCGCGACGAGCACGTGGACGCTTTCGCGGACGACATGGACTGGTGTGGGGCGCTCGAGGATTTTCTCGGAGAGATTTACGCAGTCGTAAACCGCCACCGCGGGCTCGTGATCAACCACTTCGGCGGCTCGGACCGTCCGCCGTGCCGGCAGAAGTTCTACGATTACCTCTGTCTTGGCGAAGGCGTGAAGGGCCTGAAGGAAATGCGCGACAAGGCGAAAGAATGGGAGCCGTATTCGCTGGTGATCGCGGACTGGACCCGGTTGCCCGTGGGCGAGGAGACGATGCTCTACGCGAGCTGCATCCCGTACCTGATGTTCCCGATCCTGTGCGGCGGGCGACCCATGACCGGCGAACGCGCCCTGAACCCGAAGGTGCCCTGTCTCGACGATCACTGGTTCCGGCACTGCAAACGAATCGCCGAACTGCGCAAGCTCGGCGTGCCGCCGACGTACGGTTGGTGGGACGCCGCGCCGGGGCGGACGTCGATCAAGCCGCGCTGGTATCACTACCTGAAGTTGTATCGGCGGATGACGCAGGACGCCACGCACGCGTTCCTCGAAATCGCTGAGGCGGCGTTCTTTGGCGGCAAGCTGCCGGCGGACGTCGTGTGCAGCGCGTTTGTGAACGAGGATTTCTACCTGGCGTTCGCGAACTTCGGCGCCACCCCTGCCAAACTGATGCTGTCTTTCGACGTCGAGGACCTGGAATCGGGTGGGAAAGCGAAGCTGGTGGAGCTTGCGCCGCAGTCGTTGAAGCTCGCGAGGAAGACCTGAGCCGCGCCCGGCGACTTCGGAAACGAACGCTCACGATCGTGAACGTTCGTTTCCGGCTCAAGATTTCCGATGTTTCCGCACGAAGAAATCCATCTGCTGAAACATCCGATGCATCAACCGCAAGTCTTGTTTCTCCAGCGGCGCGCGACCGAATACCCGGCGCAGCGCGCGCTTGAATGACTCGGGCCGGTCGTGGTGCGGACGCAGCCCAATCGACATCAGCGTGTCGAGCATGTGATTGTAGAGGGTCTCCATCTCGGCGACGGTCGCGAGATCGAGCTTGGTTCGCGGGGGAACGTCGAGGCTGGCCAGGAACACTTCGTAGCAGAAAATCATGACCGACTGGGCAAGGTTGAGCGACGGTTCGCGCGCGGCGGTCGGGATCGAGGCCAAAGCGTTGCATTTTTGCAGGATGTCGTCGGTCAGGCCGTAGTCCTCGGTGCCGAACACGATGGCCACGCGCCCGCCTTTCGCGCGCGCGACGATCTCGCGGACGGCGTCGCGGGCGGGCTGGATTTTTGGAAGGTGCTTGCCGCGGTGGCGATGGGTGGTGCCGACGACGTAGGTTGTGTCCGCGACGGCTTCCTCGAAGGAGTTCACGCGCCGGGCGGATTCGAGGATGTCCCACGAGCGATGGCCCATCTTGCGCGCTTCGCCGCTGGCCAGGAACTCGGGGCCGTTGACGATCGCGAGATGGCAAAGCCCCATCGTTTTCAATGCCCGGGCAGCAGAGCCGATGTTGCCGGGGACCTCGGGTTCCATCAGCACCACGACGACGTTTTGCAGCCACGCCGGGGCGCGAGCGTCGAACGCCTGGCGCTCGCGGTGGACTGGCTGTGTCTTCATGGCGAGAGCGAATAGCACGAACACTCGGGAAAGGCAAAGCGGGTTGTAGCGGCGCGCTTCCGGGTTCTAGGCGGGCTGTTGCCTTGGATGAGCAGTTCCCGGTCGGCGCGCGGAGGCGCCTCCCACATTCAATGGTCTGTCATTCGATGCGCCTTTCCTTGTTCGCGCTTGTCAGTCGAAAACCGAACATGCCAGACAAACTGAATGTGGGAGGCGCCTCCGCGCGCCGACCGGCTTGCATGGTTCGTCCTGTCGCAACACAAGCATTGACCGGCGCGCCCTCAACGCATACAACACGCCACGAACTATGAGCAACGACTCGAAACCACTCGTGGGAATTATCATGGGCAGCGATTCCGACCTGCCTACAATGAAAGCGGCGGCGGAAGCCTGTGCCGAGTTCGGCATCCCCTGCCAAGTGCGCGTGATGTCCGCCCATCGCACACCCGAGGACGTCGCGCAGTTCGCCCGCGCAGCGCACACGCGCGGCATGCGCGTCATCATTGCCGGTGCGGGAGGCGCAGCGCACCTGGCGGGCGTGGTGGCGGCGCTGACGCCGTTACCGGTGATCGGCGTGCCGATCGAATCGAAGGCGTTGCATGGTCTGGACTCGCTGCTGTCGATCGTCCAAATGCCTTCGGGCGTGCCGGTGGCGACGGTGGCGATCGGCGGCGCGCGCAACGCCGGCCTGCTGGCCGTGCAGATCCTGGCCACGGGCGACGCGGCCCTGCAAAAACGCTTCCTCGCTTTCAAGGAAAAGCTGGCCGCCGAGGCGCGGGCGAAGAATGAGAAGCTGCAGTTGTCCTGACGAAGGTGCATTTGTGGAAAAGTTGGGAAGTGACACTCCGGAGTCGTTGCGTACCCAAGCTGAAGCTTGAACCTACGAACGCCAGGTGCACGATGGTTGCGTTTGTAGTTCAAGCTTTAGCTTGCTTCCGGCGTGGTCGAAAGAAAGATTGAAGTCTTGCTTCGGGACGGAGTGCAGCGACCCCTTTCAAATCGTTGTCTTTTTGGGAAGAAATGCTAGGATGTTCGCGAATGAATAACGCGGTCACAGAGGTGCAGGTGCGCGGGGTGTTGCCGACGACGAACGGTTGTGCCGTGTTCCTGGGCAACGATGAAAAGACGTTCGTGATCTACGTGGACCACAGTGTCGGCGCGGCGATCACGATGTTCCTGCGGTCCACGCCCAAAGAGCGCCCGCTCACCCACGACCTGATCGCCAGCATCTTCCAGGGACTCGGCGTGAAGCTGGAACGGGTCGTGATCAACGATTTGAAGAACAGCACCTACTACGCGCGGATGATCCTCAACGTCGAGAACGAATTGGGGAAGAAACTGCTCGAAGTCGATGCCCGGCCCAGCGACAGCATCGCCATGGCCGTCCAATCCAAGAGCCCGATCTACGTCGCCAACAAGGTTTTCCAGGAAGTGGACGACATGTCCGAGGTGCTCAAGCGGATGAAGCAGGAAAACCAGGAACAAGACGAAGCCGAAGAGTAGCCAGCCCGAGACGATCCGCGCCCCGCGTTGTCCAACCAATGGCAGCCATGGTGAACTGCGCGCCAACCCTGCAACTGCGAACTCAATCGTCCTCGTTGTCGTACTCGCAGGTGGCCGGATTCGACGACGAGGACGAGGACGAAAGAGTGAAGTGACGAACGCATGGAAGCATCTCCCCATCTGCGGCCCATGTCCATCGGCGAGATCCTCGACCGGGGGTTCCGGTTGTATCGGAACCATTTCCTGAAGTTTTTCCTCGCTGTCCTGGCCACGCAGGCGGTGGCCTTTATCTTTCTGCAAGTGTACATGGCGAAGTTTTTCACTCCGTTCTACCACGTGCTGCAAAATTCGAGACTCGCCGAAGGAGTCGCTCCCGACCTCGATCCTGCCTCCGTCGTTCACTTCGCCGGCGGCACGTTTGTGTTCGGCGCCTGTTACGCACTGCTCGGGCTGGTCTATCTCGGCGCGCTCATCCATCTGACGCACGACACGTTTTTTGGGAAAGCGACCGGCATCGCCCAAGCATACACGCGGACCTTGAAACGTCTGTGGCCGCTCATTCGGGTCAATATCGTCAAACTCAACATCCTGGGCGTTGCGTTCCTGATCTGGCTCGCGCCGCTCAGCATTTCGATCCATCACCGCAACTGGTTCGTAACGGCGGCGTGGATCATTTTGGGCGCGCTGCCGTTCCTGTTTGCCTATCTCTGGCTGGCTTTGGTCAGCATCGTCCTGCTGGTCGAGAACCGCGGCATCATGGACAGCCTGCGTCGCAGCGCGCGGTTGATGTACGCGATGACTGAGAAGGGCTTCCTGCGTAACAACGCCTTTCGGGTCAGCGTCATCCTGCTGGTGATCCTCGCCATCCGACAGATCATCCACATGGTGAGCCAGGCGCCGTTCGCGGCGTGGAAAGTCTTCGAGATTTTCCGCGACCCCGGGATGCTGGCCCAGTACAACCGCACCGCCCTTGACTCGCTTTTCGAGTTGATCAACATGGTCATGCAATCCGCGACCGCGCCGTTCGGTCTGGCGGCGCTGGTGTTGTTTTACATCGACATCCGGATCCGCAAGGAAGGGCTCGATCTCTCGTTGCGGCTCCAGACGCTGCGCGAAGGGCTCCAGCAGACCCAGTTGCAGAAAGCATGAAGCGAGCGTCCATCGCATTTGGCATGGTTTTCTGCCTGGCCGCCTCGACGATGGCGGAGCCCACCCCGCAGGTGCTCGATCAGTTCATTCAACAGTTGCGGAAAATCCAGCACGCCATCCGGGAGGAAGCTGCGGACGAACCGTGGCAGGAACGCATCGCCAATCTGACCGATCCGTTGCTGGAGTTGACGACGGAAATCTATCACTCGACGCTCCAAGAGGGCGCTGCCTCGTCGGCGTATGGCTTGCGCGTCCGCATCAACAGCTTGCGCGCCGCGCGGGATGCCGGCCAGGCCAACGAAGTCATTGAGGAATTGATCGAGACGGCGTCGTTTCTCCGAAACGAGCACTTGCTTGTGGCTCAAAAACCACCGCTCACCGGCTCAGTCGCCTCTCGCACGCGCACCCGGGAAATCCTGGGGGAGATCCTGCGCCGGCCAGAGTTCGCCCAGCAGACCAAGCCGAGCGTGTTCGATTACTACGTCAACCGCATTATCGTGAAGGTGATCGAATGGCTGCGAGGCTTGTTCGACAGCCAGGCGATGCGTCAGGCGGGCCGGTTCGCTTTTCTGCTGCTGTGGTTCGTGTATGCGATCGTCGCGGCGTTGATCGTGTGGTTCATCTACCGGGCATGGTCGCCGAGTAGCAAACGCAAGCGCGCCGAGGCCGACGACGGGCCGCCGGGAGGGCCGCTATTGCCCGAAGGACATCTGGCCGAAGTGGAAGCATTCATCAAGCAAGGCAATTTCGCCGCGGCGATCCGCGCCTACTTCCTGGTGCTGCTCGCCACGTTGGAGCAGCGGGACCTCGTCGCGCGCAACCGGACCTGGACCAACTGGGAATACCTGCGCGCGTTCGGCAAACGCATCGGCGACGACCGCCTCCACGCCCGCATGGCTGCTTTGGCATCGGTCTGCGACCAGGTCAGCTATCGCGGGGAAACGTGCGACGAATCGCGGTTCCTGTCGTTCCGCACCGACGTCGAAGGGTTCCTCGAAACACTGCAGACCGTGGCGTCATGAGCCGGCGTCTCCAGATCCTCGCGCTGGTTTTCCTGCTCGCTCTGGCGTTGCTGACGGCGATCTATTTCGGCGTGCACAAACCGGGCGAGCGCGTCTCGCTGTCGCCGAGCAGCTACAGTCCGGCGCCGCACGGGACGAAGGCGTTTTTCCTCACGCTCGAACGTCTCGGGTACAAACCGCGCCGGTGGCGGTTCGAGTGGTCGAGGCTGCGCGCGGAGAAAGGCGTGTTGCTCCATGCGCCGGCCGACCCGATCACCGCCGGAGGACGCTACAAGCCGGTCGCCATGTCGGAGGCGCGAGAAACCGCCCGCTGGATCGAACGCGGCAACACGTTGCTGTATTTCCTCAACCCGGCCGAGCGTCAGGCGAGCCGCAACGTCCTGCTCGCGCAACTCGGCATCGAGCTGTTCTCCGAGGAGTTGCCGGCGGACTTCGAGCGCACGCAGACCTTGCGCCAGTTCCTTCCGCAACGTCTCGAACGCGACTTCGATTACGTCCTGCCGGTGCCGTGGGCGGGCGGTGTGCGGCGGTTGACGGCCGACGCCGTGCCTTCCTTCGCGATGAGTCAAGGGCAGCCGGTCGTGCTGACGGACCGGCGCGGCTTCGGACATGTCCACGTGTTGCCGTACGGGCAGGGCAGGATTTACGTCTTCTCATCCTCCGGCTTCATCGATAACCATTTCGTCGCCCGCTCGGACAACCTGACGCTGCTGCTGAACATCCTCGACCGCGAGCGGACCGACGACGAAGGGTTGTGGTTCGACGAATATCATCATGGCTACTCGGCCGAGTTCGGCGCGGCGAGTTTCACGCAGCTTCCCGTGGTGCGATTTGCCGCCTTGCAGGCGGGCGTGCTGGCGCTGCTCTACATCGTGACTTCCTGGCGGCGCTTCGGAAAGCCCATTCCACTGGTGCGCGACGCGCGCCGCTCGATCCGCGAGTACACGCAATCGCTGGGCAATCTCTACTTCCGCGCCCGGGCGCACCGCGAGGCGCTGGAATTCCTTTTCCAGGAGTTGCGTCGCAACCTCTGTTCGCGCTATAACCTGCCCGACACCACGCCGCACGCCGTGATCGAAGACAAGCTGCGCGTCCAGCGCGGCGCCGCCGAGGCGTGGCGCGAGGTGGCCGGCGATTGCGAACGTCTGCTCGGCGCGCGGCGCATCGCAAACGCCGACCTGCTCGTGGCGGCGCGGCGGATGGAGGAATTTCGGAAGCTGATCGCGTGAGAAGACATGGAAGATTGGAAGGCTGGAAGAATGGAAGCGGTCC
>Ga0187892_10002463_pt1 | contig 37026 bp, 38 predicted proteins | sample MA1701073metaG_FD_139345 | JGI IMG/M metagenome (GOLD analysis project Ga0187892, IMG submission 139345) | Bio-ooze microbial communities from a basaltic lava cave in the Kipuka Kanohina Cave System on the Island of Hawaii, USA - MA170107-3 metaG ... | reverse complement strand
TCGCATGAACATCACAGACCATGGGCCCGGCCAACAACGCGCTGCACCGGATGGCGCGGCCAGAGAGTGCGGGGTGTATGATTCATCGAGTCGGCCGCGCCACCGGTGAGCGCGACGTTAGGCGCACAGGAGACAACACGATGCGGGGCAAACTTGTCACGGTGGCAGTGTTCGCCGTGGCCTGTTTCGGTGGCCTGCTGGTCGCGAGTCCGGCCGCCGCACAGTGGACTCTCTACGAAGAGACCACTATCACCGGTACCATCAGCGGTTCCATCAAGAAGGGGTATATCTTCAAGACGCGATCGGGCCATATCTACGAGGTTGCAGACTACGTCTATCTGTACGAGTACGAATACAGTCCTGATGTCACCGTGCTAGCCGACGGGAGGTCCTACCGGCTGATCATCGAGGGCTTCGATGAGCCGCTTCTTTGCAAATGCCTGAACTGTGACGGGGCCATTGCACCTTCGTCGCCAGACTCCTCGGCATCTGCGGAAACCACTGTCAAGGCCGCTCAAGCCGCCCTCACCGTACTTGGGTTCGATGCCGGCACCGCTGACGGCAGGCTGGGCGCCCAGACCCGATCGGCCGTGAAACGGTTTCGAGCAAGGGCTGGCCTGGCCCCGACAGATACTCTCGACGCTGCGGCGCTGCGGTCGCTCGCTATCGAGCTTGCGAAGAAGTACCCGGACAATACCGAAGCGCTGTCGGTGGCCGTCTACTTGATGCAAGCCTCGGAGGATTGGCCTCCACGTCAGCCTCAGCAGAAGAGGTCCGAACCGAGAGCCCCTACCGCCCAGGTTGTCGAGAGCTTCATCGTAAGCGACTTTGATGGTCTTGAGTACGGCAACATCTACAAGCTGGGGAACGGTCAGATCTGGGAGCAGGCGGAAGCATGGATCTGGGTGTGGGTCTGGGTAAACCCGAAGGTGCTCATCTGGAACGATGGCGGAGTCTATCGAATGAAGGTCGAGGGCATCGAGCATCCAGTCGCGGTGACCAGAATCAAATGAGCCGAATGCCGAAAGCGCCTAACAATCGGTTGCAGCGGACGGTCCGCTACGCGGCCCGCCGCTGAACCGAAACGTTGGATGCATCTGCACGGAGGGTGGCGATGACTAAGGACACACTTCCCGAGATCGCCTTCTACTATCCGAACCCGATGTGGCAGTACGGGGATTGGATCAAGAACTTGGTGCTCTTTTTTGACGGTGTTGGCCTCCTAGTCCCCGAGTACATGAAGGAGAGGCCGGAGCAGGCCGATCCAGCGATCGTGGTGGGTCTTAAGCAGCACGGCTTGCTCCACATCATCGAGCCTGAGCGCGTGGTCGATCGAAGCGCGACAGAGAAGTTGGCTGCCGCCATGACGGATGTACTGGTCACGGGTGCCCTTGATGCGCTGGCCACCGAGAACACGGTCTTTCACGAGCTTTCGTACTCACGGCTTGGCAGCGTTGGCGATCCTGGACTCGCCAAGATGATCCTCGACGAGCTGAAGGCTCGGGGCCTGGCTCGCGATTCGGAGGACGGCAAGTCCATCCCGATGCACCCTATGGTCAGAGCTTTGGTCCTCGTTCTTCTGGCTCAAATCCTCCGGCCCGCAGGAGAGACGCTCGGTGTCGAACTCAGCCCCATAACGGACCAGCCCAAGCTCGTGCAGGCGCTGGTTGAGTTGCTCTCATTGCCCGAGCACCCTTCAGCAGGGCATGTCGTCGCCTTCGATCTGAATACCGTAGGCGTTGATGTCAGCGCCGTACCAATCGACGAGCTCCTCGACTATCGAAATCAGCATCGAGCCCAGTATCGCGCCTATACGCGATCAGTTCGCGAATTCGTGCGTCAGCTAGGACCGCTTGCGCTGGCCGAGCGAGCGGAAGCATTCGAAGACCGCCAAGCCGAGATCGATGACTTGGCCGCTGGCCTGCGCGGCCGATCGAGACGGGCATGGGGGCAACCAGCGTCGTTCGCTCTGTCTATCGCTGGCGCGACATGGACAGCGGTCTCCGGGGATCCTCTCGGTGCGCTGCTAGCCGGAGGCTCAGCGCTTGTCGGCCTTGCGGCTGGAGAGAAGAAGGAGGCTAATGCTTACTCGTACCTCTTCAGTGCCCGCCACGATCTTTCATGGTGAGCGCCGAACAAACCGATGCAGCCGCCGCCGAGGACGGCGCGGCTGATCGGTCACGTTAGAACGCATACACCACGCACAATGGAGGCTTCATGTGTCCCAAGAACATCTTCTTGGCATTACTGTTGGCAGGTGTCGGCTTTCTGTCGGGTTGCGCCGGTATGCAGCCCAAGCGGTTTGTATCGAGCGTTGACTCGCTTGCCCAAGCTGACGCAGTCGCAAAGAAGCGTTACGTTCTGTTACCCGGCGGGGAGGGAGTCGAGGCGAGCGATTTACAGTTTCAAGAGTTTGCGGCTTACGTAGAAAGGATCTTGTCCGAGAACGGATTCGTAAAGGTCGCCACGGTTCAAGATGCCGACGTAGCGATCTTTCTAGTCTACGCGATAGGCGATCCTCAAACACATCAGTACACCTATTCGATTCCGACTTGGGGACAAACGGGCGTGTCCTCGTCAAACACCTACGGGACAGTGTCTTCCTATGGGGGCATGGCCACTTACTCCGGCACCACCACATACACGCCAACTTACGGCCTCACAGGTTCAACAACGCATGTCGGAAGACAGACGGTGTACTCGAGATTTCTATTTCTGGACGCTTATGACCTACCAGCCTATATGAAGGAACAGAGAATGACCCAGGTTTGGAAAACCAGTGTTGTAAGCACTGGGTCCAGTGGTGATCTTCGGTTGGTTGTCCCATATATGGTTGCCGCTATGAAGCCATATCTTGGAACAAATACTGGGCGGAGAATTGAGGTGCAAGTGCTTGAGAATGATCCAGCCGTTCAGATTCTCCGTGGCGGTCAACCACCAGCCGTGAAGTAATGCGTTCTAACCCGCGCATGAACGCGGGCGCTCAACAGCGGCGCTGCGTGCCGCCGTGTCGCGCTGGTTATGCGCATCGTTAGCATATGAAGAAGAAACAAACGCCTCTCGTCACCGATGAACCGAGGGGGGCGCGGTGTGCTCGCTTTCCCGTGGTCTCTTTAAGCGCGGAGTACTTGGTGATGGGGTATCTGCTCCCGCGAAACATACTCACGTACAAGGCACCCCCGGGAAACGAGGGCTACGACTTGATCTGCATCCACCCAGATCCTCGAAAGACTGCGAAACAGGTACGAATTCAGGTCAAGAGTCGGATGGCAACGGATTCGGACCGAGGATTCACGGTCAGGGCAAAGACCATCGATGCATTCGACTTCCTAATCGTCGCATTCCTGAACGTTGGCTATTACCTCAGCAAGGCCAGAAGGAATTCAGCTCAGGAAGGCGCATGCGAACCTGAGTTCATCACTCTGACACAGGAGTTCATTCGAGAGCATCACGATCCGAGGAGCTCTTGGGAAAAAGTGCGAACGCGGGGCCTGGATCTCTCGGCCTTCAGGAATGAACTCGGGTTTGAATTAACTGCGCAGGCGCTCGGTGTTCCATATCCGAGCAAGGACTAACAACGTAGTTAAGCGACGCGCGAGCACGTGCGCGCCCGATGGCAGGCGTTAGGCGGCGGGGCCTAAATGAACCGCGACTGGTTCGGCGACTCCAACGACATCGCCAAGCGATTCTTCGTCGGCGAGCTCCGCACTATGGGCTACAGCGTCTGCGTCGACCCAATGCCATCTGGCGATTGGGAGCCAATCGAGTCTGAGTATCTGCGTTTCCTCGACGTCGCGCACGCTCGAGAGTTCACGCCGACAGAACCGTCAGCCCTGCTTGTAGATCCCGATACGGGTATTGCAGAGCGCAGGTCTCGGGCGCACGCATCGATTGCGCGCATCGTCACCGATCTCAGCCGTCACGAGATCGTCTTCGTGTTCGATCAATCCTTCTCTCGAGGCCTCGCCCCGGCGCCTCAGCTTCAGGCGAAGCTTCGGCAGGTCCATGAGCACGGCGCTCACGGCTTCTACTACAACTCCCATGCCCGGTTCTTGTTTGCCTCACTCTCGCGCGACAAGCTTGTCGCCGTTCGCGAGGCATTTCTCAAGACAGGCCTTCCGCAGTACCGGTTCATTCAGCTTGAAACGCACGCCGCCTAACAAGCCGCTGAAGCTGCCGGCCGCGGGATTCGGAAGTGTGGGCGGCTGTACTGGAAGTGCGACGTGGTAGGCTACTCGCGCAGCCGCGGCCAAGCTGCCTCACGGCCGTCCGCGTCGGCACCGCCGCCGTGAAGGACGTGGCCAGCCTGGACGCCAAGCGCCTGCTGGCGGGAGGTGAAGGAGCGCTCGGCGGGGGGAAGGACGGAGCACGATCGCTGACGCGCGTCATCTTCCGGGTTGAGCCGGGGTGAGGATGGCCGGCAACCGCGTCAAAGCGTGTGGCGGCGTGGGGCAGGTATTGGCTTAGAATGAACTGTCTAATACTTGTTAGCCGGATTCTGGACACTCGGGAGGGAACCGCCAATGGCGAACATCTCGTTCGGTGAGCGGATGCGGCGCGCGCGTATCCGGAACGCCATTACTCAGGCTGACCTCGGTGGCAAGCTCAGCGTCACGGGAGCAACGATTTCCAACTGGGAGACAGGGAAGGTCATCCCCGATCGGGATCAAAAAGCCGAGATCAAGCAGGTCCTTGGGGGTTTCACCGCAGACGCGTCGGCAGCTTCGGATCAGGTGTCAGGCGACTCGGGCCCATCAGCCTTCGGTGTCTGGCTGAATAAGACTCGACTCGAGAGCAGGCTCTCCGTCGCCGAGCTATCCGCATCATCGAGAGTGTCCCCACCAGCGATCTACAACATCGAATCCGGTCGCATCGCCAACCCACGTTCAGAAACGGTTCGTCGGCTCGAGCGTGCGCTGGGCAAGGAGCTTCCAGCGGAGGCGAAGCAAGAGATCCGTGCGGAGGCGACGATCGAGGGGGGTAGGTGAACTCATCGACTTCGACCCGCACGATGAGGACCTGCCATCCGCAGCCGGGATCTACGTGTTCTACGATGTTTCCGAGCGACCGATCTACGTTGGCCAGGGGGCGGACATCAAGGCGCGCATTCGTACTCATCGCGAGAAGTTCTGGTTCAGGTCGCCGATCGTCTTTACTGGCGCCTATGTGAAGATCGATGACAAAGGGCTTCGAGAGAAGGTGGAGACGCTGCTCATTCGGTTCCTGAAGTCAAACGCCGTGATTAACAAGCAGAATGTAGAACGAACCGGCTAACATCCGCGTGAACCTGCCGGTCGGCCCCGTCACGTCGCTTGCACACAACGCAAGCGCCGGGCCGGTTCGACGCTCCCGAGTCCATCTCCCGCGACGCCCACGATCCTGGTCCTGGGACGACGAGGATACGAGACAGCCGTCCGGTGTCTCGCTACGGGTTGAAGCCGCCGAGCCGGCTGGCCGCGCCGGCGCAAGTCCAGTACCCTTACCTGGTTCTGAGGCGGCGCGGCCAAGGCGCCGGCTCGCAGCTTGACCCTGTTCGTTGGGTTGCACGCGGGTTACCACGATGCGTACTGTCTACTGCTGGCGCTGCGACGATGAAGTGCCGATGCTCACGGAGACGGAGTACGCACCGATCATGCGTCTCTATGGCGAGTGCCTTGAGAAGGCCAAGGCGGCACGGCGCCAGGCAGGTAAGGCGGTGAGCGATCCCGCCGTTCAGGAGTGCTTCCAGCCCGTGACAGCGCTTTATGAAACGGTGACTGGTCGCCCCCGAGTTGATCCCCAGGAAGTGATGCATCACCGGCTCATGCTGGTAGCCCCGCCTTGCATGGAATGTGGCAAGCCTCTACGCACCAGGCGTGCGAGAGCCTGCGCCGCCTGCGGGGCGCGAGTGACTCCGCACGCCGAGAAGGAGCGACTGTGAGTGCACAACGGTCCTTGTCTTCAATCGCTCATCCGGTGCCGGAACTCCCGGTGGCGGATGTCGAACGGGCGCAGCAGTACTATCGCGACACGCTCGGCTTCGAGATCGGCTGGCTCTATCCGGGAAAGGAGCTTGGGGCTGTGTCACGGGGCGATATTGCGATCTTCTTCCGCAGGAAAGAGCCGCCGTTCGAGCCTGCGGTTCATTGGATATTCGCCGAGGATCTTGACGCCACATACAACGAGCTCAAATCGTCGGGAGCGAACATCGTCGACCCGTTGGAGAGGAAGCCATGGGGGTTGAGGCAGTTCACGGTCGCCGATCTGGACGGGAATCGCTTCTACTTCCACCATGACTAGCCAGGCGGCGGGGGCCCGCCCATGGCATAGACGAAGGACTCAGGCACAGAGGCTGTTGGTCGTGGCGCTGCCGGCTATCCCAGTGGCTTGCCGATCGACAGAAATGACGATGGACGCTGCCAAGGTGAAAGAGCTCGGAACGAAGTACACCGCGGCATGGTGCAGCCAAAACGCGGCGAGCGTGGCGGGGTTCTTCGCGGAGAGCGGGTCGCTGAAGATCAATGACGGGAACCCATCCGCGGGCAGAGTGGCCATCACCGCCGCCGCGCAGGGTTTCATGACCGCCTTCCCGGACATGGTGGTCACGATGGACAGCGTCAGCCTGGATGGTCCCCGGGCGGTGTACCGATGGACCCTGACGGGGACGAACACGGGCCCCGGGGGGAAGGGCAGGCCGGTGCGCATCAGTGGCTACGAAGAGTGGACTTTCGACGCGCATGGCCTGATTGCGCAATCCCAAGGCCACTTCGATGAAGCCGACTACAACCGTCAACTCGGAAAGTAAGGCACCGCCTGACAAGCCGCTGCAGGCGACGAGCCACGGGCAGGTCGAAGCAGGGGATGATGTCATCGTGTGGTTCTGGATCGGGGCCCAATCGGAGTATGCTTCAAGCAGACTGATCCTGAGTCACGAGAGGAGGAGGTATGGACATGAAGCGCGCCAGGAATTCCGCCCTCGTTCTTGCCCTTGCAGCTGTCGGTGTGGCCGCAGCCGCCGCCGTGGCCCCCGAGGGCGCGCGGGCGCCTGTCGCCACCACCGCGCCGCTCAAGGGCGAGATCCGCGTGAGCCCCGGGAAGTTGCGCGCCATGGGCGCCATGCCGATCACGCTGGAGGGGCTGAACCAGAAGATCAGCGAGTTTTCGCGCGCGGCCGGCAGCTACGAGCACGGCGTCAGCGCGCGTTCTGCGATCGCCAAGCAATGCGCCAGCAAAGCCTATTCAGTTCAGGATCAAATGGCCGTGGGTTGCACCGGCACTGATACATTGGATCAATGCACGGACAAGCTGTACAAGAACTGCCTCAAGACGTCCGTCAACGAGGGGCGCAACGTCTCCGTACAGGACTTCCAGCGGTGGGCGACAACAGCCGCCGCCGAGGCACGCGCCTTGAGCCAGATGCTGAAACAATACGCGGATCAAGCCGACCAGGCCGTAACGACGCTCCTTCCTTGAGTACCCCGGCGACGGTACCCTGAGGCCATGGGGACCCGGCCAAGGAGCAGGGCATCAGCCCGCTCCAGATTCTCGATCAACCTGGGAGGCACTGCGTGCTGGTTGAAGCGCAGGTAACCGTCAAGGGATCCAGGGCGGCGATCTGGGCCGCCATCACCAGCATCGAGAACGCCGCGGAAATCATCCGCGCGCCGTTGGCAGGGTTGGTTCGTTCACGTCGATGATCATCATGCCGACCAATCGGCGTCTGCCGGATCCTCAGCTCGATCCCGTCTCGTATGAAGCGGTCGGACTGCTGGTGCCATGGGGCCGGCTGCATGCGGTCCGCACCGCCGTCGGCGTTGCGGTGTTCGTGTCCTTCGTCGTCATGTTGGCGCGGTCATAGGGAAGGGTGCCGCATTCGATGGATCGTCTCTGTGCAGAACCAGGCCGCCGCGGATGAGCGCCGGCGCCATGCGTGCGAGAAGCAGGAAACCCGGGGCGCGGGGCAGCGGAACGAAACCGCAAGCCGGCGCCGGGAAACGACGGGCCGTCTGGATATGCCCCGAATGTGGCGCACGGCTGATCACCCGCAACCTGTGGCATTCCTGCGGGCGATTCGCGCTCGAAGACCTGTTCCGCACGGCCAGGCCCGGTGTGCTCGAGCTGGCGCGCAAGTACGTCGCCATGCTCGGGTCCCTCGGTGACGTCCAGGTCCTCCCTCAGAAGACCCGGCTCGTGTGCGTCGCACGGGTGCGGTTCGCGGGCTTGTATCCGCGCAAGACGGGGTTCCAGGCCGCGTTCGCCCTGCGCCGCCGGCTGAAGCACAAACGGATCGTCAAGACGGTGGACTATGGACCGCGATGGCGCGGTCACTACGTCGACATCCGTGGCGCGGACGATCTCGACGAACAGCTCCGGGTCTGGCTGCAGGAATCCCACGACACGGTCGGGCTCCAGGACGATCTCGTCTGACCGCCGGCGCACGCACGAGGACAGCGGAATGCACACGGATACCGAAAAGTACAACAGGGCCCAGGCTGCGGGCGATCGGGCGATCTGCCAGATGCTTGCGGAGCACATCGATCGGAATCTCCCCGAGGCGGAGAACAAGATCTGGCACGCCCACCCGGTGTGGTTTCTCGCGGGGAACCCGGTTGTCGGCTACAGCAAGCTCAAGGACTGCGTACGCCTGCTCTTCTGGAGCGGCCAGTCCTTCAAGGAGAAGGGACTGAAGACGGAGGGGACCTTCAAGGCCGCTGAGGTCCGGTATACCGCGGTCGATCAGGTAGACTCGGGCAGGCTCGCGCGCTGGCTGGCTGAAGCGCGAGAGGTCCAGTGGGACTACAAGAACCTGATCCGTCGCAAGGGCCGGCTCGAGCGATTGACGTAAGGGCGCCGGCTCCGTCCCGGCGATATCGCTTGCACAGACCGCGCCCGCCGTCCGGAAGGCGGGAGACGGTCCTCGCGGAGCGGGCAGTGAGGCATGGATGGCGCTGCTGGTCGGAGCCCTTCTCGCGTTCGCGGTGACGGTGTTCGCCAGGGTGTCCGGCTGGGATCGCGATCGCGCTTTCTATCCGACCGTGACGTTTGTGATCGCCTCCTACTACTGCCTGTTTGCCGTCATGGGGGCATCGACGCGGGCGCTTGTTCTCGAGTCGCTGACCGCCGGAGTCTTCCTTGCCGGAGCAGTTGTCGGCTTCCGGTCGTCGCTCTGGGTTGTGGTGACTGCGCTGGCCGCGCACGGTGTCTTCGATCTTGTGCACGGCATGGTCATTTCCAATCCGGGGGTGCCGGGCTGGTGGCCGGCGTTCTGTCTTGCCTACGATGTCACGGCGGCAGGGTGCCTGGCGTGGCTGCTCGGCAGCGGGCGTATCCTGACGGGAGTCCGGCCACCAGGAACAAAGCCACGCCCGTAGCGAGTGCGCCGGGTCGTGAGCGACTGGCGATCCGGTGAGTCCTGCTGGTGTTCTTCCACCTGCGCGTCCTGCGCGCCGAAGAACCGGCGCTGCGCAGGAAGTCTGGCGCACGCTATGATGAGGCCGGAGTTCCGTGCGGCATGGCGATGCGGCCGGCGGCGCAGCTGACCGCCATCAGGTTGGGAGGATCAAGGATCATGCCGTCATGAACGCCGCTCTCCCGACACACCCTCGATGGTCCATCCGCCTTGCGACGGCGACTCTGATGGTTGCCATTGCCGCCTGCGCCTTGCAGGCATGCGGCCAGCAGTCGCCGGTCCCCGCAGCGGGACCGCGGTCGCCACTCGAGGGGAAGGTCGGTGAGTACATGGCTGCGCGCGCACGCGTCACCGGGTTCAGCGGCGCCGTGCTCGTGGCTCATGAGGGCCAGGTGGTCTTCCGGGGTGCCTTCGGCGATGCGAATCGCGAGCTCTCCGTGGCCAACACGCCGGAGACCAGGTTTCGGATCGGCTCGGTGAGCAAGCAATTCACGGCGGCGGCCGTGCTTCTACTGGCGCAGCGGGGCGCCCTGCAGGTCACCGACCCCATCCAGAAGCACCTGCCCGAATGGCCGCGGGCATGGAGCAAGGTGACGATCCACCACTTGCTGTCGCACACGGCCGGTCTGCCGCCTCTCACCACGCGGGCGATGCTCGATGTGAGCGGGCTGTCTGCGGAGAAGCCCACCCCGTTCAGTACGCTTGCCGATCTGTACGCACCTGGCCAGGAGCTCCAACCCCTGGACTCTGAGCCCGGCGAGAGCTGGTCCTATTCCAACGTCGGCTACATGGTGCTCGGAATGCTTGTCGCCAAGGTCTCGGGCCAGAGCTTCTGCGACTTCGTGTCGCAGGCAGTCTTCCAGCCGCTCGGCATGGCCGAAACCGGCTGCGAAGTTCCGAGCCTCATCCTCAAGAACCGGGCGAACGGGTACACCCGCGTCGACGGCGTTCTGACCAACGCGCCGTACACCGACGTTGGCTTCACGGGCGGCGCCGGGGCGTTCATTTCGACGGTAGACGATCTCCTGCGCTGGGAGCGCGCGCTCAACGCGCACACGCCGCTGGACGCGGCTTCGACGGACAAGCTGTTCACCCCCGTGCTGAACAAATATGGCTACGGCTGGTGGGTCCAGACCAAGTTCAATCAGCTCGTCGAGTGGCACGGCGGCAACGCCCCGGGACTCGTGTCGCAGATCTCGCGCTACCCGAAGCAGCAGCTGTTTGTCGCCGTCCTCAGCACGTATGGAGCGCCCTCGATCGCTCCCAGGTCCGCGCGATGTCCAATGAGCTTGCGGCGTTGATTCTCGGCGAGCCATACGAGCTGCCGCGCAGGCACGAGCAGCAGACGCTGGCGACGCCGGCCTACGATGCCTTCTTGGGTGAGTATCGCGGCGAGGACGCGCTCGCGATCGCCCTCGAGGGCGACCGCCTGGTCGTGCAGTTTCCGCCCGGCAACTCCGTGTTCGAGATCGTCCCGGAATCGGAGAATCAGTTTTTCTGGAAGAATCGGGAGTACTACCTGACCTTCGAGCGCAACCCGATCGGCGACGTGACCGGGGTCTCGATTCGCAACGAGGGCGAGGTCACGCGCTGGACGAGGGTCGCACAGCCGTCTGGCTGACCAGCCATTGGTGGCGAGCCCAGGCGAGGTGACGTCCAGGCAAGCTCGTGGGCCAGACCGCGCGTCGTGAGTCTGCTCCCTCGGAAAGGATTCTTCCGCGTCCGAACGTATCATGGGACGGCGGTGGCTGGGCACCGCGTACGCGTGGAGCAGCATGGCGATGGAGGGCAGGCAAGTCTCAGATAGGTGGGAGCGCGGCAGACCATACGAGCAGTACGTCGGCCGATGGAGTCGCCAGATCGCCCCACTGTTTCTCGCGGGGTTGAACGTCCCGGGCGGGGACGCGGGGCGCGGGTCGGTCGGGGCTCACGGGTCGGTCGGGGCTCACGGGTCGTGGAAGGGCCGCGTGAATCTGCCCGGCCTGGTTCTCACGGCAACGGCCATCGCCTTGATCGGTTGTGCGGCGCGCGAAACCCTCGACGGCGGACGGCATCCGTCCGGCCTGGAGACCTATCCGACCGGCCGGTCTCCCCGGGCGGTGGCGGTTGCCGACCTCGACGGGGATGGGTACCGTGACGTGGTTGTCGCCAACTCCGGCGACGGCACGGTCCAGGTGTTCGCTGGCGCGGCTTCAGGCCGGCTGAGTCCCGCCACGCGGCCCATCGCCGCCGGCAACGAGCCCGCGGATGTCGACATCGTGGATCTCGACCAGGACCGGGACGGCGATCTGGTCGTGGCAAACCACGAGACCTCGCTGGTCACCCTTCTGCTCAACGACGGGCAGGGCCGCTTCGCGCCCGCGCCGGCCTCGCCGCTGGAATCCAACGCGCGCCCGCACGTGCACGGCCTGGCCACGGGCGACTTCGATGGCGACGGGTGGAACGACATTGCAGTCGAGAGCGCGGATACCGGGGAGGTGCGTGTCCTGCGCGGTGGCTCGGCGGGCTTCGGCAGGGCCGAAGGCATCGCGGTTGGCACCATGCCCTACTACCGCCTCGGGGCGGCCGACGTGACGGGCGACGGCCGCGTCGAAATCCTCGTTCCCGGCCATCGAAACAACAGTATGATCGTCGTCGGTCAAGGTCGGGACGTGCTCGCCGACCACACCACGAGCCTGCCGGCACAACCCTGGATGGTGGTGGGTGACGACGTGAACGGCGATCAGCGAACCGACATCGTCGTCGTGCTGACTGACGGTGTCGGCGTGCTGCTGGCCGGACCTGAGGGCTTCCAGGAGGCTCCGGGCTCGCCCTTCTTCGTGGCCCGCGCGACCGAGGTCGCCACGGGCGATCTCGATGGTGACGGCATCGCCGATATCGTGGTCGGACCCTGGGAAGGGAGCGAGGTGACCGTGCTTCGCGGCGGGACTTTCCTCCCGCGTGTGGTGCGGACGTGCGAGCGTCCCATCGGGCTCGCCGTCGCGGACCTCGATGGCGACCGCCGGGGAGAATTGATCACCGCGTGCGCCGCCCAGAATCGTCTGGCTGTCATGACTGATGTGCTGATCGGCGCCGGCGCCGCCCACCAGGCGGCTCCCGCGGACGCCGAGGGCCGACGCTGAGAGAGGGTGATGCGCTCAGGTGGACGTCGTGCGTAGCCGGGCGAGCCGCCGTCTCGTGAAGCGCCGGCTCGCTCCCGGGATCGTGCTCCTGGGGACGCTTCTGTCGGCCATCGGCCCTCTGCCGGCGCGGGCCAATCCCGACTGGACCCAGCCATTTCCCCCTTTCAAGATCGCCGGGAACCTCTACTACGTCGGCAGCAAGGGCCTCGCCAACTACCTGATCGCCACGTCACAGGGACACATCCTCATCAACAGCGACCTCGAGGACAACGTCCCGCTTCTCCGGGCCAGCGTGGAGACGCTCGGATTCAAGTTCACCGACATCAGGATCCTGCTCATCAGCCACGCGCACTGGGACCATGACGCCGCCAGCGACACCATCAAGCGGATCACCGGCACGCAGTACATGGTCATGGACGCCGACGTGCCGGTCGTGGAATCGGGTGGCAGGACGGACTTTCACTACGGCGGCGACCCAACGAGCCACTACACGCCCACGAAAGTGGATCGCGTGCTGCGCGACGGCGATGAGGTCAAGCTGGGAGAAGCCGCGCTGGTGGCACATCTCACTCCGGGCCACACGCAAGGCTGCACCACCTGGACGATGCAGGTCCAAGAGGGCGGCCAGGCCTTGCACGTCGTGGTGGTGGGCGGCCCCTACGTGAATCAGGGGTATCGGCTGGTGAACAACCCTGCCTATCCACGGATTGCAGACGACTACGAAAAGACATTCCGCGTCCTGAGAGGCTTGCGTTGCGATCTGTTTCTCGGGGCGCACGGCGGCTACTTCGATCTGGAAGCGAAGCACGTGCGGCTGAAGGATGGGGATGCCGGCGCCTTCGTGGATCCGGAAGGCTATGCCAGGTTCGTGGCCAGCGCGGAAGAGGCGTTCAAGGCCGAGCTCGCCAGGCAAAGAGCCGCCTTGCCACGGCGCGACAGCGCCGGAGGGGGACGATGACGTTGCGGCCGGCGGGGCTGCGTGTCGTGCGGCGGGCCGGGCCGCCGGGCATCCCGTGGATCAACATGGGGAGACTCATGCGGTCGCTTGCCGTCGTGTTCGTCGCGCTCGGTTTCGCAGCCTGCGGCCCGGCTCCGGCCACCCACGACAAATCCCAGGTGGCGAGTCCCGCCCAGACGCCTGCTCCCGAACAACCGCAAGCGTCATTGGAAGCAGTCGTCGAGTTCCTGCTGGCATCCGCCGTTGCGGATTTTCGTGCCCACGGCCCGTCGCCGGCGCAGTTTCGTGAGGTGCGCCTCGGGCACATGATGACCCCGGATGGTGCGGCGCGATACCTGTTGTGCGGTGAGGTCCTGCCGGCACAGGAGGGGGGCAAGGCCGAGTGGGTGCGGTTCGCGACGATCAAGACTTCGGGCTACGAACAATGGATCGGGGGCTCGGCAGCGGGCTACTGCCAGGGCACAGCGGTGATACGGGACGATGAGGGTGATTTGACGTCCTCGCTGCAGCGTCGATTCGAATCTCCGCGCTAGCCCGGGGAGCTGACGAAGCCGTGCCCGGCGCGAGCGGGGGATTGGCAGCCCGTTGGAGCGACTTCCAGAATCGAAGTCGAGTGGCTGGCAGGTTGAGCGGCGGCCTCCCTGATCCCGTTCAGAGAGGCCGCGTCGAGGAAGGACGAACTCAGCGAATCTGGACGTTTTCGGCCGCCGGGCCCTTCTGTCCTTGAACGATCGTGAACTCCACCTTCTGCCCTTCAGACAGACTCTTGAAGCCGGATCCCTGAATCGCGCTGTGGTGGACGAAGACATCCTTCGATTCCCCATCCACAGTGATGAATCCGAAACCCTTCGAGTCGTTGAACCACTTCACGGTACCTGTTGCCATGTGCTACACACCTCACATCACCTGCGGGCGAAATTGCCCAGTTCCTCGAGCTTCCACTCGACGTGCCGCGCTACCACGATTCCATTCGCGCTTCGGGAAAATCCGGGCGGCGGGATGTCACTGCGGTAGTTGCGTAACCACATCCTACACGAAATCGACAAGTAATGACATCAACAAGTGAAGGCCTGCGCGAATGTGGCGCCCCGGACGCTCTTTGACCAGCGCTCCGGCTGGCTGACTGTTCCATCTGGCGGTACTGTCGGCCTGGCATGTACACGACAGGGCCGGCGCGGCGCTGCGTCACGATTCTTGTGCTGCTGGCGCTGGTTTTGCCGCTGGCCGTGGCGATGACCCGGATCGGCGACGCCTGCTGCCAGATCCGGGCCGGGCGCTGCTGCCGCCCGAAATCCCCCGATGGCCGCTGCTTTCTGGCAAGGCCGTGCGGCTGCGACACAGACTGCCTGGAGGAGCTCAGGGACAGCTGCGCGCCGCCCGCGGGGTGCCGGCCCAGTCGTTTCCCACGGGGCCGAGCCCCGCGGGGCAGGTGTTCTCGGCGCGCACCAGGTAATAGAAGACGCCGCCGGGCAGCGGCACCGCCAGGTCCACGGCCTGGGTGTCCGAGGAGTCGTCTATCTCCAGGCACAGCGCGTGGACGAAGTCGGAGCGGTCGGCCGAGCGCAGCGTGTCGTACTTGAGCAGTGTCCCACCCGGCACAGCCGGCGCCGTCCAGCTCATCGTGACGCCATCGAGAGCAAAGAGGGGGCCGCCGACCGCCCCGGGGGTGGCCCACACCGCGCCGCTCGCGTCGTCGCAGTCCCCGGCGCACGCCCGGAAGCCGTCCTGGTCTGTGTCCGGAGCGGGATCGATCTCGTAGCGGCCGCCGTTGCGCAGCGGCAGATCGCCATCATTGCCACCCCAGACCACCATCGCGCCATCGGTCCAGACGGCGCTGTGGTCGAAGCGATCCTGCGGGGCGTTGTCCTGCGAGGTGGGGGTCCAGCTCTCGTCAATCGGATCGTACTGGCCGCCCGTGTTCAGCGGCCCGAACACCGAGTATCCGCCCCACACCAGCATCGTGTCGCCGGTCCAGACAGCCGCATGGCGGAATCGCCCCAGCGGCGCGTTCGTCGTGGTGATGCCGTTCCAGGAATCGGTGGCCGGGTCGTAGCGTCCCCCGCCGAAGTAGTAGTCGAATCCGGTGGACCCGCCCCAGACGAGCATGACAGTGCCCGTCCAGACTGCCGTGTGGGCGTAACGGGGCGGCGGCGCGCTGGCGGCCGGCAGGGGATACCAGATGCCGCCACTGATGCTGTAGCGCCCGCCGGTGGACAGGGGAGTCTGTCCGTTGTGGCCTCCGTAGATGATCATCTGCGTGCCGGTCCAGACGGCGGTATGCAGCGCGCGCGGCGGCGGCGCTCCCGCGAGCGGAATCGGATACCAGAGATCGCCCGCCGGGTCGTAGAGCGCCCCATCGCCGCGAAAGGCGCTGCCGTCAAAGCCGCCCCAGACGGCCATCCGGCTGCCGGTCCAGATGGCGGAGTGGCCCGTCCGCGGCGACGGGGCGCCCTGGGACGAGATCAGATCCCACGCGTCGCCGATCGGATCGTAGCGCCCCCCGGTTCCCGAAGCGCCGTAGTCCTCCTCGCCTCCCCAGACGAGCATGCGCGAGCCGCTCCACAGCGCCGCATGATGGGAGCGCGCGGCCGGCGCGCCCAGCGAGGACATCATGCTCCAGGTGTCGGTGAGCGGGTCGTAGCGCGTGCCGGTGCCCAGATTCCCGTCCGCGTCCACGCCGCCCCACAGCAGCATGTGGCTGCCGGTCCAGACGGCGCTGTGCCGCTCGCGCGGGGGCTGGGCCGAGGTGGCGGTGGGGGTCCACTGACCCGACGCCACGTCGTAGCGGCCGCCCGAGTCGAGAAACTGAAACGACTCGTTGCCTCCCCAGACGATCATCTGCGAGCCGTCCCAGATCGCCGTGTGGCCGTAGCGGGCCGGCGGCGCGTCCTGTGGCGCGACCTCCGACCAGCGGTTGGCCGCCGGATCGTAAAGCGCGCCGTCGCCGCGAAACCCCGTGGCGCCCACGCCGCCCCACACCAGCATGTGCGAGCCGGTCCAGGTGGCGCTGTGGCTGTAGCGGCCCGCGGGCGCCAGGGCCGCCGCCGTGCCGTTCCATGAGTTGGTCGCCGGGTTGTAGCGTCCGCCGGAGTTGAGGAATCCGGTGCTTCCCGCGCCGCCCCAGAGGATCATGTGCGTGCCGCTCCAGACGGCATCGTGGAAGTAGCGCCCAGCGGGGGCGCTGCTGGCGGAGATTCCCTGCCAGGTGTTGGTGGCCGGGTTGTAGCGCCCGCCGCTGGCCAGGAAAGTGGAAAGCGCCGCATCGTCCGAGCCTCCCCACACGATCATGTGCGTGCCGGTCCAGACGGCGGTGTGGCCATGGCGGGCCGCGGGTGCGTTGGTGACGGTGGTGGCGCTCCAGGTGTCGGTGGCGGGGTCGTACAGACCGCCGGTGCGGGCAAGACCGGCGTCGGTCTCGCCGCCCCAGACGATCATCCTGCTTCCGGTCCAGACCGTTTCGTGGCGATGGCGCGCCGTGGGAGCGCCCGCCGCGGAGATGGGAGTCCATCGATCGAGCGCCGGGTCGTAGCTTGCCCCGTCGGCCTGCTTGCCTGTGGCGTTGGAGCCGCCCCAGATCACCATCCTGCTTCCCGTCCAGACGGCGGCATGCAGGTAGCGTCCCGACGGAGCGCCGGCGATCGAGGTGGGAGTCCAGATGTCAGTCAGGGGGTCGTAGCGCGCCCCCGCCGTGTAGAAGCCGACACCCGATGAGCCGGCGCCACCCCAGATGATCATCTGCGTGCCGGTCCAGACCGCGGTGTGATTCGCCCGCGCTATGGGCGGGGCGCCGTCCAGCGCGCCGCCGCCCCAGGAGTCATTCTGGCCGCATGTCAGAGGCAGCAGCAGATCCTGTCCGCCGGGCCCAATCATCGGGACGCCGTCGTCGGCAACGGCCTGGATCTGCGTCTCGTCGAGCGCCGGCTCGACGCGCTCCCACCAACTCTCGAAATCGGCCGCTGCCTGCCTGCTGCCGGGATCCCCCTTGGCATTGAAGCTGCGCAGCAGCCGCCCGGCCAGCGCCGGACGCGCCAGGCACTCCTGGATCAGGAAGGGGTCGTCACCCAGGGCGGCGTACACCTCCCGCAGCCGCGAGGGGAGCCGGCTGGCCGCGTTGATCCGCTCCATCTCGGCGCGCAGCATGGCGGCGCTGAGCGGCGACTTCCAGAACAGCTCGAGGGCGAGCGACTGGCGCAGATAGAGGCGGACCTTTGCTTCGAGCAGCTCCTGCGGGGCCGCTTCCTCGAAGGCGCGGGAGTCATCCCGCAGATGGGTGTGGTAGACGCGCTCGATGGCGCGCTGGGCTTCCACACGCTCGTGGAAGCTCAAGGAGCGCTTGGGTGCGGCGCTGCCGGTGAGCAGCAGCGCCGCGGACAGGCAGATCACGGCGCGGTGCGTATGTCGTCCCCCCCGGCGCCTCGAACATACCGCCATGCGCGAGCTCGAACAACAGCTATCTGTCCGCCCGCTTCATACTCAGCGCTGTTTGCTGGATAATCAGATGAAAGCCCGCCGGCATCTGAGAGAGATGGCCGACGGTTGAGACCATCCAGGAGCACGAATGAAGCCGAGCGTCCTGAACCGACGGACGACCAGCGTGCAAGGAGTGACAGCACTGGGGGTGGCTGGATGGAACGATATCAGGCGCATCGACGCGCGTCCCGGACGCGGGATGGCAAGGGCATGGCTGCAGAGCGGACCGGTCTGTGGATGTTCTGGCATCCCATTCTTGTCAAGCGGCGACGCTGGAGGGCGCACGCCGATCATCCTGCGCAGATGACTGCCGGTGGACGACGTTGAGTGTCGTGGCGCCGGGCCGATCGAACAGACGCGTCGCCCTGATCCGTGGCGCCGTGTGCCTGCTTGCTGCGGCGCTGGCCTGCGGACTTCTGCGCCCCGGGTTGCGGGCGGCCCCGCCCCCGGAGCGCCCGAACATTCTTTTCATCCTCATAGATGATCTGCGCTGGGATGAGATGGACTATCCGTTCGTCAGCGTGCCCAACATCCAGCGCATCGCGCGCGAGGGGGCGCGCTTCACCAACGCCTTCGTCACCACGCCGCTCTGCTCGCCCAGCCGCGCCAGCTTCCTGACCGGCCAGTATGCGCACAAGCACGGGATCACGGACAACACCGATCGCAGCCAGCGCAGCCACGAGCTGGTGACATTCCCGCGCCTGCTGCACGACGCCGGCTACGAGACGGCCTTCGTGGGCAAGTGGCACATGGGCCTCGACGACACCGCGAGGCCCGGGATCGATCACTGGGTCAGCGTGAAGGGCCAGGGGGGATATGTCGATCCCGAGTTCAACGTGAACGGCAAGCGGGAGAGGATTCCGGGCTACTTCACCGACATACTCAACCGGTTCGCTCTGGACTTCGTCAAGCGAAAGCACGCCACACCATGGCTGCTCTATGTCTCGCACAAGGCGGTGCATCCCGACCTGGTTCAGAATGCCGACGGCAGCATCTCCGATCCGAGCGCCGGCAAGTTCATTCCCGCCGAGCGGCACAAGCAGCTCTACGCGGGCGCCACGATTCCGCATCGCGCCAACTACGGGGGGGCGCCGGAGGACAAGCCCGCCCTGCGACGGATGCTCGCCGGAGTCGCTCCGCTCGGGCCGAAGACCGGAACGGACGATGAGACGATCCGCAACCGCCTGCGGATGCTCGCGGCAGTGGACGAAGGCGTGGGGCAGATTCTCGAGACGCTCGCAGCGCGCGCAGAGCTGGACAACACGCTGATCGTGTTCACCAGCGATGAAGGGTACTTCTACGGCGAGCACGGCCTGAGTGTCGAGCGCAGGCTGGCCTACGAGGAATCAGCCCGGATTCCGCTTTACGCACGCTGGCCGAAGATGATCAAGCCTGGCGGCATGATCAACGAGATGGTGCTCGGCATCGACCTGGCGCCCACCCTGCTGGAGATCGGCGGAGCGCCTGCCATGAAGGGAATCCACGGCCGCTCGCTCGTTCCATTGTTGAGCGGCGAGAAGGTTCCGTGGCGCAAATCGATCCTCGTCGAATACTTCTCGGACACGGTCTTCCCGCGCATCTCGAAGATGGGCTACCAGTGCGTGCGGACCGAGCAATGGAAGTACATCCACTACGTCGACCTGGACGGGATGGATGAGCTCTATGATCTGCGCGCCGATCCCTTCGAGATGATCAACGTGATCGGCCATCCCGATTCGCGGCACGGATTGGGCGAGATGAAGGCGGAGCTGGAGCGGCTCCTCCGAGCCAGCCAGTGAGCCCTGGCATGCGGCGGCGAGACCCACTGCTTCTTGTGATTCTCTGGTGGACCGCGCTCGTGTCAGGCGTCCTCGTGTGGCTGCCCCTCGTCCGGGGTGCCACCCAGGGCGCCGCGTACCAGTGGGCTCTGAGCAATCGAATCGGTGGTCGTGGGATCGGCGGCGCGTACTGGATGCTCGTTCTCGCAACGGCTTTCGTCCTGTCACTCTTGTGTCTGGGATGGCGGGGCGGTCGTCAGCCATTTCATTGGCTGCTGCTTGCGTTTCACGTGCCTCTGGCCGCGGCCGTGACGTACGCCGCGTGGACCGACCCGGGGGGCTTCCGGCTCGAAGGAGCGACGGTCGGTCTCGACTTGTCGCTTGCCGTCATCGGTCCAGTCCTCTTCTGCGGCTTTGCCGGCGCGGCGATCTACTGGGTCGTGCGTGACGTGCGTTCCCGGCGGCCACGAGAGCTGGCCCCATGGGTATTGACGCGCGCCACACGTGTCAGACTGCTGCTTGTCGTTGTGCTCGTGCCGGTCGAGGTGGTGTTGTTCCGGTCGGGCGGGATTCAGAGCACGCAGAACATGATCGGCGTTGCTCTCGTCGGATGGCACTGGGTCCTGGTCAACCGGATTCTCGCGGGGGCCCGGTCTTCATGAAATCTTACAGCCGCGTGTCACCCGCAGCCCTCCCCGAAGCCCTGATCGGCAGGCGACTCACTCTCTGGGATTGAATGCGAGAGGCTTGCCGGTCTCGAGCAGGGTCTTGAGGCTCGACAGGATCATCGCCCATCCCGGGGGGACGAGCTTGTGGTACTTCTCCGAGAGACGCCCGTGGGTCAGCTTGAGCAGCACCGTGCCGGGCCCGCTGGACTCTATCTCCCACGTCAGGTGCTCGGGGGCTGATTCCTCTTCCTCGGGGTTGGGCCAGGTGTAGGTCAGGGTTCTCGGGGGATCGGACGCGAGAACCTCTCCGGTCGAGAACGGCTTGCCGTCCCGCGTGTAGAACCTCAGGGGAGAGCCGACCTTCCAGTCCGATTCGATCCTCCACTCGCCGTTCCAGTACTTCTGCCAGAATGCGTTGCTCGTCAGGGCCTCCCACAGCTTCTCCGGGGTGGTCGCGATGTGTATCGCGTAGACGAACGTGTGATCATTCTTCATGTGACTCCTCCAGCCGCTTCTTCAGCTCACGGATCGCCTCCAGACGGCGCCGCTCGAACTTGTGGATCCATCTTTCGGCGATCTGATGGATGGGAACGGGGTTGAGGTAATGCAGCTTCTCACGGCCCCGCCATATCGTGACGATCAGGTTTGCTCCCTCCAGCACGGCGAGGTGCTTGGACACCGCCTGCCGGCTCTTGTCCAGCGCAGCGCACAGGGCACTCAGGGTCTGGCCGTTGTCGGCGTGCAGGCGGTCGAGCAGCCGCCTGCGGCCGGGATCGGCGAGCGCCTTGAACGCTGCATCCAGCTCCGCGCCCATGCCCTATTATGCAACCATTTGGTTGCCTGTCAAGGCTCATGATCAGGGAATCGTGGGCGGGATACGCGGCCGCAACCTGGGCGCTGATCTTTGCCCTGCTGCACGTGGTGTGGGCCATGGGCTGGCACATTGGCCTGGATCCGGAGCTGGCCCGGCAGGCGTTCCAGCAGCGATGGTTTCTTATCTACGACGTGGTGGTGGCGGCGTTGTGCGCTCTGGCGGTGTGGGTCGCCCTCGCGCTGGTGCGGCCATGGGGATCGCGGCTGCCTCGATCTCTGGTGGGCGGGCTGGCCTGGAGCGGCACGGTGGTGCTGATCCTGCGTGGCGGAGCGGGCGCCGCACAGGCTGTGTATGTGGCCGCCACGGGCCGGAGCGTCATGGAGGTGTACAGGCTGTGGGAAGCCTGGTTTTGTCTTGGAGCCCTGCTCTTCGGGATCAGCACCTGGCAGTACTGGCGCCGGTCGCGAAGCGGCCGCTGAGGTGGAAGCGGGCTATGGGCAGGCGCGGCCGGCGCGCGGCGCGCCTGCCGAGTCGGTCCCCAGGGAGCCTGTGCCGGCAGGGCAGTTGTTCTCCGCGCGCACCAGGTAATAGAAGATGCCGCCCGGCGCGGGAGTCCCCGGGTCAGTCGCGCGCTGGTCGACCACATCAGTCTCCTGGCAGACCGCACCCGCCGCGAAGCCCGCGGGACCTCCGGCGCGCAGCAGGTCGTATCGTGGCGCGAGCCCGCCTCCATCGATCGGCGGCTCCCATGTCAGCTCGTTGCCCGCCACAGTGAGTTTTTCCGCTTCGTCGGGCGTCGCCCAGCTCGACGGATCGGCGTCGTTGCAGTCGTCCTGGCAGGTGAGCACGCCGTCGCCATCGGAGTCCCGGTCGGAGGACAGCAGCGCGGGCCAGGTGGCGTCATTGCAGTCGTTGTTCAGGCCATCACAGATCTGCGGCGCGCCCGGGTACACGAGGGCGTTGGTATCGTCGCAGTCGCCGCACTGCTTGGCGCCGTCACCGTCGGTATCGGGCGACTCATCAATGGTGTAGCGCCCGCCCGAGCTGAGCGCACTGGCGCCCGACGTGCCCCCCCAGAGGATCATCTCGGAGCCCGTCCAGACACCCTTGTGGATCAGCCGCGCTTCGGGCGCCACCGTAGTCGAGACGCCGCTCCAGGAGTCGGCCGAGGGATCGTAGCGCCCGCCGGTTCCCAGCGCGGCGCCGCTGTGTCCGCCCCACACGATCATGCGCGTGCCGGTCCAGACTCCCAGAGGATAGTAGCGGGGTGAGGGAGCCCCGGCGGTGGTCATCGAGCTCCAGGAATTGGCCGCGGGGTCGTAGCGCCCGCCGGAGTTGATGAAGTTGTTGCCGTCGAAGCCGGCCCAGATCAGCATCTGGCTGCCGCTCCAGACGGCGGCATGCTGGTAGCGGCCGGCCGGCTGGCCCGTGATGGAGGTGGCGGCCCAGGAGTTGGCCGCCGGGTTGTAGCGGCCGCCCGTGCTCAGATAGTTCGACCCGTTATAACCACCCCAGACGATCATCTCGGTGCCGGTCCAGACCGCGCTGTGAAAGCGCCGCGCGGGCGGAGTGCTCGCGGTGGTGAGCATGGACCACGTGTTGTTCGCCGGGTTGTACCGCGCGCCGTTGTTGAAATAGGTGTTGAAGCCGTTGCCGCCCGAGCCGCCCCAGACCACCATCACGCTTCCGGTCCAGACCGCGGTGTGGGCCGCGCGGGCCGAGGGGGCGCCGCCGGCCACCACTCCCAGCCATGCGTTGGTCGCCGGGTTGTAGCGGCCCCCCGATGCGAGGCCCGCCGAGGCATTCCGCCCGCCCCAGATCACCATGTGCGTTCCGGTCCAGACGGCGGTGTGGATGGCGCGGGCCGCCGGCGCGGCCATGGTGGAGACCGCAGACCAGGAATCGAGCGCGGGGTCATAGCGCGAGCCGGTGTTCAGATACCCGGAGCCGCTGAACCCTCCCCAGATGATCATGTGCGTGCCGGTCCAGATCGCCGTGTGGTCCGAGCGGCCGGTCAGCGTCGTGGTGGCCGTCGGGCTCCAGGCATCGTCGGCCACGCAGGGCCCGCCGAACGAAGCTCCGGAGGCGGCAAGCATCGGCAGCGCCTCGGCATCCGAGGCGATCGTCGAGGCGGCGCGCTCGTCGAGCTGATCCGCTGCGACTTCATACCAGATGTCGAAGGCGGAGTCCGAGCCGCCGTCAACCAGAGGGCGCGCGAGCCGCTCGGCCAGCAGCGGGCGCGCGACAGCCTCCAGAATCAGCAATGGGTCGTTGTCGAGGGCCTGGAAGATGGCGCGCAGACGGTCAGGTGCCTTCGTCGCATCCTGGATGCGCTGGAGCTCCGCCTCGAGCATGGAGGCTGTCAGCGGCCGGCTCCAGAGTGTTTCGAGCGCCACGGAGAGCTTCAACGCGGCGCGCACTTTCGCCTCGGATACCTCGCGGGGGACCGCCTGCTCGAACGGTTCGGTGGCCCCGATCTGATGGGAGTAATAGATGCGGTCGATGGCGCGCTGGGCTTCGAACCGCTCGGTCAGGCTCAGCTCGCGCGCGGGCGGAGCGGCCCAAAGGCAGAGCGGCGCTGCGGCCGCGAGGAGGAGGCTCAGGAGCGGGCGGTTCACGGGGATGCTCCGGTCAGAGGTGCAGGGTCCTCCTTATATACCGTCAAATGGGACGTCGATCGGAGGGAGGCACTGAATCGGCCGGCGGCCGTTACGGCTGGCGGGGGATTCGGGCGGGTTCGCCGCTCAGCCAGCCGGCTTGTAGCCGCGCCCCCGCAGGATCTTCCCCGGCAGGGCCCCGGTCATCTCGCCGTCATCCAGCACGATCACGCCGTTGACGATGACGTGGCGCACCCCCTCGGAGTAGCGGTTGGGCGCCTCGAAAGTCGCCGTATCGCGGATGCGGGCGGGGTCGAAGCACACCACATCGGCGGCCATCCCCACCTTGATCAGCCCGCGGTCGGGAATGCGCATCGTCTGGGCCGCCAGCAATGTCATCTTGCGGACCGCCTCGGCGAGCGGCATCAGCTTCTGGTCGCGCGCGTAGTGTCCCAGCACCCGCGGGAATGTCCCGTAGGCGCGCGGATGGGATGGAAAACTCCCCAGAATCCCTTCAGTCCGCACGGCGGGCGAGTCACAGCCGATGCTGACCCACGGAAGGACCAGCCCGTCGGCGACATCCTTCTCGCTCATCAGGAAGTAGATCGCGCCCGTCTGCAGGCGGTCTTCGATCAGGATGTCCAGCAGCGCATCCAGCTCGTCCTGGCCGCGCATGGCAGCGGCCGCCGCGAGCCGCATCCCCTGAAGCGGCTTGAGGTTCTCGTTGACCGTGAAGGAGATCATGATCTGCGCCCCTCCGCCCGCCGAGTGGTAGAAGTTCTGCCAGCTCCGGGTGGGTGCGCTCAGCTCCGAGCGGATCTTCCTGCGGTCTGAGGGCGTGCGTAGACGGGTGAGGGTTTTCTCCAGGCCGCCGTCCAGGGCCCAGGGCGGCAGGCATGCCGACAGGGACGTGGCGCCGGCGACGTAGGGGTACATGTTCGCCGTGATCTCCACGCCCTCCGCCCGCGCGGTCTGGATGCGGATCGACACCTCGCCCATGCGTCCCCAGTTGGACTTGCCGCTCAGCTTGAGGTGATAGATGTGCACCGCGATGGCCGCCTCGCGCCCGATCCGGATCGCTTCATCGAGGGCTTCGTCGATGGCGTCACCCTCGTTGCGCATGTGCGTGGAGTAGATCCCGCCGTATCCTGCCGCCACTTTCGCCAGCTCGATCAGTTCCTCGGTCTTCGCATAGATGGCCGGCGCGTAGACCAGCGACGTCGACAGTCCCATCGCTCCCTGCCGCATCGCCTCATCGACCACCTGCTTCATCTGGTCCAGCTCTGCAGGCGTGGGGGTCCGATCCTCGGAGCCCATCACGGCCCAGCGCGCCTGGGTGGCGCCCACGTTGGTGCCGAAGTTGATGGCGACGCCCTGTTTTTCGAGGCGCGCGAAGTAGTCCGTAAAGGACCGCCAGTTGATCTTCAGACCGAAGGGGTCGAGGCCCTCCTGAGTCTCGGGGATTGTCTTCTCGTTCTGGGGAGCGATCGAGCCGCCCTCGCCGGTGATCTCGGTGGTGATCCCCTGGCGGATCTTGCTCTCGGCGTGCGGGTCCACCAGCAGCGTGACTTCCGACTGGCCCAGCATGTCGATGAAGCCTGGCGAGACCATCAGGCCGCCGGCATCGATGGTCCGGAGCGCGGGCCGTCCCGAAAGCCGGCCGATGGCGGCGATCTTCCCATCACGGATCCCCACATCGGCAGCGTCAAACCAGGGGTTCCCCGTGCCGTCGATGATCCGGCCGCCCGTGATCAGGATGTCGAAAGGCGCTTCGTCCGCCGCGCCAACTGCGGCAGTGAGGCTCATGGAGGCGGCCAGAATGACCAGCAACCTCAGCGAGGTTTTCATCACGCAAAATCATATCCGATCGCTTCTGGAAGTGGACACCAGGCACAGAATCCGGTTTCATGTATCGGTGATCAATCCCCGCAAAGTGATGGTGGTTGCCGTGGCGCTGTGCGCCGGGGCCGCTTTGCCGGGCGCGCAGGAGGCGCCCGAGACGACGTCGCTTCTGGGCCGCCCGCTGCGTTCGCCCGAGCTGCCTGCAGAGACGCGCGCCACCTACGAAGCCAACCTGGAGCGGGCGCGCAAGGAGCACGATCTCAACCCTGCCAGTGAGGACGCGATCATCTGGCTGGGCCGGCGCACCGCGTACCTGGGCAGGTACCGCCAGGCGATCACCATCTACACCGGCGGCCTGGAGCTGCACCGGGAAAGCCCGCGCCTGCTGCGGCACCGGGGCCACCGCTACCTGACGGTCCGGCAGCTCGACAACGCGCAGGCCGACCTGGCGCGAGCCGCAAAGCTGATCGAGGGTAAGCCGGATGAAATCGAGCCCGACGGCATCCCCAACGCCAAGAACACCCCCACCAGCACCTTGCACTTCAACATCCGCTATCACCTCGCGCTGACGCATTACCTCAAGGGCGACATGGAGGCGGCGCGCGGTGAATGGGAGCGGTGCATGGAAGTCTCGAAGAACAACGACTCCATCGTGGCCGTGTCGCGCTGGCTCTACACTACCCTGCGCAGGCTGGGGCGCGATGACGAGGCCGCCCGGCTGATCGCGCCGATCCAGCCCGACATGGAGGTGATCGAGAACCAGGACTACCTCGATCTCATCCTGATGTACAAGGGCGTCAGGACGCCGGAAGCGCTCCTCGAGGGGCGCACCGGACTGTCATGGGTCACGGTGGCCTACGGCGCCGCGGTATGGCAGCGCGGCAATGGGCGCGAGGCGGAGGGCCGGCGCATCCTGGAGCAGATCGTGGACCCCCAGGCGGCGGATCACCCGTGGGCCTCATTCGGCTACCTGGCGGCCGAGGCGGAGCTCGCGGCGCTGACGAAGTGAGCCGCAAGGCACTTCGGGCACACGCAGGATCTCTCCTCCTGGTCGTGACCGTGCTGGCATCAGGATGCGGGCCGAAAGGGCGCGTGGTGGCCGGCGCGGATCTTCTCTACCTCGAAGGCGCCACGCTGATCGATGGCACCGGAGCGCCGCCCCGGCCCGGCGCGGTCATCGTGATCGAGGGCGACAAGATCGCCGATGTGGGCTCGCGCGGCGAGATCCACGTCCCGGCCTCCGCGCGGCGCCGGGATCTGTCGGGCCGGTTCGTCATCCCCGGTCTGATCTGCATGAGCACGCAGTTGGAGAGAGCCGCCGGCGGGAGATCCGCCCTGCGCGCGATGCTGGAGGCGGGCATCACGACGGTGCGCGCTTCCGGGGAATCTGCCGGAGCGCTGGTGGCGCTGCGCGGCGAGGTCGCCTCGGGCGCCATCCCGGGTCCGCGGCTGCTGGTGATCGGTGCAGCGCATGCCACCGATGAGGCAGGACTGAGAAGGGAAATCCGCAGCCTGGCGCGCGCCGGCGCGGATGCCGTGAGGCTCGATGCGGGGTTCCCCGCCGGGCTGATCCACGCCGCCGTGGAGGAGTCCCACGCCCAGGGGCTGCAGGCGATCGGGCGATTCGAGCTGAGCCTCTGGACGCAGGTTGCCGCCGAGGGTGTCGACACGCTGGAGCGTGTCCCGATCGAAAACGATCCCCTGCTTGCCGACCTGACGGGTCCGGCCTCCAGCGAGATGATCTGGACCGTGGCGCAGCAGGCGGTGTCGGTCGTCGTGGACCCTGGGGCCAGTGCCGGTGCAGCGCAGCTCGCCCGCGCGCTGCACGATGCCGGCGTGGTGCTGCTGGCGGGATCCGATCCCCACCGCGAGCTGGAGCAGCTCGTCCAGGCGGGCATTGCGCCCCTTGATGCGCTCACCATCGCGACGCGCAACGGCGCCGAGGCGCTCGGCCTGCATCATGAGACCGGAACGGTCCAGCCCGGCAGGCGGGCCGATCTCGTGGTGCTAGGCGCCGATCCGGCCGCCGGCCTCGCTGCTGTCCGCAACACCAGCGCCATCGTGCTGATTGTGCAGGCAGGACGCCTCATCGAGAGGCACTGACAGGTTGCTGATCTCCCGCATCGGCGCCATGTTGGGGGCGTCCGGGAGGGGTTCATGCCAGAGGCTCGCACCGCGCAAACCGACCTGCTGGTCATCGGTGGCGGCATCACCGGCTGCGGGCTGGCGCGCGAAGCGGCGCTGCGCGGACTGCGCGTCATCCTGCTGGAGAAGCGCGATCTGGCCTGGGGGACCTCCAGCCGCTCCACCAAGCTGCTGCACGGAGGGCTCCGGTATCTCGAGCAGGGACACCTGGGACTCGTCCGCGAGGCGCTGCGGGAGCGCGAGGCGCTGGCGCGGATGGCGCCGCATCTGGCGCGGCCGATCTCATTTGTCGTTCCCACGCGGCGCGGCGGCCACCCGGGGCCTCTCACCGCGCGGATCGGACTGAAGCTCTACGACCTGCTCGCAGGCCACAGCGCGCTACCCGGCGGCCGGACCCTGCCGGCGGACGAGATCATGGCGCTGGTGCCGCAGATCGCGCGCGGCGACAACGGCCACTCCCTTATCGGCGCCCTGTTCTTCTCGGACCGGCAGACCGATGACGCGCGGCTGACGATCGCTGTGGCGCGCGATGCGGCGGCGCTCGGGGCCGCGGTGCGCCTCCGCTGCGAGGTGACCGAGCTGCTCGAGAGGCGCGGCGCCGTCACCGGCGTGCGCTATCTGGACCACGAGTCCGGTGAGGCCGGCAGCATCGAGGCCGCGCTGGTGATCAACGCCACCGGACCGTGGGCCGACCGGCTGCGCTCCATGGCGGGGGCGCCGGATCGCGCCGTGCGTCCCAGCCGCGGCACGCATCTGGTCCTTCCCGATCTGGGGCTCAGCTCGGCCGTCATGATGGAAGGAAGCCGGCGCGGCCAGCGTCTCTTTGCGCTCCCATGGCGCGGTGTGACGCTGCTGGGAACCACCGACGACGATGATGCGGACGACCCCGACACCGTGGCGCCGCGTGAAGAGGACGTCCGGCAGCTTCTCGACCAGGCGCGCCGGCAGATGCCCTCGGCGAACCTGACGCCTCGCAGCATCATCTCCAGCTTCGCCGGCCTGCGGCCGCTGGTGGCGGATCGCGGCGACACGGTGGATGTGACGCGCGAACACCGGCTGCTCAACACGCGCGGCATGCTGACGCTGGTGGGAGGCAAGCTCACCACGTGGCGCTCCACGGCGGAGCGCACTATCGATTATGCCTGCGCGCGGCTCGGACGCGGCGCGCGGGGACGCGGCGCCTCGGCGCAGCGGCCGCTTCCCGGCGGCGCGCCCCGCTTGTCAGCGGATGATCCGCGCCTGGCGTCGCTGCCTGCGGCGCTGCGGGAGCATCTCCTGGGCCAGTACGGCTCCGAGGCGATCGCGGTGGCCGGGCTGGCCCGGGCCGACGAGGAGGCCGCGCGGCCGATCGCCGACGGGGCCGCCGACATCATGGCGCAGGTGGACTTCGCCGTGCGCCACGAGATGGCGCTCTGTCTCGAGGATGTCCTGAAACGCCGCCTGAGCTGCGGCCACCTGCCTGCGCAGATGACGGCTGCGGCGCCCGCGGTCGCGGCCCGCATGCGCCGGCTGCGCGGCTGGTCAGCCCAGCGCGAGCATCAGGAGATCAGCGCCCTGCAGACGGGTCTCTCGGTGCCGGGCGCAGAGACCATCCCGGCATTCCACAGAGGCTGAAGCCCAGCCCGTTGAGCACTCCGTGCCGGCGGACCATCTCAGGGATGGCCGGCCAGCCCGGGCCGGTCAGCTCGCGGATCGCGTAGACGAGGGCGAGGGGCATCCCTGCCAGCACGCAGAGGGCGGACAGGGCCGGCAGGATCCCGGCCGCCGCGGGTTTCCTGGGGCCGGCGGCCAGCAGCCGCGCCGCGCAGGAGATCAGCGAGCCGGCGATCAGGATCACGCCGGCGAGCCTGACCCACTGCAGATCCAGCGTGAACCCGGTCGCGACCACGGGGATCCCTGAGAGCAACGCGCCCGCCTGTGGCATGTGCCATCTGCCCATCCAGGGCGCAGCCTGTGCCAGAAGGATCGGCGCCGCGAATCCTGTGAAATGGAAGTGCACCGCGGTCAGCTCCGCGAAGGGCTCGCCGATTCCCGGCGGCGCGGCCCCTGCACGTGACAGGACAAACCAGGCGGCCCCCACGGGCAGGAAGAGTCGTGCCGCGATCATCAGGAGCGCCGGCACGTCCCGGTGCGCGGCACGCAGCGCGGCCGGCAGCTCGCTCGCTCCCCAGAACGCGATCGCCAGGCTCTGCACGAGCCAGGGAACGGTCAGCGCGCCGGCCAGTGCGCCCGGCTCGAACCAGAATGATGCGCAGGCAATCGGCGCTGAGGTCGCCTGATGCACGGTGATGACCTGCTGCATCGGGAAGCGAGCACCGGCCGGCTGCCGGGAGATGAGATCGAGCCCCAGCGGCACGATGACGAGGGGCCCCAGCAGCAGGAGAAGATCCAGAAGACTGAGCGGGCCTGCGGAGCCGGCCACTGCGATCGCCAGCGCCAGCCACAGGATGCATCCGCCGGCAGCGATCCTCTGGAGTGCGCTCATCAGACGACCTGAAGCGCCGCGGCGGCGAAGGTCAGTCCGAGCCAGAGCAGCGCCAGTGTGAAGAACACATCCGCCGCGCGGTTCTGCGCCCGCACCTCCGGGTCGTAGTAGAAGACCTGGATAACCGGCCGCGGCAGCCAGAAGAGGGCCAGCCCCGCGCTGAGCGCCCGGCCGAGCGGGCTGGCGCCGGCCAGATCGGCGGGGAAGATCAGGCAGAGAGTGGCGAAGAGCACGAGGATGAACACGATGTAGGCCGAGTGAATGTAGAAGATCTGCCGGATGATGCGCGGCGCCGAGGCGACTCCCGCGCGGTAGCCGAGCCGCGATGGGAGTACCAGGTTGGCGGCCGCGATGCCAAGCTGGACCACTCCTGCAAGCTGAATCAGCCTGGTCATCATCACGAGACGGGCTGCGGCTGTTCCGCCAGCGTTTCGATGTGCCTCAGGACGCGCGCGTGGATCCGGTGGATGATGGCGTCGGACCAGAGCTGCCAGTAGGCCACGGGCCACATCGAGTGGTGGTACCAGGTCGTGGCCTGGATGCGGGTTCCTCCGCCTGGCATGGCGGGCAGGGGCTCGAGCAGGAACTGACCGCCCTTTGATTCGAGGAATCCCTCCAGGTGCGGCGGCCGCACGCTTCCGTACGGAGTCCATTCGGCCATCGGGGGCGGGTTGGAGACCACCGAGAACCGCAGCAGGCGCGGCTCGTCCCAGATCTCGATCGGCTCGAGAAATGGGCCTGTGGAGAAAATGCAATGCCGCATCGCGCCGGCGCCATGCCCCTCAATCTCGGCGCGGACGGGGTAGGCAATCCCGGCGCGGAAGAGCCATTCGGTCGGGGGAGGGATCTCGGCGAAGGCCACCACCTGCCGCCAGACGCGCTCGGGAGGCGCGGCCACTTCGATCGTCGTGACGACCTGAAGCGTCGGGGGAGCCTCCGAGAGCGCATGCTCGGCGCCGATGATCGAAGGTGCGATGATCAGAGCAACAAGCAGGGATGCCGCGCTGGTCTGGGGGCCGCGATGCATCCGCAACATGAGCCAGCCCACCGTAGCGCCCATGATGGACAACACGATCCCCAGGGGCGCAGCCATCACGATGCAGATCACTCCCTCGTACGCCAGCCCCAGTAACATCAGCGACAGGATCCCGACCGAGGCAAGCGCCACGCCGAGACAATCACGCAATCTGCGCGGCTCGTGGTATCCGTGCAGCAGGGCGGCCAGGAGCCCCATGCAGAATGGCAGCCCGACGAACAGGCCCCACCCGTAGCTTTCCAGGATCTCCGTGCCCAGGAATGCGCTCGCGAGACCAAGGAGGCAGGAGATTCCGACCGCAGCCATGACGCCGCCCAGGTGGCTGCGGGGGATCCACCGATCCAGCGTATTGCCCCGCGCAGCCTGGATCACATGCGGCCGCGCAAGGGAAGGAGCCGCGCACAGAATCGCAAAGAAGATCAGGTTGAGGATCGGCACGAAGAACCACACAGCCAGCAACGCGGGCAGGCCGGCGTCGCGCAGCCGCCTGATGCTCAGGACGATTCCGATCCAGATGAACGGAAGAGCCACGGCGACCAGAGAGGCCAGGAAGGCCGCGCTCACCGGGGCGTTGGTCAGGTCCTTGAGGGGGATCTTCAGCGGCATCAGGTAGCTCATCGGACCGAACGCCTGCCCGAAGCCCCATGCGATCCACCGATCCAGGCCCATCTTCACGGCGCACAGGGCGATTCCCATCAGCGCGAAGGGCGCGCGCCCCAGCGGCCTGCCCAGGTCCCAGAACCTCTCGAAGCGCCCCTGCATCAGTCCTCCTCCTTCCTGGAGCTGCCCGCAAAGAAGCGGCGGATCCTGTCGCGCGCCTTCGTGAGGCCACGCAGCGTGGTGCTCGGCAGCTTGCGCATCTCCTCGTGCAGGCCGGACACCGTCTCGAAGAAGCTCAGCATCTCCGACAGCCGGCGCCGCGCGTGGGCCTCCGGCGGTCCCGCCTTGTCGAGATCCGCGACGCAGCCGCGCAGGACGGCCAGCGTGGGATCGATCTCCCGGCGCTTGCGCTCGTCGAGGATCACCTGGAACATCTCCCAGACATCGGCCATCGACTCGAAGTGTGCGCGGCGATCCTCCAATAGATGAACGGCGCGCACGATCCGCCAGCTCTGCAGCTCGCGCAGGCTGGTGCTGACGTTGGAGCGGGCCACGTTGAGGGTGTCGGCGATCTCGTCGGCCGGCATCGGACCCGGCGAGAGAAACAGCAGGGCATGGACCTGTGCCACTGTTCTGTTCACGCCCCAGCGGGTGCCCATCTCCCCCCAGTGCAGGATGAACCGCCGGGCCACGGGAGAGAGCTTCACGGGGCGGTGCTCCCGGGGGTCGGCCTCTCCGCAGTGGCCATCATGTCCATATCTTCCTCACCATGTCCTTCACTCCGGTATGTTCTGATATTTCTATCATGACAGAAATTACTGGCACGAGCGCCGGATGTCAAGCCGGAAAATGCCGACGCGGCCCTCCCGGGGCCCCACGCCTCTGGATCTCCCGGTCTGCGGTGGTCTATCCTCTCGCCTCCGGCCTGACAGATTCGCCTCGTTCACTGCAACCGGCAAACCGACTGGAGGACTCCGTCCGATGCAACGTCACCGTCAATTGATTCCGATTCTCGCGCTGGCCTGGCTCGCGTCGCTGGCGCTGCCATCCACGCTCCTGGCGCTGGAGGAATGCCGCCTGATGCGGCAGCCCGACATCGCGGGCGACCGCATCGTCTTTTCCTATGGTGGCGACCTCTGGAGCGTGGCCCGCTCGGGGGGCGCCGCGGTGCGCCTGACGACGCACGATGGGCTCGAGCGCTTCCCCAAGCTGTCGCCCGACGGCAGGACGGTGGCTTTCACCGCGCAGTACGACGGCAACCAGGACGCCTACACCATGCCGGTGGAGGGCGGCGAGCCCAAGCGGCTCACCTGGCACCCGATGCCCGACCAGGTCGCGGAGTGGTACCCGGACGGCAAGGCCATCCTCCTGCGCTCCATCCGCGCCTCCTCCATCCCGCGCTTCGATCGCTTCTTCAAGGTCCCCGCGGAGGGCGGCTTCGAGGAGATGCTGGCGCTTCCGACCGCCGGGTACGCGGCGCTGTCGTCCGACGGCGCCATGATCGCCTTCGTCTCTCCGTCGTACGACAACCGCACCTGGAAGCGTTACAAGGGCGGCAACTCACCCAACATCTGGATCTACAACTTCGCCAAGAACACCTCCGAGATGATCACCGACTGGGCCGGCGCCGACGAATGGCCCATGTGGCGCGGGCGTACGCTCTACTACAGCTCCGACCGCGACAGCCGCACGGCCAACCTCTGGGCCTACGATCTCGACAAGAAGACGCACCGGCAGGTGACGAAGTTCACGGAGTACGACGTGAAGTGGCCCAGCATCGGCGGCGACAGCATCGTCTTCGAGAACGGCGGCTACCTGCACGTGCTGGATCTCAACGGCGAAAAGAGCACCCAGATCAGGATCCTCGTCCCGGATGACAAGCCGCACACGCGCTCGGATTACCGCAACGTGGCAGCCTGGACGCAGAGCTGGGAGGTCTCCCCATCGGCCAAGCGGGCGGTGCTCGAGGCGCGCGGCGACATCTTCACCGTGCCGGCCGAAAAGGGTGATGTCCGCAACCTGACGCAGTCACCGGGCTCGCGCGAGCGCCGGCCCGTCTGGTCGCCCGATGGCAAGTGGATCGCCTACTTCTCCGACAAGAGCGGCGAGTACGAGATCCACGTCATCGGCAGCGACGGCAAGACCGCCGACCGGCAGGTGACCAAGGGCGGAGGCCTGTACCGCTTCACCCCGCTCTGGTCGCCCGACAGCAGCAAGATCGCCTTCTCCGACAAGTCGGGCGCGATCTACTACTGCCCGGTCGAGGATGGCAAGATCACCAAGGTCGACAAGAGCGAGCGCGGGGACATCAACGACTACCAGTGGAGCTCCGACTCGAAGTGGCTGGTCTACTCCGTCAACGGTGAGTCGAACATCAACCGCATCCGCCTCTACTCGCTGGATGACGGCAAGGTCACCGAAGTCTCCGACGGGATGACCAACGACTACAGCCCCAGCTTCGATCCCGAAGGCAAGTACATCTACTTCATCTCCAGCCGGACGCTGCGTCCCAACTTCGGCGCCTTCGAGTTCAACTACCAGTTCACCGCCACCGACAGGATCTACGCCATGTCGCTGCGCCCCGACGTCGGCTCGCCCGTGCCCCCGGAAAGTGACGAAGAGGAAGGGGACAAGAAGGACGGCGACAAGGACAAGAAGGAGGGCGACAAGAAGGGGGACGAGAAGTCGGCGTCCGCTGAAGAGAAGGGCGGGGAGGCGGGCAAGGAGGCCGAGAAGGGCTCCGGCAAGGACGGGGACAAGGACGGCGACAAGGATGACAAGAAGAAGGAGCCCGAGCCGATCAAGATCGAGCTGGCGGGGCTGGGCTCGCGCGTCAGCGTCCTGCCGATTCCGGCGGGCCAGTACGGCCAGTTGACCGCCTCCAAGGGCAAGCTCTTTTTCGCCGAGACGGAAGAGCAGGTCATCGGCGATGACGACGGACCGGGCGGCGGTCCGGGATTGACGATCCACATGTTCGACCTCAAGGACCGCAAGGACAAGAAGATCATCTCCGGCGTGCGCCAGGGATATGCCCTCTCCAAGGACGGCGGCAAGGTCATGTACCGCTCGCGCGATGCCTTCGGCATCGTGGAGGCCAAGGAGAACCAGAAGTCCGGTGACGGCAAGATCCCCGCGGGCACGCTGATGGCCACCGTGGATCCGCGCCAGGAGTGGATGCAGATCTTCAATGAAGCCTGGCGGCTCGAGCGCGATTTCTACTACGACCCGGGCATGGGCGGGCTGGACTGGAAGGCGATCGGTGATCGCTACCGTCAGCTCGTGCCATACGTGGCCCATCGCGCCGATCTGAACTACATCCTGGGCGAGATGCAGGGAGAGCTGGCGACGTCGCATGCGTACGGTGGATTCGGCGGCGACCAGCCGCAGGTGGACAACGTCCCCGTGGGACTCCTGGGCGCCGACTACGACCTCGACACCCGCTCAGGTCTGTATCGCTTCAAGACCATTTACCGCGATACCGACTGGAACTCGCGCCTGATGGCGCCGCTTGCCGAGCCCGGGATCGAGGTCAAGGAGGGTGACTATCTCCTTTCGGTGAACAACCAGCCGGTCAAGGCGCCGAAGAACATCTACGAGGCTTTCGTGGGCACCGCCGGCAAACAGACCACGATCACGGTGGGCTCGACCCCGGATGATCCGAATGCGCGCACCTACACGGTCAAGCCGCTCGACAACGAGTTCTCCGTGCGCTACACGGTCTGGGTGAACGACAACCGTGAGAAGGTGTACAAGGCCACCAACGGACGCGTCGCCTACATCCACGTGCCCAACACCTCCATCGCCGGCATCCAGGAGTTCACCAAGCAGTACTATCCTCAAGTCGACAAGGACGCCATCATCGTGGACGAGCGGTTCAATGGCGGCGGCTTCATCCCGGATTTCTTCGTGGAGCGGCTGGCGCGCAAGACCTGGACGCGCTGGTCGACGCGCGATGGCGACGGCTTCCGCACCTCGGGCACGGCGATCGACGGGCCCAAGTGCATTCTCATCAATGAATACGCCGGCTCGGGCGGAGACGCCTTCCCGTACTACTTCCGCCTCGCCGGTCTGGGGCCCCTGATCGGCAAGCGCACCTGGGGAGGCCTCGTCGGCATCTCGAGACAGATCCCGCTGGTGGACGGCGGCGGCATCACCATGCCCGACTTCGGGATGTACGACCCCATCAAGGGGGAGTGGTTGGTGGAGAACCACGGCGTGGACCCCGACATCGAGGTCGAAAACGCGCCGCACCTGCTGGTGTCCGGGCAGGATCCCCAGCTCGACAAGGCCATCGAGTACATCTCAGAGCAGCTCAAGAAGAGCCCGCCGCCGAAGCACATCAGGCCGAAGTACAAGGTCCAGGGCGGGCAGTAACGGTCGGGGCTTTGGCTGTCCGAGGTTCGGCCTGGTGAAGGAGATCCTCGACGGGCTTTTCCACTGGAACGGGGCTCACCCGGCGATCGGGATCCGGGTGAGCTCCTACTATCTCGCACCGGAGCGCGTGCTGCTGGATCCGGTGCTGCCTTCGCCATCCGCCAACCGGATCGCCTGGCTGAGAAAGCTTGGGCCACCCGAGCACATCCTGCTCACCAACCGGCTGCACTCGCGACATAGCGAGCAGCTCGTGAAGGCGTTCGGCTGTACCGTCTGGTGCAACCGCGCCGGGCTGCACAACCTCGCGCCCTCGCTGAAGGCCCACCCGTACGATGCGGGGGACGACCTGCCTGGGCGTGTGCGCGCCGTGGAGATCGGCGGCATCTGCCCGGACGAGTCGGCGTTCCTGATTCCACGGGTGCGGGCGGCCGCAGTCGCCGACGGTGTGATACGAAAGGGCAACGGGCCTCTTTCCTTCGTGCAGGACGGCTTCCTTGTCGACGATCCCCGCGACGCAGAGCGCGTCAAGCGGGAGCTCAAGGCGGCCTACAAACGGCTGGCAAGGCGGCGTTTCGAGCACCTTCTGCTGGCCCACGGGAATCCCTGGCTCCATGACGGCCGGGCAGCGCTTCGTGCCTGGGCGGGGCCCTAGCCCGCATTTCTCACCAGATTTCTGCTGCGACCGCGGATCTGCTCGCCATGCCGGGCGTCCTCGCGGCTCGGCCACTCAACGTATCGTCAAGATACGCCTCGCGGCCTCGCCGCTGCGG
>Ga0187892_10002462_pt1 | contig 37032 bp, 25 predicted proteins | sample MA1701073metaG_FD_139345 | JGI IMG/M metagenome (GOLD analysis project Ga0187892, IMG submission 139345) | Bio-ooze microbial communities from a basaltic lava cave in the Kipuka Kanohina Cave System on the Island of Hawaii, USA - MA170107-3 metaG ... | reverse complement strand
CCGTGACGGCGACGGGACAGTTCGTCGGCTCGCTGCCGTGGGCCTCGCCCGAGCAAGCCGCGGGCGATACGGACCGGATCGACATTCGCACCGATGTCTACGCGCTGGGTGTGATGATGTACCGCGCGCTGGCCGGCCGGTTCCCGTACACGGTGGTCGGCAACATGGCCGACGTGCTACGGAAGATCCAGACGAGCGACCCGCCGCCGCTGCGGATCAGACCCCCCCATGCCAATGGGGGGCGCACTTCGGCCGCTGATGCGCCCGCCCTTGGCAGGGCGGGTTCTGAATCCGGCGGTCGCCCGATCAATCGCGACGTCGACACGATCGTGCGCAAGTGCCTGGCCAAGGCTTGCGAGCGGCGCTACCAGAATGCCGGCGAAGTGGCGGCCGACCTGCGGCATTATCTGGCCGGCGAGCCAATCGAAGCCCGCCGCGACTCGACCTGGTACGTGCTGCGTAAGCAACTGCGCCGGTATCGCTGGGTGGCTGTGGTAGCGGCGGCGTTCGTTATCAGCACGTCTGCCCTGACGCTGTGGGCATTGCGCGAGGCGCGGACCAGTCGGGCACTCGCCCGATCCGAAGCATCCGCGCGGGCTAGGGCGCAGCATGAGGCCGAGCAGCGCCGCCGCGAGAGCTACGCCTCCGCCATCCTGGCCGCCGACGCCGCCTTCCAAGCCGGTGACATCGGCGCTATGCAGGACGCCTTGGCCAAATGGGCCGACGAGCCTGAGTTCCACAACAACTGGGAATACCGCTACCTGCGGCGGTTGAGTGATCAGAGCATCGCGACGTTTGATGATCCAGTGAACGGGCACCGGCGCGAGGCGAATGCGGTCGCCATCAGCCCGGACGGCAACATCGTTGCATCAGTCGGCGCAGAGGGTGAGGTGATCCTTTGGGACTTCGCCACGCAGCGCCTCCTTTCGCGATGGGACGCACACAGGCCCTCCGCCAACCGTGTCTGGTTCAGTCATGACGGCACCCGCCTGGCGACGGGTGGCAGTGACGGTGTCGTGCGGGTTTGGGACGTCGCTTCACGGCAATGTGTCGCAGGCTCACCAGGCGCGCTCGTTGGCATGACCTCCAATAGCGCGTGCTTGCTTGTGCGCCCGGGGGTCGGCCTGACCGAGTGGGATCCAGACGCGAATGAGGAGCAGTCGCTACTGAGCGGCGATTTCGAGAACGCCGTCGCTAGTTTGGATGGTCGTCTTGTTGGAGCCACGCGGGGCGGTCGGGTGACCGTCGCCGCGCCGTCGAATCATTGCGGGCGCACTTTCGAGCGGAACGACGCAGTCGCGTTGGCGATCAGCGACCACGGCGACTCGATCGCATTCGGTTACCCGGACGGGCACATCGAGCTCGTTGAGAGTTCGAGTCCAGAGGGCTTCTTGAAGCTCGCGGGACACACAGCCCCTGTCCGTTCCATGGCCTTCAGCTCTGACGGTGGCTGGCTCGTTTCGAGCAGCGATGACCTGAGCATCCGTGTGTGGAGTACGGCCCGCGGAACCTGCAGGCGCGTGCTGCATGGCCACCGGCTGCCTGCCAGCAAGGTGGTGTTTTGTCTCGGCAGCGACCGCATCGTCTCATCCGGCGAGGACAAGCTCTTGAAGGTGTGGGACCTAGAGGGACATAGTCCGGAGGTTGTGTTGAATGCGACTGACGATTCGGCGATGGTGTTAGACTGCCGAGATGATCGTGCCGCCCGCGCCGGCGGAAGCAGGACGGTCGCGCTGCGCGATTTGAGATGCGCAGGATTCAGACCGGGCCCTGAGTCCGAGGAGTGGGTGACCGCCGCGGGCTTCAGCCCAGATGGATCCGTTCTTGCAATCGGAACCAAGCTCGGACACGTGGAGGTCCGCAAACCGAAGACACTTGAGCTGCTGCGCCATCTCGGCCAGCACGCGTTTGCGGTCGAGGCCATTGGGTTCTCGCCCGATGGTCGGCGCTTGGCCACCGCCAGCGTCGACGATACGGTCGCTGTTTGGAACGCTGCCACCTGGGAACAGGTACATGCGCTGCGCCATGAAGTCGTCCACGATGAGCATGGCGGCGACGACTCCTTCGGGGTGAATTCCGTGGCTTTCAGCCCCGATGGCCGGCTGCTCGCCTCGGCGAGCCACGACAGGACTGTCCGGCTTTGGGACGTGGAAACCGGCCAGCCGATCGGCAAGCCGCTCGACTTTGCGACAAAAGCGCTGGCTGTGACGTTCAGCCCCGACGGTCGATACATTTTGGCAGGCGGCGCTTCCGATGCAGACTACACGCTCAAGCTCTGGGACGCGGGAACGTTTGACTGCGTGCGTACGCTCAGCGGCCACACGATGGACGTGTACGCCGTCTCGTTCAGCCCAGACGGCTCGCATTTCCTTTCCGGGGCGGCCGATGGAACCGTTCGAATCTGGCATACCACCGGCGAGATTGGCGGGCAGCACCCATTGCTTACACTGAGGCGCCGATCGAACACATCGAGCCGGGGCGTGGAATCCGCCGGGTTCCTCGGACCCGACGGTAACCGGATCCGTGGCGTCTACGGTGACGGTGAGCTGTGGGTCTGGGATTGCGGCGGCTGATCGCCAATCGGCGATGAATGTTGCCGCCCGAAGCGCGCCACATAAGTGCTTGTCTGGTAAAGAGTTACGATCATACAGCGTCTGGCTCAAGCGGTGCGCGTTAAGTGGCCACTGATTCCTACGCTGAACTACCAGACCGAAGCGGACTAGCGAGCCGCTGGCGTGGATGAGCACAACGTAGGAGGTGCGACATGCGTGGGAATACCGTGAGTTATTGCTTGACCGTATTGACGGCTGGAACTCTGGCGTTCGGCGGCATCATCGATGACTTCGAGGACGGAGAGACGGAGAACAATCCCACTTGGGTTTTCTCGAACGTTGGGGAGTACTTGGTGGCAGCCGATCCGCAGCGCCCCGGGAATCTGGTCATGCAGGCTCACGGAGGTGAGTCAGGGCACCTCATTCTCACCACCGGCGTGGCAGACGGCTGGCAGTACTTCGCGTTCGACGTAGAGTTTCTGGCGCCGGCGACATACGGTCCAGTGTTCAAGGTGTCAGACGCGACGTACAATCTTGGGACATGGTTCCCGGTGGCGACGAACGATCCCAGTTTGAATGGCCGCTGGTTCATCGCTGACAACACGAGCGGCTCTCCAGATTGGCTCGCCAGAGACCCCGGAGCGCCGAACTTCACGCTACCGTCCGGCGAATGGATTCGGATCCAGATCGCTCATAGCCCAGCGGACGGCTTAATCCACGGAAGAGTCGTTCGTCTGGCTGACGGTACTGTGTTGGCTGAGCGCACCTATTCGCCCAGCATTCCACTGCCAACGTCGCAAATCACAAGCTTCGTCGTTGCCATCGAAGAAGTCGACTGGCAGTACGTGGACAATATCTGCCTGGCAGAGAATGTGGACTGCAATGACAACGGCGTGCCCGACGGCTGTGAAGGAGGGCTAGGCCCGGAAGGCACGACCGAGGATTGCAATGCGAACGGCATGCCAGACATTTGCGAGATGGCGTATCCGTACTCATCCGTCTCGGGGACCCTCACACCGATCGATGAGAACCATCCACAGGCGTACACGGTGGCCAATCCGCCTGTCGCTCACAGCGACTTGCTGATCACGTTCGTTGCGTCGGGCGATCTCGACTCCGACGAGGAACTGATCACCGTCAGTCTGGACGGCACGCCGCTGGGGACCGTGTTCGAGTTGGCGGGTAATGCGTGTGGCGGCGGTGCGGCCAGCGACCAGCTTGTGGTACCCGTCGATCAATTCAACCTTGCCGCCGCCGATGGCGCCGTGGAAGTGACGATGGCGCCGAGTGGAGACGTGAGTCCCTGCGCCGGCTCGTCCATCTCGCTGACGGTCGAGTACACGGCGTTCGCCAACGATTGCAACAATAACGGCGTGCTCGATGAGTGCGAGCCCGGCGATTGCGACGGCAACGGCCTTCTGGACGAATGCGAGGCCACGTTTTCGTGCTCAGCCAATCCGCCGTTGGATAACCCGTTCGTCGACGGCCAGCAGCCGTTCCGGGATGTCTTGCAGGATCAAGGCGTTGGCGGCGTACGGCAGGGGATTGGCAGTCCGGTGACGCCGGGCGAAGGGCCAGTATCGTATAGCACGATCACGGTGCAGTTTTCTTCGCCGGTCGCACTCGCCCCGGCCGACATCGAAGTAGCTTGTAGCTTCACAGGCGATCCGCCTGGGAGTTGGCCTTGCCCAGCCGTGGCGGCGACGGTTGGTGACGGAGCGGGACCGTACACGATTGAGCTGTCGGGCGCGATCCCGGCGGGAGGGTGCACGTCCATCACATTCGGCGACGCAGCCCCTGGCGTCATGCTGCGCTACGAGTACCTGCCGGGCGACGTGAGCATGAACGGTGCGACGAACACCCAGGACCTATTGGCGCTGGTGCAGGGGCTGAACGGCGGGCTGGCGATCCTGACGCACAACCTGGCTCGCTACGACATCAACCGCAGCGGGATCGTCAATACGCAGGACCTGCTGCGGCTGGTGCAGATTCTGAACGGGATCAACGCTACGCAAGCGTGGAATGGCGTCAGTCTGGTCCCATGTGACTAAGAGCCTCTCGCGGAGTCGCAGAGCACGCAGCGAGGCCGAATGGCCACAACCAAACCCGAACGACAAAATCTCGTGCAAAGACGCCAAGGCGCAAAGCAAGACGCGTCGGTAAGCCACACCTTGGCGGCTTTGCGACTCTGCGTGAGACTCTTGGACGGCTTTCTTGCCAGAAAAACAAGATACGAGACGTTTGCAGTGCAGAGAATCAGACGAGGGCGCGGCCATTCAGCTCCTCCCTCTGCGTGCCCCGCGCCTCTGCGTGAGATCGACAAAGGCTACGCGTGGAACGGCGCGGCGCTCGTGCCATGCCCGTGAGGCGGTCCTGAGTCCTGAGTCCTGAGTTCTGAGTCCTGAGTTCTGAGTCCTGAGTCCGGGGTCCGGGGTGTGTCAGCGGAAACTGTCGGAATCGTAGGACTTCAGCCGTTTGGGAAGCCAAGCACTGAGCGACTGAGCGACTGAGGCGAACGGGCGGGCGTTGAGTGCGAAACCCTTCGCATTTTTCAGTTCCTCCGTTTCTCAGTGCTCAATTGTCCCGCAGACGGCTGAAGGGTTACTCGGAATCCTTGGCGTAGCGGCCTGCGTGAGCCGAGGCTATATCGGTTCCGCGCGCGTGTCGACGTGTGACCGACGATCGGGGGAATCGCGTTCGCTCCCGTGCAGTGGCCGCGGCGTGCCCATGCGTTTCAACTCGACGGGGTAGCCGGAGACCCCGGCAGGCGCCGGTCGCTGCCAACGGTCGTTGATGTAGAGAATCAGCCGTTCGCCCTTGGCGTTCCGAGTGCGGCCGGTCCCAACGAAGCCCGGCTCGCTACGGTATAGCCGTTCCAGTTCACGTTGCCCGTCGGCGATGTCCATGCGCGGCAGTCTAACTCAGGCCAACTCGAGGTGCAGCGCGTCGAAGACCGCGTCGATCGGGTTAACGATCGTGTATCCTGCGTCGCTGCCGGCGAACAGCAGCCCGACCAACTGTCTCGAACGCAGGTCGAAGACTGCCGAGCCCGAATCGCCCGCGGCACTGAAGTCCGGCGCTCTTCCGACGGGCAGCACGACCAGTTGGGCCACGAACAGGCCATACCGATCATAGTCGTTCGGCGCGCCGTAGGGAATCCAGAATCGGGCGTCAACGTCGACCACGATGCCGATGGTCGAGCCGGTCGTGCGGCCGACTTTGCCCACGGCCCGATAGAGGAGTTGCGTGCGGTCGTACGGGCTTGGCGGTGGCATCAGGCCGAACCCCGGCAGCGTGTAGATCGGGCTCTGACTCGGTGCCGTCGGCGTATCGACCAGGGCGATGGCGGCATCCACCCGATTCTCGAGCGGCGCGCCGGCAACTCCAGGATCGCGCGTCAAGATGGGTGGCGCAGCCGACAGCTCAGCCACCGGCTGGTTTTCGGCGGCGCCATGTTTGAGTTGATCGAGGATGTACGGTTCTGACGAGTCGATACGGCCGGGCTGGGAGATGGGCGCTCCGTCCGGCACGGGGGATTCGTCCCTGGCGGCGCCGCGCGAATGGATCCTCAGCCGTCCGCCCGCCAGGACGTGGTTATTGCTCAGCAGGTACACATCGTCGGCGCCGCGCTTGCACACGAAGCAACCCAGCGTACCCGCCAGTTCGAGCGGTGGACCGACCGAGCATCCGGCGTGCAAGGGGCGAATCGGGCCGCGGAGCAGGGCGAGATCCTTGGCGAGCCAATCCGAACCCGAGCGCGTACCACGATCCGAATCGCCGCGCGTTCCCGGATCGGAATCGGGCAGCGGTCTGAGCGCGCCAGCCGCCACGACGTCTGTGTCAAGCGGCGGGCCCACGGCCTCGCTGCCGGGAATCTGCGCCGGCACACGCAGGCTGCGCTCGAGGCTGCTCATGGGCTTCTTGCAGCCCACGTACACGCGCGCCGCCGGAATCGGGATTAGGTTGCCTTCCGACTCCTTGATCCCGAATCCGATTCCCGAGACGCCGGCCGCCCAGAGCACGCGATAGACGGACGGATCGATCTTGGGCGCCGCGGGGACGGCGACGCGGGGCGGTCCCTGCCCCAACTCCACTCGCAGGCGGCCGACCGCCTCCGCGTGACTTCGGTAGTAGACGCTCAGTGCATCGGCCACCGTACGAATCTTGCTTGCCTTTGCCTTGCTCATGTTCACTCCTCATGCGGGCTACGCACGTACGGGCGCGCCTTCGCGCCGGGCTACGCGGCTCGCTGGCGCCTGTTGATTCAGGGCTTGCGAAGTTCTTCAATCAAATCGCGGATTAGAGCTTCGAGCTCGGATCGCTCAAAGATCTCGCGGCGAGCGCCGCCGGCTTGCTCTTCGATGGTCAAGACTGGCTGGCCGTCCTTCTTGATCATGGTTGTCGGCGTGGCCGCTGGTGAAGACGGCGGGCTGCTGAATGTAAACACGATGACGCTGTTCTCCGCGGCCCCACCCTCGGCCGCGACTGCCACGCGACCCGTTGCCGGCCAAATGGGTTTGAGTCCGGATGGGTCGACTGTGACGGCCGCCGCTGCCCCGTCGGCGAACGTCCCGATCAGCTTGCCGGGCACGCCCGCGAACGTGAACACCGGCTCGGCGCCAAAGTCGCTCCCCGTCACCAGAACCACCGATGGGCGGTCATGGGGGACGGTCTCGGGATAGACGTGGCCAATGAAAGGCCGCCCCGGCGTTTTCGGTGGTTCTTCCTCGAGCGGCAAGACATAGTTGTATGCGCTGACGCCGCTGGCGAAGATCGCGTCGACGGCGTTGCGGGCCCACTGCTCGCGCCAGTGGTGGGTATCCTTGCCCTTGCTCTCGTCGATCCACCGCTCGGACTGGGCGTACAGCGAGTCTGCCGCGTGCGCGCGGTACATGCCCTCCATCAGGTTGAGCTCTGGATACCACCAGGCCGCGTCTCGCGCCTTGCGCTCGTCAGCGGGGATCCAGCGTGTCTCGACGCTCAGTCGCCAGAAGAGATCGGTCCCAGGTCTCAGTATTGTCGGGGCCGCATTTGAACCTGTGTAGGCCAAGCCCCTGGCGACATCCTTCTTGTAGCCTTCGTACGGAATTGTCGCGATCACTGCGTATGGAAGGTTGACTTCCTGCAGGAGGTCCACGGCTTCCGGGTCGAAGCTATCGGGGTTAACAGCCCACTGCTCGCCGCGAATCCGATAGCCGAACTCGTTGGTCGAGCCGCGCTGAAAGGCCGCAATCGACACGCGTTGGTTCACGCTCTGGAGGTTTCGCTGCATCAACTCTGACGACGCCAGGAGTGCCTGCCCCGCAGCCACATACCCCGCAGCCGAGAGGGCCAGGGCAAGGTCGCGCTGGCTCGCGGTGAGGGATTGAAGGTTCATGTTTTGGCCAAAGCCCGACGGGAGCAAACTCCGGACCATGCTCGGCTTGTACGACGCTCCCGACGAGCGCTTGACCGTGTCGCCTTCTTCATCTGTCAGCGTGAACTTCAGCGATACCTCGGCGACAAAACTCCTTCTGGTGATCGTCCCAGGCGAAACCGTAATGTTGCCGATGACCAGCACGGCCTCGTGCCCTTTAGGCATCCGATAGTTATTCGGATCGCTCCCCAGCTCGATGAGCTTCATCAGTGAGTAGTTGTTGGTCGCTTGCCGCATGCGCAGCGGTTGACTCAATTCCACTTCGGGAAGCGCCGCGAACACGCCCGCCTCATCCGCCAATTCCGCCACGCGGGCTGCGGCGGCGTTCTCGGGAAGGTCGGGCAAGCCGAGCGCTGAGCGGGTTATCGGCGCCGCCGCGCCGCCATTGCCCTGCGCTTCCGCGCTCGCGGTTTCGGGGGCGGGCGCTGCGGCGCCGTCGGCGCTCGGGCTACCTGCGTCGGCTGCCGCGGGGGACACGGATGCGTTGGGCAACAATGCAGACTTCAGCACCTCGGCCAGGGCGGCCGCACCATTGGCATCGCCGCCGGCCGCTACCTTCTCCAACAGGGCCTGCGCCATTTGGCTGGCAATCTCTTCCTTCAGGCTCGGTTGCGCCGCCGGTATCGTTACGGTCGGCGCCTCGAACTTGAGCGCACCCCGGAATGACCTGACATCGAACCGGCCGACGCGTCCGGCGAAGTCGAGGGCGATGTCGTCGTAGAGCTGCCGGGCGGTGAAGCCGAGATCGACCTTCATCGCGCTCGGATCCTTGAGAAGGATCGGCCGGCCCACCGCGATCTCGCCGAACTTGCGATGGTATTCGCCGAATTTCTCGACGATGGCTTCCGCACTGCGCCGATGGACGTGCTTCCATCCACAAGCGCCGAGCAATGCTACCAGGGCCAACAGAGCTGAACACACCGAACACTTTCGGATCATGGGCGTCTCCGTATCGGTTGGGTTCCGAGCCGACGCTCGTCTCGGCCGCCGGGCCGCCGATCGGAGCGACTCGTCCAAGCGGATCCAGCGAAAAACCTCGGCGCCGTCCGGGCCGAGCGCCATCACGTGCCTTCGCCGATGGCAATCCAGTTGACGTAGTAATTGGCAGCCGCGTTGCCGCTCCAGATGATGCAGTTCTCGACGTTGATCGTCTTGATGGTCTCGACTTTTCCGACACCGCCGGAGACCCATTCGGCCGTCAGCGACACGATCGGTTCGGTCGTGAACCGCGTACCGAAGCTGATCGGCACCTCTGTGGAATTCTTGTTCACTTTGCCCCAAGCAACCTTCTTTCCGCCGGGAAGTACAGCGACTGGCATTGTTCGTCCTCCTTTCAGAAGGGGTGTTCGCCGCGCGCCCTATGCAGTCGCCGCAGCATGGGACGCCTGGAGCGCTCACGGCTCCGCAGCTACAGCCGCCAACGGTCCTGGATGGCGCTCATCGAAGGGAAACTTGAGCGCACAGGTCAGGGGCGAGCGCTGCCATCCAAACGCTTGTGCACAGTGGCTCCATCGTCGGGTATCGATTGATTGACATGCTCAAACGATGCAAGGATCTCATTTAGAGTCAGGAGTCGGTATGGCTTCGATGACGCCGCGATCTTGTCCAAGGCGCTCCTGCGATGAACGCGATCCGACGCGTAGATGGTTTCGAAGAGCTTCGGGCCGGCGTTGTTGACGCGATCGTTCAGCCAGCTTACGTAATCGTGCACGCGCTCGTCTCTCAGGGCGCTGAACCAGCCCCCGAAGGCGGCGTTTCTCTTGAATGAGTCTGCCGTGGTTGCCGCTACGTAAGTATAGGAGGCCAGCGGAATGAGCAAGAAGAACAATGAGAACACAGTGTAGGCCGGCAGCGACCCGAACAACCACGCGGCAAATCTGATGCCGTACTTTCGAAGATCGTCATCGTCCTTGATGTCCGGAAAGTCCGCTCTTTGCTTAACGCCGTTTAGGGCCTCGAGGGGAGCATGATGGGCTTTCCAGAACACGAAGAGCGCGAGCAGGATGAGCGCGCCCATCAGGCAGAATGGGCCACTGTTCCCGGCCAGCCGCTTAAGGTCCCAGGTTCCCATGGTTAGGGACCACACCAGCACTTCCACGATGACGAATGTGGCGACAAACGCGACCAGGACTAACGCAAACTTCGCCGACTGGCGCAGCGATTGGGTCTGGTCGTCCTTCAGCTGCACCCGAAGCAGTCCGCCGGCGCCGATGGTGAAATGCAGCAAACAGACGAACAGCAGAGCGGGATAGGCAAGCCGATACAGGAGGAATCCCCAGTTCCCGCCTGTCGGCGGTGTGCTCCAGATGAAGAATCGCCAAAGCGCTGTCCGGCTATCGCTTCCGGAAGCGCCTGGCAGGCCGGTGGCCGCCCCGCCCAAGAGGCCAAGCAGTACGAGGGCAATGACCACGTTGACCCAGAAGGGCAGTGCATTGCGGATCACGGCAGCCAAGCGTGCCCGTCCCTGGCCGATGGCAAAGCGGATCTGCCGGTCTCCTGTAATCACGTACCCGAAAGTGGCCAGCCAGAACGAGAGGATGGCGTAGGCCTGCATCTTCTTGCGGTCTTGCAGCCACGCCGCCGGCTTGTACGTTCGCGACAGGTCCGCTGCCGAGTCGTCAAGCATGTTCTGGGCCATGAGATAGATGCTCTCGCTGGGCGACCGCACGTCCACCGGATTGAGAAGCAGTAGGAGGAGCTCGAGGAAGTACCACAGCATGAAGAGGAGGACGCCATACGCCCCCAGCCGGAACGTGACGAAATACATGAACCGATAGTTCAGCGCATCCTCAAGCGCTCGTGAGCTCTTCATCGGTCACCTGGTCGACAAGCTGCTCCGGCTCCGCGCGCGGCGGATGTGGGTTCTTTTCTCCCGCCTTCAACCGCGCTCCGGCGTTGGCGGCGGTTCCATGTGGGCGGGCGGCCAGTCAAACGTTCCCGCGCAACCGCTGAGCGGCCACGGGCCCGATCAGTTGGCCATCTCGGCAATCAGCAGGAAGCTGACGATCGACGTTCGCGATCACCGCGGCCAGGAACCCCGGCTTGTCAGGTACGTCAGGGCGTCGGTGGCAGGCCGGGCGGAGCGCCGCCGGGGAACGCGCCCGTCTGGTTGAACGATTCGGGCAAGTCGATTTCGCCAACCGCCCGGACCGTGCCAGCTCCGCCGAATCCGCTCAGCGAGAAGTCAAACGAGCCGCTGATTCTCTCGCTGGCTCGCCGCAGGCTGATCGTCCCGCTGACTGTGGAGTTCGGGACGACACCACAGGGTAGCGGCAGACCGTCGAAGGCTCGACAGAATTGACCCCCGAACTGCGCAGCGCCCGTCACTGCAATGGCCTGGACGTAGATGGGCAGCTCGGTCAACGGAAGCGCCGAACCATTGAGTTCGGCATCATCATCAATGATGATGAATATCTGCGCCTGCATCAATGTGCCCGTGACCTGCGCGAAGGCGATCTGTACATAACCACCCCCCTGCTGCAATTGTGGAACAAGCCCTACCGACACAAAGGACTGCCCATCGCCGGTCTCGAAGCGCGCGATGTCCTGGCCGCCGGCGATCAAACGCACCGAAGCCCGATCCACGCCATCAGCCGAGCTCATCGGCGCAAGACCGAAGCGGACATCGACTCCGTCGATCTCGATGTGGCCCGAGTAGTTGGCAGAGACCTGGAGACATGTCTGCAGGCTGGGGTCAATGAGGACATCGATCGCATCCGCCCCGAGGGCAACGGAAGGCGGCTCGATGGAGAAGTCGTCGCCGGCCTCGTTGAGAATCAGCGTGAATGCTCCGGCCGGCAAACCGGATTCGCACACATTGGCCTCAGCAGCCGGCGCGAACGCGAAGCTCACTTCAGCACGGTCGCCAATCGACTGCAGGTTGCGGCGGGCGTCCGTTGTTGACTTCACAAGCCGAACGGCCGACTTGCTCAGTGAGATGCTTCCGTCGATCGGCCGGCGACCGTCTGCCTGGAGCGCGGCGAGTTCGCGCAGGGGAACTTGCACCACGACCGAGCGCGGGACATCCGGCAAGAAGTCCAGCCGCGCGCGGTCACCCAGATCGAGTTGGGACGAGAACTCGTCGGGCGTCAGTCGCCCCGCCCCACTCGTAGCCCCGCCTGATCCCGCGCCGCCGCTGGGTTGACACCCGGCGATCGCGACGACCACGAAACCGATCGGAATCCCAAAGAACCGATCACGTCTCTCCTGAATCATGACCATCCGCTCCTTGCTCGCACCGCTGCGATGTGAACTGGTGATCGCGCCCTTGTGTTGCTGTTCGGCGGCCTTCGCGAAACCGCCTCGCACCCCGCGATAGACGGACACACACCTGCGGGCGTATCGCGCTCTCACGGCACTCCTACAGCCGCCGAACGTGCACTTCGACGCTCACGGATTTGAAAGGAAGGCGCCGTCCGTCGGTATGCGTAGGTCGGCGGTGGCAGGTATCAGGCGAGCTTGCTGGTGATCGTGCCGGTGAACGCAGCGACCACGGGACAGCGCTCCGTTGGCGTTGTACGGAACTCCACCAGTCGGCTCGTTGTCACCGTACTGGACCGGCCCCCGTCGGGGCGCAACGCAACGACCGATTTCCATCACTAGACAGCCATCGGAAGCGCTTCCCGAGACTCAGCGCGAAGTTGCGACATTTGGTTGCTCGCAGCGCCGTTCTGACTCATGGGTCGCAACGATCACTCTTCGCATGGTCCTCGTTCAGGTCTTCGATCATGCCACGGTAGCCTCCGGCCATCTTCAGGTTGAAACGCACCTTATTCTTGAGCTGCTCGATGGTCACAATCCTGCTGTATTCCGACGTGATTCGCTCAACGACGTGCGGTGCTAACGGCCTGGGTGGAGGCTGCTGGTAATCCCTGACGCGCATCGGTGTTCTCGCGTCGGGAGTCCACCGCTCCAGGTACAGGGACTGGATCTTAACGAGCGATTGGAGCATCGAGAGCCACATGTCGGGGTCGATAGGGTGAGACTGCTCGAGGCACGCGAATCCGAACTCAGCAAAGAGGAATACAAAGTATGAATCGGGTTCACTCATCACGTCAATGACGGACGAGTTTGGGACGCTGATCTCGACGCGATGGTACCCGGCAGCAAAGGCCTCGAGCACCTCGCCCGCATGTCGATAATCCTGCCTGAGCATCGTCGCGGCTTGCCGAAAAATCGCCGAAAACTGTCTGCACGCATCGACGTCTTGGACCGCGGGCGGCGCTGTTCCGCCGAACCGATCCTCAAGGCGCGCGAGCAGCACTTTGGCGAGGTCGTCCTGCCGTTGAATGCGGCGTGCGCGTTCATCCCTGCACACTTCGCGGCAAAAGTGCAGCAAGACCGGGTGCGTCAGCCGATCCAGCTCAAAGAGGTACGCTTGGGCAGGATTCGTCATCGCAAGTTTCTCGCGCTGCGCGTAGACGTTCTGCCACCTACGGCCGCACGCAGGATCAGGTGGCTCGTCTGTCCGCCCGTCCCAACAGGCTAGTGGTGCGCGAAGTTGCTCGCCCAGGTAGCTTATGTGCGCTTGAAACCCGCGCTTGGCGGGAATCGGCGTTATGAATCGGATCCCGAACCTGGGCAGTCCGTCCTCCAGCTCAACCCCACCAGCGCGGACGAAGTCGGAAGGGCCAGCAACTTGCACCAGGCGGCTGCGGGTGGGCGAGAACGTTACCTGAACTCCCGTAGCTCCCGATGGCGCTACGAGGCTCAGATCGAACGTCTGTAGCGCTTCGCTAGGGAATGACATTCTCTATGCTCCATCGACAGTTGGCACGAATGTAGGCGCCGGGAAGTCCGTCCACGCGCCACCGCTGCGGACCTGCATTCCGCGGTCTCACGTTGATGGACAGTCCAGTCGCTTCGTGAGCGCCACCCGTCCCACCAGACCAAATATCGCCGCTGAAGATAGGCTCCACGCTGTCATACGTGTAATTCCTATCCAAGGCCATGAGGTCCTCCTGTATCCAGTAGTCCGGCCCAGCTGTGTAGTGACCGACGATCAGATCGTGAAGCGCGCTACGAAGCGCTGCTTGGGTCGCGCTGTTGTCGTAGGCGACTACGATTGAGGACCAATCGCGCTCGACCTGCTGCGTCCATCGCTGATCGAACTTCGCTAGGACGACGGGATCGGTAGAATCGCAAGTGAGCCACATTTCAGCAACGTATGCTTGATCTGGCATAACAGTCAGTCCTCCTCCGGTTGTACGTTCACGGTGCGGTGCTGCGCGCGCAGCGGAAACCGACCGAGACGGACTTCGCATCCGGCGGCATCGTCCAGAAATAGGATGCGTCGAAATACTCGGGAGGGTCACACCACGCGGCCCCTCTCTTAACGAGCGACCTTCCCCGATTGACTGAAATCGTAGAGGTCATTTCGGAAACGTTTGTAACCATGTGGTGGAGCCCGTGCAACGTCGCCAAACCCGTGAGACCGCGTACCGATAACGTGTTCTCGCAGTACTCGGGATACGCAAGCTCCAGGTCAGCGCGGCGGAGGCGGGCGATCCCCTCAACGGTTGGCCGCGGTAGCGCTGGCGGCACTCCGCTTCCCCAGGGGAGGACTCGACCATCGGGATACCGGGCGGCAATCTCCCATTCGATCGCGGTCGGGAGCCGCTTGCCGCACCAGCGCGCGTATGCTTCGGCATCAGCGTTCGTTATGAATATGACCGGCCTGTCGGCCAGCCGCGCGTCATAGCCAAATTGAATCCAAGGATCCGGCGTACGGTGGCCGGTCGCATCGACGAAGGCTTTGTACTCCTGATTGGACACTTCGCTGCGATCAATGAGGAACTCCGGTATTCTCACGCGGCGTCGGCGAACGAGCGGATCCGGATCGTTATCGGCACGGCCGACTTCGTACTCACCCGCGGGAATTCGGACCATGCCAAGAATCGCCGGTTCGGACGACTGTGCGAGTCGGCAGTATATCGACTTTGCGCTTGACGTATCCGGCGCAGTTGGACGAGACTCCACCATGCGCCCGCTGTGCAGGCCATCGGACTCGCCAAGCAATCGCACGGCGGTTCCATGTTGACGGCCCGGAAGAAGGGAGACGTCACATTCTGCAAAGGCTTCGCCGAACGACTCAATGATCGAGACTCGGTATTGCCCGGGGAGTAGAGCAAAGTCGCCTGTCGGAGCCAAGCCTAGGCCGCGTCGATCGTGGGCGACCTCGGTCGTGTCGGAGTCGACGTCGCGAATGAACACTTCGCACCCGGGCAAGTCTGTAGCAACGCTGAGCCACGCTACTCGATCATCGTGGAGGGTCTTTACGTGCCAGCCAAGCGTAGCGCTAAGCAGGGCGAAGAACCCGACCACGATTCCCAGCGTCTTCACACGGTGAGCAACCGCCCATCGTCGAACTCGGCGGAGCACGCCCGGTTTCCGGGCCAGTATCGGCTGCCCGGTCTGCCAGCAGCGCAGGTCACCGGCCAGGTGGGCGGCGGTGGGGTAGCGGCCGGCGGGCTGTTTTTCGAGCGCCTTCTGGCAGACGGTCTCCAGGTCGCGCGGGATGCGCGAGTCTTGCGCACGCAACGGAGGTGCGGCTTGCGTGCAGATCGCCCGCAGGATCTGTTGATTGTTGTCGCCCTCGAATGGGCGCTGGCCGCACAGCCCTTCGTAAAGCACAACGCCTAACGAGAACACGTCGGTGCGGTGGTCGATTTGGGCCAGCGAGGCGTCGGCCTGCTCGGGGCTCATGTAGTACGTGGTGCCCAGCGTGCCGTGCGTGTGCATCGTCTCGGCCGACGCCAGCAGCGCGATCCCGAAGTCGGTCAGCTTGGCCTGCCCCTTGGCGTCCACGAGGATGTTCGACGGCTTGACGTCCCGGTGAATTACGCCCTGCGTGTGAGCATAGTCGAGTGCCTCGGCGATCTGGCCGACGATCCTGGCCATCTCGCGGTGTCGGCCGGCCGTGCCCGCCTGGGGATCGGGCGGCGGATGGGCCATCCGCTGAGCCAGCGTCTGGCCGTCGACGAACTCCATGGCGATGTAATGCAGCGAGCCGGTCTCACCATAGCGGTACACCTGCACGATGCCGGGATGCTGAAGGGCTGCCACCACGCGGGCCTCATGCCGGAACCGCGCCACGCCGGGCTCGAACCCGGTCAGGTGCGTGGCCAGTATCTTGAGGGCCACCGGCCGTCCGAGCAACGTGTCTTTGGCCTCGTACACGATCCCCATACCACCCCGTCCGATCTCGCGGACGATCTCGAACTCGGCGATGCGCTGCCCGGCCGCCCGCAGGAGCGCTTCGTAAGCGAGATGGGCCGGCCGTTCGAGAAAGCCTGTCTCGGTATCTTGGCGGAGCAGAGCCAGGACACGTTCGACCAGCACGTCGCTGGACGTCCGGGCACGCACGAAGGCTTCCTGTTGCTCCTTGGGAAGCGCGCGGGCTTCATCAAAGAGCACGCGCAAGTCGCCTTCGTCGCTCATCATTCGCTCCCGCCTGTTCAGCCGCCACGCTGTTCCCGCAGCGCTCACGACGCCGCCGAATCTGGGCCGGGCAGGTCCCCATCGCCCAGCCGCTGCCGCAACCACGCACGGGCGAACGTCCAATCGCGCCGCACCGTGCTCTCGGCCACGCCGAGCACCTGAGCGATTTCCTCATGCTCCAGGCCGCCGAAGAACCGCAGCTCGACCACCTTGGCGGCCCGGGCGTCCACGGCCGGCAGCGCGCCCAGCGCCTCGTGGATCGACAGGACCTCGTCGCTCTGCGCATCCGCGGCCAGCGTTTCCGGATCCAGCTCCATTCGGGCCAGATGGCCGCCGCGCTTCAACCGGGCGCGGGCCCGGGCCTTTTCCACCATCAGGTCGCGCATGGCGCGGGCGGCCGCATAGAAAAAGTGGCTGCGGTTCTCGAACGACGGCGGCGAATCCCGTCCGAACAGGCGCAGATAGGCTTCGTGCACCAGCGCCGTCGGCTGAAGCGTTCCGGCCGCCGGCCGTTGCTGGTACTGGCGCTCGGCCATAAATCGCAACTCGGCGTACACCAGCGACATCAGCTCGTCGGCGGCATTCGGCCGGCCGTCGCGGATCGCCTCGAGCAGCTTCGTGATCTCGCCTTCACGTGGATTGACCATGCCCATCCTCCGCAGCGTTCAGGGTGGCTGGATGATAACCCGATTCGATCCGCTGCGTGAAGCGAGGGTACGGCCATCGAAGGTCGGTCGTCGGTGCGGAAGACCGGGCGAGCCACTCGTTCATTACCTGAACGAGTCGGGGTCTTTGGCGTGGCGGCGGGCGGTTTCGATGCTGATCCGGCCGGTGCTGACCAGGTTCTGGAGGCTTTCGTCCAGTGAGACCAGGCCGTCCCTGCGGCCGGTCTGAATGGCGCTTTCGATCGATTCGATCTTGCCGAACCGGATGCCCACCCGCACTGGATGATTCACGTGCATGACCTCCAGGGCCAGCACGCGCTTCTCGCCCTCCCGGGCGCTGGGCAGCAGGTGCTGGCTGACGACGCTGCGCAGCGACAAGGCCAACTGCGTGCGCACGTCGTCCTGGGCGGCGTGGGGGAACAGGTCGACGAAGCGCGTGATGGCGCCCTTGGCGTCGCGGGTGTGCATGGTGGCGAAGATCAGGTGGCCGGTCTCGGCGGCCGACAGGGCCATGGCGGCCGTCTCGCGGTCGCGGATTTCGCCCACCAGGATCACGTCGGGGTCCTGGCGCAGGCCGTACTTGAGGCCGTCGTAGAACGAATCCACGTCGACGCCCACCTCGCGCTGGGTGATGACGCTGCGGTCGTTGCGCGGATAGACGAACTCGATCGGCTCTTCGACCGTGATGATGCGATAGCCGCCCTGCTCGTTGAGCAGGTTGATCAAGGCCGCCAGCGTGGTCGTCTTGCCGGAGCCGGTGATGCCCGTGATGATGACCAACCCGTTGGGCAGGTCGGCCAGCCGCGAGGCCAGGCCACGCGGGAAGCCCATCCAGTCGAACGTCGGAATGTCGTTGGGGACGTAACGAAAGCAGGCGCTCAGCGTGCCCTGCGCATAGGCCACGTTCGCCCGGAAGCGGCAGTGGATTCCATCGCGTTCGATGGCAATCGAGCAATCGGCGTCCTTGGCCTCGGACATGCGCCGCCGCACCGCGTCGGGCAGGATGGCGTGGATCATGTCGGCCACGCTGCTCGCATCGAGCGCCTGGGCTTCAACCGGTTCGAGCCGCCCGTGAATGCGGTAGGTCGGTGCGTAACCGGGCACCAGGTGCAGATCGGCCGCCTCGCGCGGCACCATGTCACGCAAGAGTGCCCGGATGTGCTCAGCCGGTGGCAGATCCAGGCCGTCGATGGCCGTCGAGGGTTGCGTCGATAACATGCTCTCATCATACCCGCCCGCTTGCCGGAAGTTGCGTTCAGGGTGTGGCATGCCCAAGCGAAGCGCGGGCATGCGTTCCTCGGCATGGCCGCGCTTCGCTTGGCCATCCCACGCGACACGATGCCGCAGCGGGTGGCCGCGGATTGCGAGCCATGGTTTCTTTAGGCCGACGCGCGGCGCACCGGGGCGGGTTGCTCCTCGGGGGTGCGTACTTCACCCGGGCGGCTGACCGGCAGAATCGGCACGAACTGATTGGCCTTGTCAGAACCCTCGCGGGCGGCCTCGCGGGCCAGGTTCTGGAAGACGAGCTGCGAACGGACGGCCGGCACGCCGGCCGGGGCGCTGGCGCGAACGTATGTACCATCCGGCTGGAGGATGCGGGCTTTGACGTTGTCGGCCAGGACGACCGGGAGAATCTCCTCGATAATGCGGGCACGCGCCCGGACATCTTCGACGGGGAACATGAGCTCGATGCGCCGGAAGAAGTTCCGCGGCATCCAATCGGCGCTCGACAGCAGGACGTCGGGATTGCCGGCGTTCTCGAAATAGAAGATGCGGCTGTGCTCCAGGAATTTATCGACGATGCTGATGACGCGGATCGTCTCGGACACACCCGGGAGGCCCGGCCTCAGGCAGCAGATCCCGCGGATGACCAGGTCGATCGTTACGCCCGCCTGCGAGGCCTGATAGAGCGCATCGATCACGGTCGGCTCGACCAGGGCGTTCATCTTGACCACAATCCGGGCCGCGCCGCCCGATTCGGCGTGGCGTCGCTCGCGGTCGATCAGCTCAATCACGCGCTCGCGCATGCCGACCGGAGCCACCAGCAGCTTCTTCCACTGATGGCCCTGCGAGTAGCCGGTGAGCAGGTTAAAGAGCTCGCTGGTGTCTTCGCCGAACTCGGGGTCGGCCGTGAACAGGCCGATGTCGGTATAGATGCGGGCGGTAGTCGGGTTGTAGTTGCCCGTGGCCAGGTGCACGTAGCGCCGCAGCCCGTCGGGCTCGCGCCGCACTACCAGAGCGGCCTTGCAGTGCGTTTTCAGCCCGACCACGCCGTACACCACGTGCACGCCGGCCTGCTCGAGCGAGCGCGCCCACACGATGTTATTCTTTTCGTCATAGCGGGCCTTGAGCTCGACCAGGGCGGTTACCTGCTTGCCGTTCTGAGCGGCGCGGGCCAAGGCCGTGATGATCGGACTGGGCGCGCTCGTACGGTAGAGCGTCTGCTTGATGGCCAGCACCTGCGGGTCGTCGGCGGCGCGGTCGATGAACTCGACCACGGCGCCGAAGGATTCGAACGGATGGTGCACCAGGATGTCCTGTGCCCGGATCGCATCGAAGACGTTTGCCGCGGCCGACACCTGCGGCGGCACGCGCGGCACGAGCGGCTCGTCCTTGAGGTTGCGGAACCCCTCGCGGTGGTGCAGGGCCATCAGCGCCGTCAGGTCGATCGGCCCGGTTAGGCGATAGACGTCGCGCGGGCCGAGCTCCAGCGGCTCGCTGAGCATCTGCACGAAGCGCGGATCGGCGTCGGAAAGGATCTCGACCCGCACGGCATCGCCGCGGAAGCGCTGCCGCAGCGTCTCTTCGATGGTCTGCAAAAGGTCTTCGGCCTCGTCCTCGTCGATGACCAGGTCGGTATTGCGCGTCACGCGGAACACGGTGTGGTCCAGCACGCGGAAGCCGCTGAACAACTCGCTCAGATGGGCGCGGATCACGTCCTCGAGCAGCAGGAAGCGCAGTTTCTCCTCGATGCGCGGCAGGACCACGACGCGGTCGAGCACGCCCGGCACCTGAACGACGGCGAAGAGCTGCTGAAGGCTGTTCTCGTACTGCCGCTCGATCTGGAGGGCGATATTGAGACTCTTGTTCGAGACGTGCGGGAACGGGTGGCCGGGATCGATGGCCAGCGGGGTCAGAACGGGATAAACGCTGCTGTCGAAGAACGATTCGACGTAGGCCGCCTCGGCCGGCTTGAGCTGCTCGTAGCGCACGCGCTCAATGCCGGCGTTGGCCAGGCCGGGAAAGATCTGCTCGTTCAGCAGGCGGTATTGGGCGGCGATCAGCTCGTGGGCGCTCTCGTCGATGGCGGCAAGCTGCTCTTCGGGATTCAGGCCGTCGGCGCCGTAGTCCTGCGGCTCCAGCCCGGCCCAGAGCTGCTGCTGCAACCCGGCCACGCGCACCTCGAAGAACTCATCGAGGTTCGAGCTGAAGATGGATACGAATTTGAGCCGCTCGAGCATCGGGTTCCCGGCATCACGGGCCTCTTCCAGGACGCGCCGGTTGAACTCGAGCCAACTCGTCTCGCGGTTGATGTAATGCTGAGCTGAGAACGCGGCTGAGGTGCGTTTGGCCATATGGGTCACCCTCCGACGCTGGCCGCCAGGATGCGCGGCGCGCGGCGGCCCATTCGAGCGGCCCTCTGAGAGATCGCGCCACTCCACACGAACTGTGGCTTGGCCAGGAAGACTTCGGCGAACAAATCACTCTTACGCTGCGCATCCCAGATCTCGACCTGAGGATCTTGGCTTGCGGTCAGGCTGAACCGCACGCGGCCGACACGGCGCGAGCACTGCACGGACTCGACCGCCTGCGCGTGGGCCCGGTCGAGCCCGTCGGCGATGCGCAGGATGCCGGCGAGCTGTGCGACCAGGTGCTGCTGCGCGCGATCCAGGCGCGCCAGGTTGGCGTGTTTGCGCTTGGGAAAGGCCCGGCGGTGATAGCGGGCGACGTTGGCGATCAGGTCGACTTCCACGGCCGAAAAGCCGGGCAAGTCGCCGTGTACGATCAGATGGTAGGCGTGCTTGTGGTGCTGCGAGTGGCTGATCAGGTAGCCGATGTCGTGCAGCAGGGCGGCGGCGATCAGGATCTCCCGGCCCGAATCGGGCAGCTCGAAGACTCGCTGAAGGCCATCGAAGATGTCCGTGGCCAGCCGGGCGACGTGCTCGCAGTGCCGCTCGTTGGACCGGCACTTGCGGGCGAACAGCCGCACCCACTCCATACGGTCTTTGGGCGGGGCGGGTGCGGGGCGGACGGGCCCGTGCAGCTCAGCGACCATCGACTGAAGCAACCCGTCGCGAATTCCGCGCTCGTTGATGAGTATCTGGTGGCTGCCCAGCCGGCCCGCCAGATGGCCCACAACCGCTGCCCCGGCCACGATGATGTCGGCCCGCCCGGGATTCAACCCGGGCATCCTGCGGCGGAGCTCGAGCGGCGTCTCGCGCAGCCGGTCGAGCAGGTGGTCCACCTCGCCCGCCGTGATCATGGCCCCGTGCGGGCTGCTCGAGCGGCCTTCGCGCTGCTGCTGCACCATTTCGGCCAGGTTGGTGAACGTGCCCCCGCTGCCGATCATCACGTCCGGGCGAAACGGGGGTTTCCCGATGGCGTCGCGCACGACTCCTTCGATCTCGTCTCGCAACGCTCGCCAGTGCCTCGGCTTGAGCGGGTCCGACAGGCAGTGCCTTTCGGTCAGACGGACGGCTCCGAGCGGCAGCGAGTGGATCTGTTCGATCACGCCACCGGCCGCCAGGATCACCTCGGCACTGCCGCCGCCGATGTCGATCACCGCCGCCGTGCGCGGCTCGAGATTGAAGTGCCGCGCCGCGCTGGCGAATGCCAGCCGCGCCTCTTCCTGCGGCGCGATCACATCGATCTGCACGCGGTGGCGGCGCAGCGCTTCGCGGCAAAAGACCGCCCCGTTGGCGGCTTCGCGCACGGCGCTGGTCGCGATGGCCCGCAGCTCACCGACGCGGAATCCGTCGGCGATGGCCTTCATGCGCCCGAGGACCTGGAGTGCGTCGGTCATCGACCGGTCGGACAGGCGGCCCGTCTGGTCCAGCCCGCGCCCCAGCCGCACCATGCCGCGCTCCTCGTCAAGCACGCGATAAGAGCCGTCCCCGTTCACTTCCGCGACCACCAGCCGAATCGAGTTCGTACCGACGTCGATCGCGGCCAGTCGTGGCGATTCGCTTTGCGTCGGCTCGCCGCCCATCGAATACCCTCACTCACCCGCCGGACCACCCAAGGCTTCCCAATCCGGCGCCGGGATTGGGATGACCGTCATGAGGCCAGGAGCTGTACGAATCGCTGCTCAAAATCCCCGTGCCGCTGCCCCCATTCGCAAACGAACCTCTGTTGTCGCGCGTGCAGCTCACCGGCGAGTCCGGCACGCAGCTCATCGATTAACGCCTGTACCTGGCCTGATCCAGCCTCGCCAGCGTCGATGTCGTGCAATCCATCCAGCTTTTCCAGCAGGGTCGTCAGGTCGTTGATCTCGCCCAGTTCGGTTTGCACCGCCTCGACCGTGGCGTACAGCTCACTCCGGAACGACGCCGGATAACAGGCAGCAAAGACCTCCATCGAGTAGCGCAGCCGCTTTCCCGCGATGCGCAGCTCGTGCAGGCGCTCGACGCTGGTGAGGTCGGCCTCGCCGGCGGCGCGAAACTCGCGCAGCCGCCGTCCCAGCACCTGATCCGCCGTGGTCGCCAGCCGCTCCGTCGCGCCGTCGACCGTCATCGACGTTGCCGCCTGCTCGGCCCGAATCTCGCGCGCCCGTCGGTCGAGTCGCGGCTTCCACTTCTTGAGCGAGCGGCGCATCCGTCGGACGGCGTTGGCTCTCCGGCGCGTCAATGCGCCGGCCAGGGCCACGCCTTCAGGCGTCAAGACTCGCCCATGGGCTTCGAGGACGCGCGCCAACGCGATGCGCTGGACATCCAAGTCGCGCACCTCGCCGGCCGCCCGCCGGACGCGCCGGGCGGCCCGGCGGAGCTTACGTCGCAATGAGTCGTCCAGAAACCCTCGAAAGATGGAGACGGCGGCAGCCAAACGGCGAGAGGCCACACGCAATTGATGCACGGGTTCCGGATCGACCGCCGGCGCCCTGGCCGCTGCGGCGATGCGCCCGCGCGTATTGTTCAGCCGCTCCAAGACGACCCGCTGCGCCGCCACATGCGTCGGCGTCGTGGCACTGAACTTTTCGAACCACTTCGCCCTTGCCATGAATGTACGTTGACAAGGGTGGTCGCCAGGGTCAAGGACACCGGTCAACTTCGCGGGCCGTCCGGGGGACGATCGCGGCGCAGCAAAGGACACGAGCCGCACTGCCCGTCGCATCCGTGCGACGCGGCGGCGCGGACCCGTGTCGATGGAACCCGTATCCGCCGGGCACGAGCACCGTCCGTGACGCTCGCGAGCCTCCGTGCCCAACGCGGCGGCCGGTCAGAGGTCGTCCAGTTCGTCCTCGAGCCAATCACCCAAGTCGATGTCGTCTGCGTCGGGGTCGAGATCGTCGGCCGCCGAATCCAGCTCGTCCGCCACACGTCGCAGCGTGTTGACCGTACAGGAGCCGGCAAATAGCCCCCCGAACAGCAGCGCCACGCACAGTTTCGTCAGCCACTCGCAAGCACGGCGTTTCATGCCAGTCTCCACGCGGCCCGCACGTCCGAAACAGTGCGGCAGCGCCGGTTTATCGGTCGCGGCGCGCCCGAGGTCGAGAAAAAACGCCCACTCGGGCCGAGCTTCATCCAGTTAGCGGAGTAGGGATACGGCCGAGTGTGTCAGTTGAAATGTGTTTCACGGCTGGTCAAACAACTTGGGCGAAGTCATAATACCTGGGCCGCCAATTCCCGCGTCGTGGCAAGTGCTGCGGCGCAAGCGTCCCGCCGTACCGTGCGGCCTGCGGCCGGGAAGAAGCTCGCATGAAGGGCACGTTATCCGATCGTGGAGCGCCGGTGGTGGCTGGAGACGCGGCCGCGCCGCCGCGCTCTGGAATCGGTGACGATGCGTTTCGCGCACTCTACGAGATTTTTTCAGCTCATCGGGTGGGTTTTTCGGGCCAGATGCAACTGCTGCTGGCCCTCGGCCTGCACCGGTTGGAGCTGAGCATCGGAATGTTGACGCGCGCCAGCGGCGATCGGCTCGAGATCGTTGAAGCCGTCGCACCGCCGTCGCGTCGATTCGAGCGTGGGCAACTTCTTGCGCTGCCGCAGGTCTTTTGCCCGGAAGTGCTGGCGATCAACGCACCGTTGGCCGTCGATCACGTGAGTCATTCGCGCTGGAGCGAGCACGCCGGCCTGGCCGCGCTGGGCGTTGAGTGCTACCTGGGCGCACCGGTGACCGTCGGCGACCAAACGTATGGCACGCTCAGCTTCGCCGGGTTGGCGCCGCGGCGGCCTCCGTTCCGCGCGATCGAACGCGATTTTCTGAGCTTGATGGCCCGCTGGGTCGGCGACGAGCTGGATCGCCGACAAGCCGAGGTGGCCCTGTGCGAAGGCTCCCGACTGGCGGCCCTGACCGCTGAGATCAGCCTGGCCGCCATCCAGAGCGATACGCTCAACACCATGCTTCAGGCCTGCGTGGAGGGACTGGTCAAACAGCTCGGCGCTGGGCTCGCGCGGGTCTGGACCGTGGCCGAGGGGAGCGATGTGCTTGAATTGCAGGCCAGCGCCGGGCTCGACACGCAAATCAATGGCGCCGATGCGCGCGTGCGCATCGGGGAGCGCAGCATCGGCCGCATTGCCGAGCTGCGCCGGCCGTTCGTGTCCAACGGGCTGGCCAACCGCTCCGAGCGGCGCGATCGGGAACGGACGCCGTGCGACGACATGACGTCGTTCGCCGGCTACCCGCTGATCGTGGATGACCGGGTGGTCGGCGTCGTGGCCATCTTCTCGCGCGACCCGTTCTCACCTTCGGTGTTGCAGGTCTTGGCGTCGGTCAGCAACGTCATCGGGCTGGCGATCGCCCGCCGCCGTACACAGGATGAGCTCGCGGCGCATCGCGAGCACCTGGCCGAACTGGTCGAAGAGCGTACGGCCAGCCTGGCGGATACGACGTTCAAGTTGAAGAAGGAGGTCGCTGAGCGGCGACGGGCCGACGAGCGCGTCGCCGCATTCTCGAGTTTGGCGCACGAGCTGAACTCTGCCCGCGATCTGCGCGCGGCGGCACAGCTCATCGCCGGGGCCGCCGACCGGTTACTGGGCTGGGACGCGTTCACGGTGGGTGAGTACTCGCTGGAGCAGGATTCGATCAAGGCCATCCTGACCTTCGACGTGATCGACGGCCAGCGGGCTGAAGTCGACCCGCTCTACGACCGTCGCGCGCCGAGCCCGCTGGTGCGCACGGCGATGGACAAGGGCGCCCACTTGCTGCTGCGCGACCGGCCCGAACAGCCATCCGTCGGACTCATGCCGTTCGGCGACGCCGCGCGGCCGTCTGCCTCGCTCATGTTCGTCCCGATTCGCAACGGCACCCAGATTATCGGCGTGCTTTCGATACAGAGTTACGCGCCCGACGCGTACACAACCGAGGACCTCGCCACCCTTCAATCGCTGACCGATCAATGCGGCGGCGCGATGGAGCGCCTGCGGGCCGCCGAGGCCCTGCGTGAATCGGAAGACAAATGGCGCTCGCTGGTACAGAACGCACCCGAGATCATCTTTACGCTCGACCGCGAGGCGCGGATCACATTCATCAACCGCACCGTCACGCCGTATCGCCTTGATGCAGTCATCGGCACAAGCGTCTACGACTACCTGGAACCATCGCAGCAGGCGATCGTGCGGCACCACTTTGAGCGGGTGCTGCAGACCGCAGCTCCCAGCATTTACGAGATCGAGGGGCCTGTCGGCGAAGGCCGCACTGGATGGTATCGCTGCCATATGGGCGCGATTCAGCGCGAAGGCCAGGTCGTGTCCATGATCGTGGCCGCGACCGACATCACTGATCGAAAGCGAGCGGAAGACGCGTTGCGGCGCGAACAGAAGCTGTTCGTCGGTGGCCCAGCCGTGGTCTTCCGCTGGAAGAACCGTCCCGGCTGGCCGGTCGAGTACGTGTCGCCGAACGTCACGCAATTCGGCTATGATCCGGCCGACTTTGTCGGCGGACGGATCTCGTATGCCAGCATCGTCGATCGGCGTGATCTCGAGCGCGTGGCGGCGGAGGTGGCCAGCTACAGCGACTCGGGCGCGACCTCGTTTGAGCAGGATTACCGCATCGTCCGACCCGACGGCGAGGTGCGCTGGTTGTACGACCATACCGTCGTGGTGCGCAACGACGCGGGGCGGATCACGCACTTCGAGGGCTATGTGCTCGACATCACGGAACGAAAGCTCGCCGAGCGCGCCCTCGAGCGCCAGCGTGCGTTCCTGCGTCAGGTCATTGACCTCAACCCGAACTTCATCTTTGCCAAGGACCGCGACGGGCGCTTCACGCTCGTCAACCAAGCCGTGGCCGACGTGTACGGAACGACGGTCGAAAACTTGATCGGCAAGACCGACGCGGACTTCAACCCCAATGCGGCCGAGGTCGCGTTCTTCCGCCGGATTGACAATGAGGTCATTGCCACCGGGCGCGAGCACGTCATTCCCGAGGAGACGGTGACCGACACGGCCGGCAGGGCGCACAAGCTTCAGACGGTCAAGCGCCCGATCCTTGACGAGCGCGGCGTGGCCACCCACGTGCTCGGTGTAGCGACCGACATTACCGCCATCCGTCAAGCTGACCGCGCGGTCCGCGAAAGCGAGACCAAGCTGCGGGCCATCATCGAGAACACGACGGACGCAATCTTCATCAAGGACTGCGAGGGCCGGTACATCCTGATGAATCCGGCCGGTGCGCGGCTGCTGGGCCGCAGCGTCGACGAGATTCTGGGCCGAACGGTGCGCGAGCTGTTACCGGCCGAGGACTGCGCCGCCATCGAGGCGCTCGACCGGCGCATCATCGCCGAAGGCGTTACGGAGACATTTCAGGAGTCGGGCGTTAACGCCGGCGTGCTGCGCACTTACCTGTCGACGAAGTTCCCGTATCGCACCGCTGCGGGCGAGACCATCGGCGTGATCGGCGTCAGCCGCGACATCACGGATCTCAAACACGCGGAAGAACAGCTACGGACCAGCGAGGCGCGGCTTCGGATCGTGACCAGTTCACTGCCGGTCGTGTTGTGGTCGCTCGACGCGAACCTGCGGTTCACGCTGTCCATGGGCTCGGGGCTGCACGAGTTGGGCCTGACCGCCAACGCGCTCGTGGGCAAGACGCTGCACGAGTACGTGGCCGGCACGCCGACCGGGCCGGCGATCATCGAACACCATCAGATCGCGTTGCGAGGCCGTCCCGTCGCGGCGGATATCGACATCTTCGGGCGCACGTTCGCCGTCTCGCTGGCGCCCCTGGCCGGTGCGGACGGGCGCAGCGAGGGCGTGGTGGGTGTCGCGCTCGACATCACCGAACGCAAGCAGATGGAGCAACGCTTCCGCCACGCCCAGAAAATGGAAGCGGTCGGGATTCTGGCGGCCGGCATCGCGCACGACTTCAACAACATGCTCATGGTCATCTCCGGCTGCATCCACCTGATCCAGAAGGGGCTGGGCAAGAGCGACAAGAAGCGCCCGCTGGTCGAACAGGTCGTGGAGGCCGCCGACCGCGCCGCGCAGCTCACCAGTCAGCTGCTCATGTTCAGCCGTCAGCGGGCCGTCGAGGTGCAGCGGCTCGATCTGCGGCAAGTCATCGGAAGCATGAGCGACATCCTCAAGACGGTGTCGGGTGAGAAGGTGCACGTCAACATCACGCTCGATGATCCGCTGGATGTCGTGCAGGTTGATCGTGCGCACCTCGAACGTGCGATCGTGAACCTGGCGGTCAACGCCCGCGATGCGATGCCCGACGGAGGGGCGCTGCACATCCATGTCGGCGGGCAGCGGCTGGCGGAACCATCCGGCGGCGTGCCGGCCGGCCACTACGTCCGAATCACCGTCCGCGATACAGGCGAGGGACTCTCGGCCGAAGCTGAGAAGCACCTCTTCGAGCCGTTCTTCAGCACCAAGCCGGTCGGCAAGGGGACCGGGCTGGGGCTGGCCATCGTCCACAGCTTCGTTGAGCAGAGCGGCGGATACGTCACCTACGAGACGCGCCCCGGAAAGGGGACGACATTCCACATCTATCTCCCGGTGGCGCCGCCCGCGTAGGCAACGGTACGGGGGCCAATCCCGCCGCGGCCTGGCAGTCAATCGCGAGGTCGAGCGCAACTCTCGCTCACACTCCAGAGCGCTTCCGACGGAATCCAGCAACCGATCGCGCAAATTCTGCGATCCAACGTCAGGACCGATCATTGAAGGGCCGCGGAGGGGCCTCGGACCACTAGATTTTGTATCTATGTCGCGCCGATACATCTAGTTCTGGGTGGTCGGGTGCAATGCATGATCATTCGCCCATCGGTCACCCGCTTGGCGCATTTTTCTCGGATTTGATTTGACGTTCGGCTTGGGTTAGGGTATACTGTTTCCGAACAGTTAGCGAACTCTGCCCGCAGGCATCAACGGAGGATGCGGTGGACGGCCAGAACACGACAACTGTGGCGTTCGAGAGCGAGCACCACGTCAGCGGTCCGACGGCCGCTGGCGAGCCGGTGTGTGTGTTCGGCCCTGGAAGCATTTACCGGACCGCGTGGCTTCCAGGGCCGCAGTATACTAGCGGAGCGGCTGCACCGCGTGGCGGGGCTGCCGCTGCCGGTCGGTGGTGGCGCCAATGGCGGTGCGGCTTGCGCGCGCTGTGCCGCTTGGGCGACCTGCTGGCCGCGCCAGGTCACGATTCGGCGCCGGTGCCACGGGCGCCGGTCGTGACCGTGACGCGCGCCGATTGCGCCGGCCTACCACTCGTGGCACTCGGACCCGACAGCGCGCGATGGTTAGCGGAGACTGCTTATGCGAAAAACAGCAGCACCAGCCGGCAACCCGCCGATCTTGCCGCGGCAGATGCAAATCCTGCGCATGATCCGGGACGGTCAGCGCACCCAGGGCTTTTCCCCGACGATGCAGGAGATGGGCGATCAGATGGGCGTCACCAAGGTCACCGTCTTCGAGCACGTCGAGGCGCTCATCAAGAACGGCTACCTGCTCCGTTCGCGGCACAAGGCACGCTCTTTGGAGCTCACCTCGCAGGTACGCTTTCCTGAGGATCGTCCGACGCGCTTGCCGTTGGCCGGCCGCATCGCGGCCGGGCATCCGATCGAAGCCATCGAGGACCAGGACGCGCTCGATTTGGAAGAGTTCGTCGCGTCACGCTTCGGGACGTTCGTGCTCAAAGTCACCGGCGACAGCATGATCGATGATCACATCTGCGACGGTGACTACGTGATCGTCGAGAAGCGCGAGCGGCCCGAGCCGGGCGATACGGTCGTGGCGCTGCTCGAAAACGGCGAGGCGACGCTCAAGCGATTCTACCGCGAGGGCAACCGGGTGCGCTTGCAGCCGGCCAACCGCCGCTTCAAGCCGATCTACGCGAGCAACGTCGACATTCAGGGCGTGGTCATCGGGGTGGTGCGCCAGTATCGCTGAATGGCGGCGCGCAACCATGTGCGGTTGCGGTCGCATTCTGACGCACGTGTCGCGGCCTCGGGCGGCGATGCCTCGACCATTGCTGCGGAGAGCTGACCGAAGGTTCGGCACGGGCAATCCCGGCGCGCCGGGACGCTTGCCCATGCTACCCGCGGAGCGCAGGTCGCTCGTTCAGCACGGGCAAGCAAACGGTCGGCCGCCGCGGCGGACCTTCGACATGCCGATGCCACGCGCGCGGCGCTGGTCGATTCTTCAGCCCGGGCAAGTATGTGCCGCGTGCCTGTCCCACCCTGGCCCGCCGCGCAATGTGGCGCGCGGTATACGACGGCGGTCAACGTACCTCATCTGGCGTTGGCACGCTTCCCGGCGGTGCGATCTGCCGGATGTGCGCGATCAGCCGTTCGACGACGGCGGCAATGCTCATGCGCGACGTGTCGATCCGGATGGCCTCGCCCGGCGCGAGCAGGGCGGCCCACTGTTTCGAATCGTTGCTGTCGCGCTGGATCAGGTTGCGAAGCACGGTGACGTAGTCGGCCTCTTCGCCGTCGGCCAGCAGCTCCTGATAGCGGCGCTGGGCGCGCCGCTCCGGATCAGCCTCCAGCACGAACTTCACATCGGCCTCGGGGAAGACGACGCTGCCCTGGTCGCGCCCCTCGGTCACGAATGAACCCAGTTGGCTCCCAATCTGCCGCTGCCGCTCGACCAGCAAATCTCGGATGCGTTGTTCCCGGGCGACGAACATCGTGGCTTGATTGACGGCCATGGTGCGGATGGCCTCGCTGACATCGTGGCCATTGATGCGCACCCGGGTGTGCGTTGGACCGCAATCGACGTCCAAGCGGGTCTCGTGGGCCACGCGTACGAGTTCGTTGGCGTCGTTCAGGTCCACGCCGGCCTGCATGGCGGCCCGGGCCAACGCGCGGTACATCGCGCCGGTGTCCAGATATGGCAGCTCAAGTCGCGCCGCCAGCTTGCGGGCCGCGGTGGACTTTCCCGAACCGGCCGGTCCATCGATCGTGATGATCATGCTGCGGGAAGTCTACGGAAACCGCCCGCCCGCGCATAGCCGAACCGATAACGCGCCCGCGGGGGCGCCGATGAGTCGGTTCTGTTAAGGCTTCGTAAAGATTGTGTCGAAACTCGTCGCTAGAGCCTGTGTAGGATTGCCGCAGGGCCGGTGCGCGCGGCGGGCGTTGGCGTGAATCGTAGAATATGAGCGGATGTCGTGGAGGTCGTGATTGCGTACAACGCGTCAGGGCTGCCAACTCCAACCGATCCTCTCCCGGCCGATGGCCGATCCGAAAGCCGTTTTGAATACGAGTGTCGTAGCGGATGGCGCCAACGCGTGCCGTGCGCCGATTCGCTTGGACCGTCCGGTGCTCTCGTGAGCAAGACCAAAGGAGGTGTAGGTGATGCTTGCATTGCTGCACAATCCGGTAGCCGACATGCGGGGCCCCGACTTCCTCGTGCTGTACATCGTGGTAGTGATCGTCACGATCGTCGTGTGCCGCGTCCTTTCCCGCGCGTCAGGCAGCGCAGTGTTCGATGCCGGGCCCGAGGTGCCGCCGGATCCTGACCCATACGAGGTCGGCTACCTTCGTGGCGGGCACAACGAGGTCACGCGCCTGGCCATTTTGAGTCTGATGCAGGCCGGCTATCTCCGCGAGGGCACGGCGGCGCCGCAGCGGCACTCGCGCACAGCGGAGACGCCGATCGAACAGGCGCCGGGCCGCCCGGACTTGCGGGCACTGGCGCCGCTGGAGCGCGAAGTGTTCGACGCCTTCGCCATTCCGCGGACGGCCGGCGAGATTTTTCAGAAGTCCGTGATTCCGGCCCGCATCAAGGGGCTGACCGGCGAGATCCAGCAGAAGCTGGTAGACGAGGGACTGCTGGCGTCGGCCGCCGAACGCCTGCGCGCTTTCGGGGTCACGGTGCTTGGCGCGTCGGTGATCCTGGGATTGGGTGGATATAAGCTGGCCGTGGCGCTGGCCAAGGGCAAGCACAACGTGGGGTTCCTGATTGCGATCGGGATCATCGGCCTGATCGTGCTGGCGGTCACGTGCGGCCGGCAGCGCATCACCAAGCGCGGGGTCGAGTACCTGGTTCGCTTGCGGCTGGCGTTCGACGGGTTGAAGTCGCAACCGGCCGCGGAGTCACCCGGCAACGTCAGGGGTCCCGCAGGATTGGACCCGAGCGTGCTCGTGATGGCCTCGATCTTCGAGTTCGGGATGCTGGCGGGTACGCCCTATGCCCACTATCAAGAGATGTTCCGACGGTCCTCGCACGCTAACATGACCTCCAGCTGCGGCAGCTACGCCGGCTCCTCGTGCGGGAGCAGTTGCGGCAGCTCGGATGGCGGAAGCTCGTGCGGCGGCGGAGGCTGCGGCGGTTGCGGTGGAGGCGACTGACGGCCATCGAAACCAACAACACGATCCCAGCGGCAGCGGCGGAGCACCGAGCAATGCGTCGCGAAGCACAGCCAACTTTGCCGCTGCCCGGTCGCCGTGCGGCGGCTGTGTTCGAGCCGCACGCCCAGCCGAAGAATCTATCAGCACTGCCTAAGCTTGGTGTGGGGCTCGGTTACCGCCCGCAGTTCCGGGCCGATTTGTTCCGGCGGCGCAGTGAGGTCGACTTTCTGGAGATGACCGCCGACCACTACTTTGATGCATCGCGCGAGAAGCGGCAGGAGCTGGACCTGCTCGCTGACCACTTCACGCTGATCCCACACGGGCTGAACCTGTCGCTGGGCAGCGCCGAAGGAATCGACCCGCCGTACCTCGATAAGTTCGCGGAACTGGTCGAGCGCGTTCGTCCGCCGTGGTGGAGCGAGCACATCGCCTTCACGCGCGCAGGCGGCGTCGACATCGGCCACCTCGCGCCGCTGCCGTTTACGCGCGAAGCAATTGATGTGCTGTGCCGCAACATCGCCGAAGCGCGGCGGCGGATCGACGCGCCGCTCATTCTCGAGAACATCACCTACACCGTGTCGCTTCCCGGGGCCGAGATGAGCGAGACCGAGTTTCTCACGCAGCTGCTCGAGCGCAGCGATTGCGGCCTCCTGCTGGACGTGACCAATCTGTACACCAACTCGGTCAACCACGGCTTTGACCCGCTGACGTTCCTCGAGCGGCTGCCGCTGGAGCGCGTCGTTCAACTGCACTTCGTCGGCGGCGAATGGCACGATGGGCAACTCATCGATTCCCATTCGACGGCCACGCCTGACGAAGTGTGGTCGCTGCTCGATGCGGTCTGCACGAAAGCGCCCGTCAAGGGAATCATTCTCGAACGGGATGAGGACATCCCGCCGTTCGACGAGCTGTCAGGCGAGCTGGCGCGAGCTCGGACCCTTATGCAGCGGAGCCGAGCGCCAATGGCCGCGGCGATTCAGAACGAGTAGCCTCCGACACGTTGCCAACGGATCCGAAAGCGGGGCATGGGCGAACGATGGACCTCGGAAGAACACAAGCGCTTCTGGCCCGACTCTATACCGAGCCGGCGCTGCGCGCTCGGTTCATCGACGACCCGGCGGGCATCGGCGCGGTGGCCGGACTGAGCGAACAGGACGCACGGTGGCTGGCCGAGCATTGCGGCGCTGCGATTGCCTCGTTCGGCAAATCGCTGGTGGCCAAGCGCCGCGTAGACGTCGCCAAGCTGCTGCCGCGGACCTGTCGGGTGCTCGGCCAGCGGTTCCGGCCGCTGTTCGCACGCTTCGCGCGCAACGGCCGCACGGCCGGCGCCCGCTCCATCCGCGACGACGCCGAGGCGTTCGCGGCGGCGGTCGCAGGAGAGGTCGGCCGGCCATCATGGATTCGCGACCTGGCACGCTTTGAGGGCGCACTGGCCCGAGCCAACCGCCCCGGACCTCGGCTGATCGTGCGGACGTTTCGATGGCAGGTGACGACGCCGGTCCGGGGCGACGAAGGCGCTGAGGTCGAACCGCGACGCCGTTGGACGTGCGTGGTCTGGCTGCGCTGGCGCCGCGAAGGCAGGCTGGGCCGCTGGGTCTTCTCCTGTGCTCGAACGCAGCGCACCGCGGCTCTCACGCTCGCGCCGGCGCGTCCCGCCGCGACCGGGCGTTGAAGCGCCTGACCTGCCCCGTTCCGTTTGCAGACGTTCGGTCGCCACGCGCTGCTCGGCGCGGTATTCTCTTGCTGTAGCTAACTGGAGCTCGATCATGACCGACCCCAACACAGTATTGGACCCCAACCGCAAACAGTTCGCGGTTGGGGTGGCCGGCGTTCGCGTCTCGCTGCCGGTCTGTGAGCACAAGCCGACCGGCTACCGCGGGCTGACGCGCGACGAAGTGCTGGCGCTGCGGAAGGAGCATCTGAACGCCGGCATCTTCCACTACTACAAGGAGCCGATCTGCATCGTCGAGGGGCACATGCAGTACGTCTGGGACGAGCAGGGCCGACAATACCTCGACGCCATCGGCGGGATCGTGACGGTCTCGGTCGGACATTGCCACCCGAAGGTCACCGAGCGGCTGCGCGAACAGGTCGGCCGGCTGGTGCATGCGACGACGATCTACCTGCATCCCAACATCACGCTATTGAGCCGGGAGTTGGCCAAACGCATGCCAGCCGGCTCGGACCTGAAGGTGTCATACTTCACCAACAGCGGCAGCGAGGCGAACGAGATCGCGCTGCTGATGGCGCGGCTGCATACCGGGCGGCACGAGGTCTTGTCGCTGCGGAACGCCTATCACGGCGGAACGCACACGACGCAGGCGCTGACGGCCATGGGCACGTGGAAGTTCCCGGTTGCCCCGCCCGGCGGCGTCAAGAACGTGGCCCATGGCTACTGCTACCGCTGCCCGTTCGGGCTGACGTATCCGTCGTGCGAGCTGAAGTGCGCCAAGAGCGTCGAGGATACGATTCGCTACGAGACGTCGGGCGAAGTGGCGGCCTTCATCGCCGAACCGATTCAGGGGGCGGGGGGCGTGATCACGCCGCCGCCCGAATATTTCGGGATTGCTTACGAAATCGTCCGTAAGTTCGGCGGGCTGTGCATCGCCGACGAAGTGCAGACCGGCTTCGGCCGCACCGGGGCGCACTATTGGGGTTTTCAGAACTGGGGCGTCACACCCGACGTCGTCACCATGGCCAAGGGCATCGCCAACGGCTCGCCGCTGGGGGCCTGCACGACGCGCCCCGAGATTTCCGCGACGTTGACGCGGCGGATTCATTTCAACACGTTCGGCGGCAATCCGGTCTCGACGGCTGCCGGCTTGGCGACACTCGAAGTCATCGATGAGGAGCGGCTGCAGCAGCGCAGCCGGGAGGTGGGCGGGTATCTGAAGGACAAGCTGCGGGCTTTGCAGGAGAAGCACGCGCTCATCGGCGAAGTTCGGGGGCTGGGCCTGATGCTGGGCGTCGAACTGGTGCGGGATCGGGGCACGAAGGAGCCGGCCACGGCCGAGACAGCGGCGGTCTTCGAGAAAGCCAAGAATCGCGGACTCTTGATCGGTAAGGGCGGCCTGTTCGGTAACGTCCTTCGGATCAAACCGCCGATGTGTCTCGGCAGGGACGATTGCGATTTCCTCGCCGACTGCCTGGACGTATGCTTGTCCGACGTGGCGCGGAGCACGAGTGTCTGAGCGCACCCGAACGTGATGACACGGCAGCCGCATGGATTCGAGCCTGCCCGCATCGGCAGGCACCGGCTCAGCTAAGGAGTTCGCGATGGCAAATGATGTCGACCGTGTTAGTTGGACGGCACACCCAAAATCGATCTTCCTATGGCCGTTGGTCTTGGCCGGGTACTTATTCTGGTTTCCTGCCAATTGGGGCTGGAATGCGGGAGGACTCGGGTGGGCTTACATCCTGATTGCCTTCTTCGTCATACTCGCCGTGGCAGTCGATCTTAGTCGGAACTACGCCATCTTTGCAGGCGTTGCGCTGGCATTGATTATCGTCGGTGGGTGGTGGCTACGCGACGTGAAGGGCATCACCGTCCTCGGGGATATCTATCGCGCGTTTGCCCGGCTCAACGTGCGGTATGACCCGCCACTTGGGCTGGCACTGAGCATCCTGCTGTCAATCGTCGTTGTCGTTGGGCTAGCCTGGGCGTGGGGCAATAACCGCTACACAATGACGCACAATGAGATTGTCCATCACGTCTTTGGCCGCGGCGACATGTCTATCGGTCGAGGCGCTCGTGTCTTTCGTACCAACTATCCAGACGTATTCGAGCGCATCCTGTGCTTCGCCGGCACGATTTCGATTTACGACAACACCGGACGTGCGCAGATTCTTCGCACGGAGCATGTTCCTTTCCTGTCTCGAAAGGCTAAGAAGATGGACAAGATTCTCGAGACGCTCCAGGTCACGACTGACGATACTGTGACGGCGCCCGACACGGCGGACCATGACGGGGCGGATGACCTGCACTGATATCAAGACCGGAGCGGGCGGTGCGAGCTGCTGAAACTGAGAACGCGGAACTGGCCGCGGCTGACATCACACCCGGCGAAGCCATCATGGCCGGTTTCAGCATGGTGGCGGCCGACAATCCGGCGCTGGGTGAGACGATCCGCGCCGCAGCCCGGGCCGCAGCGGCCGAGTTCCGCGGGCTGGTCTCGTCGTTCGAGGACGGCAGCCGGGAGCGCAAGTACGTCAGCGAGCTCCTGATGTGCGCAGTGAGTTTCGCCGCAGGACTGGCCCGGCGGCAGGCCGAGCGAGCGCACCGCGTCGAAGCGGCCGAGCAGGAGCGCGCCCTCAACTTCAAGCGCATCGTCCAGACGCAGCGCACCAGCGGCATCCTCAAGGGCGGTGTGCAGCTCCTGCTCTTGGGCGGCTTTGCCTACGCGATCGTCAAGACCATCATCGGCATCAAGGTCCTGGAGGGCGAAGCCACCAAGCTCGACGCGCAATATGCGTCGCTGGCCACTGCCATGGCCTCAGCCCTGATCGGCTCGTTCATCAAGGCTTGGTGGACTGGTCGCAGCATCGGCCAAGTCGACCGCCACTACAAGGACGCCCTCCGCGAAGCCAAGTGCATTTACGCCGTCGAAGCACGCCAGGAGTACGAACTCGCCGCCCAGGAAGCCAACCTCGCCTGGCAGAAGTTCACCGGCAAGAAACCCCCGATGACCGACGCCTTCCGCGTGCTGGTGCTCGGCCTCTTGGCCGGCGACGAAGCCGTGGAGGCCTCGGCTCCGGCCTGAGCACCGTCGCTCGATAGTTGACTGTAGGTCAAGTACGGACTAGGCTCTTGGTGCGATCGGAGCCGTTGGGCATCGAGACGAGGTTCCTGGTGCCGATGCGAGAGGATCGGCATCTTGGAAGCGGAGGTAAGGCGGCTTCAAACAATAACTTTTACTTTTCGCCATATTGGCGACGACTCTGGATTCGAGCGCCGATCGTGTAGTTCCACTGTGGATGCGTCGTATGCGGCTTGAGATCGATGGCTTCCAT